>ERZ773113.1326-NODE-1326-length-12256-cov-3.376035_pt1 | contig 12256 bp, 10 predicted proteins | sample MGYA00580565_ERZ773113 | MGnify/ENA primary metagenome ERZ773113 (study PRJEB29015, sample SAMEA2737827) | human gut metagenome | biome: human gut; feature: human-associated habitat; material: faeces | place: China | collected 2012 ...
CATCAGCCAGGATGGGTATCTCTCTTTCTATACGGATGATGATAACCAGTATGCCGGACTGTATGTCCTCAATAAGGACGGAACACCGAGCGATGTCAAGCGGCGCATGGTACTGGAGAGGTATCCGGAATACCGCATGACGATGAATCCGGGTATCGACCCTTCGGTGCAGAATATAAACAGTATGCAATGGGGATTTGCCGAGTATAAAGTATATATCAATAATGAAAATGATAAGTTCCGCAACGGCAAGTACGTGACAGTGGAATCGGTATATACGGATCTTACGCGGGTGGATAACGAGCCTGGCAATTTCGGAGTTGCCCCGAATTCGTACCGGAGAATGTTTGGCAACGGGCTGGACGGTACACTGGGGGCTATACCGCCCTATACCGGAAAGACTACCGGTGCGCCTTATTATCTTCCCGACCCCACTGGGAGAATTTATCACCCCATATACAAGACTTCCGCCGCCCGTTACTGCCACGAGAAGAATCGCGACCTGAACGGCAACGGTATTCTCGAGCCCTCTGAGATTCATTGGTATATGCCGTCGCAGAATGAGCTGCTCTTGATGGCTATTTCCCTTCCCCAGAGCGAATATCAGTTTGCGGGATATAACGGAATGATGTCTTCTACCGAGTTGGGAACAAGGACTATGAGTTACGTGTCGGTCTCCATGAGAGATTCTTATCCTTTTGTGTTCAGCAATTCGCAGCTCAAGGAATCACAGACTTTTGCAGTCCGCTGTTGCAGGGCGTTGTACTAAGGGTGTGGGAATGAGCACATGGTTATATCGGAATGAAATTGTAATAAGTATGATTATGAGAAATATAAAAAAACTATGTATGATGCTGGTTTGCCTCACGGCAACTGCGGGTTATGCCCAGCAGGTATTGGTGGAAAACGGGAAGATTGTCATAGACGCTTCCGCCATACCGAATACCCAGGTGAAGAAAGCGCGGACTACTGACGGAACAAACACAAAACGCGGCACGAACGATGCCACGAATATCAGCTCCGTGGTGAGCGATGAAAAAGTGTATTATAAGTTCGAACTGTCGCCAACCCGCTTCACCGCCACTTGGCAGGATGCCGTAAACCGCTGCAAGGACCTTGCCGACGACGGCGGTGGCTGGCGCTTGCCCACCGATAATATTAAGCAGTGTTGATTTACCAGAACCTGATGGACCAAACAGTACAACTATTTCCCCCTTATTAACCTCTATGTCTATACCATTCAGTACTTCCACCCGGCTTTCGCCTTCTCCATAATGCTTTTTGATTCCATTAATCTCTAAAAACATATTTACCTCCTTCGGGCACGCCCTCTCATATCATTATATGAACAATCGTTCATATATTCATTATATTAGCACTTATTAATTTTGTGTCAATATATAAAAATTCATCATTAACAGGCACAAAAAAAGTAAGCATTGGTTAGAACGCCCTAACCACGCTTACTTTATCACATTTTACTATATAATTCACCACTTCTTATTGATAAAAGTTATCAATAGTTTCGCAGCATTTTATTTATCTTTATCAGCCAGCTCATCAATAAGCCTTATTGATTCCATAATCATACTGTCACAATGTGCCTTTTTTTCGCCACCCTTTAAAGCATTATCTCTTAAAAGGTCTGCACAGTTAGTCATTCCATCGTGATTATCCCTGATAGTTCTCTGAAATGTACCAACAGCAGCCGGACTGCTTACTCCTAATGCTCCAAGCACCATAAGTCCTCCGGTAATTGCGCCACATGTACCACCACATTTCATACCACCGCCGAAATTACATCCAAGGCATTCTGCCTGTGTCTCACTCAATCCCAGATCATCAGCATAAGCCATCATAATAGTTTCTGCACAGTTATAACATTTTTCAGGTGAACGGAGTTCTTTAGCTTTTTCTATATGTCTGTTCATATCTTATCCTCATCTTTCTGAATTATATCCGTTACTGTTCCATAAATGCGAACTTCTTCTTTCTTACCCTGATAAAGAAGAATACACTTAACGCGACTGAAGCAAGCTCTGCAATAGGCCATGCCCACCATACAAGATTAACATTCCCTGTTCTGGAAAAAATATAAGCACATGGCACAAGGAATATTATCTGTCTGACAAATGATACAAGCATGCTGTATATACTGCTTCCAAGTGCCTGAAAGAATGAACTGCATATAATACATATTCCTGCAAATATAAAACTTATTGATATCGTCCTTAAAGCAGGAACGCCCATTCGTATCATATCTGACGATGCACTAAATATTGACAGCATTGGAACCGGGAATATCTGAACTGCAATCATAAAAAGTATCATTATTATCTCTGCATACATTACTGCAAGCTTAAGTGTCTGTATAACTCTGTCTTCTCTCTTTGCCCCATAATTAAAAGCAATTATAGGAACCATTCCACTGTTCATACCAAATATTGGCATAAATGCAAAGCTCTGCAACTTAAAATACACACCAAATACAGCAACCGCTGTTGATGTGAATACAACCAGAATCTTATTCATGCAGAATGTCATAACAGAACCAATTGCCATCATAATAACTGATGGAATTCCTATGAACAAGATATTGCAAATTCTTTTTCCTGATGGTCTGAATCCCTTAAAAGTAATATGTATCTCTTTATTAACCTTAATATTAAATATCACTGCCATAACGGCTGCAACAATCTGGCCCGCAACCGTAGCTACTGCTGCACCTACAATACCAAGCTTTGGTGCACCAAACAGACCAAATATAAGTATCGGGTCAAGAATAATATTAATTATTGCACCTGTACCCTGTGTAATCATGCTGTAAAATGTTCTTCCTGTAGCCTGTAATAATCTCTCAAATATCATCTGGAACAGACAACCAAAGCTGACAATAAGAATTTATTGATAAAAAAATTGACCATAGTCAGCTATCACTTCATTAGCCCCCTGAATAACAAAAAACTCTCTGGCAAAGAAAAGTCCTATAACAAGAAATATTATATAGCTGCAGGCTGTTATGAATATACCCTGCACAGCCATTTTATCAGCTTCTTCATGCTTTCCTTCTCCTAATGCCCTTGAAAGCAGTGCATTAGTACCTACACCCACGCCGCCTGCAACACCAATCATAAGATTCTGCATTGGAAATGCCATTGAAACCGCTGTAAGTGCTTCCTCACTTATTCTTGCAACAAATATACTGTCAACAATATTATACAATGCCTGTACAAGCATTGATATCATCATTGGCAGAGCCATATTAATAAGCAGTTTATTAACAGGCATTGTACCCATTTTATTTTCTTTCATTGTATTACTCATAAAATTCTTCTCCCTTATTTCCCTCGTCAAAATATTCGTATTCTCTCATATTATCTTTGGTTTTATTCTGCTCGTCAATAGCATTGCCAAGCCCCTTTAATGCTGAGAAAGGAAGGAATATCTTAGCCCTGCTTTCCATATCCATTCTTGGTCTTTTACTCGGTACCGGCCATTTCATATTGATTATATCATCATATTTTCCCATAAGCTATGCCCTGTGACCTCCAATCTGACCGTTTCTTTCAATTGCGGTTGCCTTGCTCTGCAGGTTATTAGCTTTCATTACCGCATTCTTACCATATTTTTTCTTAATATCTAGCATTGCGTGCTGCATCTTCTTTTCGCGTTCAAGCTGTGTCTGGTCTGTAAACATGTCAAACTGTTGAAAACCATCATTAGTAAGATTGGCAACTGTAAGATTTAACTTTCGGATATACAGCTTTCTGTCAGTATATTTGTCATATATATCAAGAAAAGCTTCTCTTAACTGTTTTGATGAAGATGTACATGTCGTAAGTGAAACAGATTTATTAAGTCCTTGTGGAACTTCCCTTCCATATCTGTCTACATGGATTTCACCCTTGTAAGTTCCTTTATCAACATTTACCCTGTCATAAGTTACATTTAACGCAATCGAATCGGTCACAAAACCTTTATCAACTAAATCCAATGCAAGCTCATCTGCCATCTCTCCAACTACAATTCTTGCGTCTTCAAATGTATATGGCTCTTTTAACACCTGTCCTGAACACAGGCTGCTCGCCTTGGGCTTATATTTCTTAATATCTGCAATTGTACACGGTTCATATCCCCATGCGTGGTCTATAAGAATCTCTGCGTCTACACCAAACTGCTTATACAGCCAGTCCTCATCTTCAAGGGACATTCTCGCAATATCCCCCATAGTCTTTATTCCGTGTTTCTCAAGCTGTCTTGATATACCTGGTCCAACTCTCCAGAAGTCTGTAAGAGGCGTATGACTCCATAACATTTTTCTGTAATCATTAACACTTAATTCTGCGATACGCACGCCCTTGCTGTCTGCCTGTATATGCTTTGCAACTATATCCATTGCTATCTTGCACAGATACAGATTAGGTGCAATTCCTGCCGTAGCCGTTATCCCTGTCGTATCATACACATCCTCTATAACTCTTGCGGTAAGCTGTCTTGCTGTCATATTATACAGCTTCATATAATCCGTTGCATCAATAAATACTTCATCAATACTGTATACGGTTATGTCATCCTTGCTGAAATATTTAAGATATATAGAATATATCTTCGAAGAATATTCTATATAAAGTCCCATTCTTGGAACTGCTACAGTATATTCAAGCTTCTTTCCTGTGCGTTCTTCAATTTCTTTTGCCTTCTGTTCTACCTCAAAAAGCCTGCTTCGTCCGGAAAGTCCATATTTCTTAAGAGAAGGAGTAACTGCAAGACATATTGTTTTAGCTGTTCTAGATTCATCAGCTACAACGAGATTAGTGGTAAGCGGGTCTGACTCTCGTTCAACACACTCAACACTTGCATAGAATGATTTTAGATCAATTGCAATATACACTCTTTCCATTACATCCTCCTATACTTAATCCTAGAAAAAGACACACCAGCATATACCAGTGTGTCTTGTAGTTTCATAATAATTCTAGCCAATTTTCATTGCAATATTCATTTCCATGAATACTTCCGAATCATCTGTAAGTAATGGTATTGCAATGTTCTTGGTATACATCGTATCTATCTTTCCAGTTCCCCGTCCAACAGTTGGAGGAGTAATATCAATGCCTATATTTCTAACTGAGAATACTGTTGCAGCATTACCCATTATCATATTACCAAGCTCGCTTATTGCACTTATAGCCATATCGTCTAATTCCGAAACAGGCATGCCCATCATCATACGCGAAGCAATCTCACACGCTTTCTTTTCATCTATGGATAATACAACCTGACCTCTCATCTCTCCGGTTACACCTATAAGGATTACCACCGTACCCTCTGTCAGTTCAACCATTTTAGCATATGGCTTTCCTATTTTTAATTCCACCTGACAGGCGTCTTTAACTATTGCAATCGCAGCCTCTAAAAATGGATTAATATAATTAACATTCATATCTGCCATAGAACTTCCTCCTTCGCCACATGCCCTGCTATATCTAATCAGCTATTATCTTTTTCATAATATCAAGTGGAACATAATAACTCACACCTAATGGATTAATAACTATTCCTGATGCACCAATCTCCGTCACTGACTTCAACAGTTCCATATATGTATATAACATATTCTCATGTTTATCAAAATAGCATTTATCAAGCTCTATACCATCTGTAAATACAGGAAGTGCCAATACCTGCTCGCCTTCTTTATGCTCTACCTTATCAGTTATATCCACATAAGGATGTGCAATCGAAACAGAATCATCTGTTTCTTCCTTAGTACAAGGAACCATAAAATCTGCATTGCGAAGTGCTACCTTTAAATCTGTCTCTTTAGATGCAAGAACTGGTGAATTATCATCAACTTTATCTTTTCTGAATTCCTGAAAGAAAGAAATAAGTGCATTCTGTAATGCAGGGTTAGTAACATATTCATCCTTAAAGAACATATCATATGTTGCAATTTCTTCTCTTGATATAGTAAGCATATTGTCCCTGCCATCTATAAATCTGATATTCTTAATACCATTTCTGTACATATGTCCAACTTCAGACATAATACCCTGACCATCTTCTATGCCAAATGAAATACTGAAGCCATATTTTTTAAGTCTTTCTTCAACTTTAAGATGATTAGCATAATCATAAAGTACAACAATATCATTATCTACAACATATGGATAGCCTGTATTATCGCAGTATATAGTCCATAAATGTTCTGCATTCATAAGCTTTTCAATAACAATTTTACGGTAAATGTCATTAAGCCAGCTAAAGTAACCAGCATCATTAACATTCTTCTTTTCTTCCGCTTCATTAATTAATGCAGGAATAATTTTTGTAAGTACTTCAACACTGTCAGATAAAGCAAGGTTCTTAATATATTCACAGCCCTTATCCTCATCTTTAAAAATATGTCTTGTAATATCCTGTGCCTTTGTCGAATCCATTATATTCTCCAATCTTTTACTAGCTAAATCTTATACTGACAGAATACCACAATATTGATATTCTTTCAATAAATGATGTTTTAATCTGCCTTAATCAAAGCATTTTTTATAGAATCAGAATCGCTATTTTTATTCAGTAAAAACATAAGCATTAAACGTGCCTTATATGGTTCTAAATCTGTATAATAAATATTATCCGCTGAGTTGTCTTTAATCTTGGTATCTAAAACATCTTTACTGCATGTGATAACCACCGGCGCAATATTCTTCTGTGATATAATTTCATAAGTTTCACTTGATATATCAGCACCAGCTGTTGATGGTATTATTACCATTCCATTGCTGATATAAATTTTCTTGGATAATTCATCCATGTTAGCACCTATATAATCATAGAAAATATCTACATCAGGCAATGTTTTTACAGAAGAAACATCAAATACATCAGATACATTTTTGTTAACCATACAATCCTGTGGCAGTGATTCTGCCTCTCCATTAATATATGACTTAACCTGTGATATAAGTGCTGCCTGCTTTGTATCATCATTAAGATTCTTAATTATAATCAACGGCTTTTTATCCTCAACAGTCAATGATATAAAATATGAAATATAATCAATATACTGTTCTTCTCCAATAAGTATTATTCCCTTTGTCTTATCGTCGTCTATATTTTCATTAATTTCTTTAACAGCCTTTAACATACCAGATACTGAATAATCTGACATCTTATCTGTACCCAATATATATATTCCATGATTTTCATTATCTTCTTCTGATAAAATCTGTTCATCAGAAGAAGTATCATTATTTCCTGTATCATTCTGTGATTCAGTCTGTTCCTGCCTTGTCTCATCCTGACTTATAACATATTTCATTGGATTACCAAACATTGAACTGCACCCTGTCAACATTAAGGATGCAATCACGAAACCTGACATTGTTATACAAAACTTTTTATTAATCATTTATTAACCTCTTGCAGAAACATTAGTAATCTGTAAACCTTACCTGTATCAGATTATAGTAAGAATTCCAAGTGATTTAAGAAGAAGAAGGAATAAAAGAATTGGAGCAACCCACTTTACCATAACTGTATAAAGGCCCTTTCTTCCCATCTTAATTCCTGTTTTCTCAACTTCATCTACAACAGTCTTTGGCTTAAGTATCCATCCAATAAGGATACATGTTCCTATAGAAACTATTGGCATAAGTACATTATTGCTGACATAATCCATAATATCAAGCACCTGTGCATGTACTCCGTTAGGAAGCTTAATATCAAATAGCAGCTTGTTATATCCTAAGCATACGATAACTGCAACAGCTATACAAATTACAGTTTCTATTGCAGAAGCCTTGTTTCTGCTTAACTTAAACTCATCCATAAAGCTTGAAACAATAGCTTCCATAATTGAAACAGCACTTGTAAGGGCTGCAAAGAATACCATTGCAAAGAATATTGCACCAATTACATTTCCTGCAAATCCCATAGAATCAAATACTTTAGGAAGCGAAACAAACATAAGACTTGGACCTGATGCTGTCATTCCGTCTCTTCCCATGAATACAAATACAGCAGGAATAATCATTACACCTGCAAGAAATGCAACTATTGTATCAAATAGCTCAATCTGGTTAATTGACTTTCCAAGATTAGCATCATCACTTACATATGAACCATATGCAATCATAATACCCATAGCAACACTTAAACTGTAGAAAAGCTGTCCCATTGCGTCCATAAGAACTGTACAGAACTGCTTAACAGTAATTCCTTTCATGTTAGGAATTACATAAGCACCTAATCCCTGTAAACCTGTTCTTGTTGTGCCATCAATGTCTGTATATGAAATTGTAAGTGAATATACAGATACACCAAGAACAAGCACAATAAGTAATGGCATGATAATCTTTGATGATGATTCAATACCACTGTTAACACCACGGAATATAATAAATGCAACAATTATTGTAAACACAAGCATCATTATGATTGGCTCTGCTGTCTGACCGATAAATCCTGAGAAATATCCGTCCTGTGCTGCTGCATGTCCATTACCCGTAATATAAACAAGAAGATACTTAAGTACCCATCCACCGATTGTTACATAGTATGGAAATATCATTATAGGTACAATACACGCAATAATACCCAGTGGCTTCCACTTACTCTTTAACTTGCTGTAAGCTGTAAGCGGACTCTGCTTTGTCTTTCGTCCAATAGCAATTTCTGTTGTGAGTAGAGTAAAACCAAATGTTAATGCTAAAACAATGTAAATAACGAGGAATAATCCTCCTCCATCTTTAGCTGCCAGATAAGGAAATCTCCATATGTTACCAAGTCCTACAGCACTACCCGCTGCTGCAAGGACAAACCCTATAGAGCCCTTGAATGAATTACGATTTTCGTTCATTTCATAACCTTCCCTTTTTTAAAATATACTTATAAATTATACCTAATAATCTATATAAGGTCAAGGAAAGCGTTACATCATATTAGTCTTCTCTACATACAATATATACATTGGAATAACATTATTTTTGATAATATACTTAGCCTCAAATGCTTGTAAAGTGCTCTTTTGCAAACTGCATATCCTGTACCACTTCTACAGTTCCAAGATAAATACCTTTTTTGTCTCTCACTGCATAATAAGTTACTAAAAATGGTTTTCCTTGCTTTTCCATCCAGACCGGAACGCTATCCCTAGTATGATTTTTAAAACTTTCTATAATGGAACGAACCATTGGCTCTATCTTAGGCGGATGACAAGAGAATACTTCTCTGTCAATTGCCATGCCAGGTCGTTTGAACACTTTCGCTCCTTCGTTAAAGAAACGATTTATATTATTATCATCGATAAATGTAATCTCTATTGGCAATGTATTAAGCATAGCTTCCAGCTGTGCTACACTCATATGTCCACCTCCCATTACTATTTCACTTTCATTAATAGCCGCCTTATGACGATTCTTTTTATCCTGCACATATTTTTCTGCTTCTTCCCATCTATTCTCAATGCCATACACTAATGCATAGTCTTTGGCATCTTCATAGATTCCATACCATTCTTCGACTGTAAAATTCACTGCGCAGATAGGGAACAATATATTATTCTCTTTATAAATCATTTCATCCGCTCTTGTTAAAACAGCCTGTACTCTATTAATCCATTCTTCGTCATGATTGCTTTCTTTATCTATTGCTGCTAATTCATCTCTGATTTCATCATCAACAGTCCACATAACATCCGATGGCCCTGAAATTTCATAGCGAACTTTAAGGAGTGGATAAATCAAATCACCCTTTTTTGCATAGTGTATTGCTATTTGTCTAAAATCTGATATTTTTTTGCTTACATCTTCGCCCTTTTCTAGTGCACCTCTAATATCTGATATTTCTTTACTAAACTTCTCATTTTCTTCTGTAAAAGAATAAAGAGGATGCCCCTTTGTTTCTCTGAGGGCTTTTGCAAGCTCATGTTTTCTGACATACGCATCCGGCATAATTTTCATTTCGGATCTTTCTTCTTTTTTTAAAGATTCTTCGACTGCCTTTTCAGCATTTGCTATTTTTTCTTCTTTAGTTAAGCCATGAAACAATGCACTATGCACATCACACAGTTTCTGCACCTCTGTAATAGGTGTTCCCTCTTTTATAAGTTCCTGCTCTGCCTTCATGATTTCAGAAGCTTCTACATCAGAAAAATTTTGAACAAAATCTTTTTTAACACTTTCTAAATCTTCTCCATTTCCAAGTCTCTTTAAATAATCCTTCAGCAATTCTGTATTGCTAGTCTCTTTGACTTGAAATTCTTTGATTCTCATAGAAGAAATATCTGGCATATTACCAGTAATTTCATCCACCGACCAGTTTAGATTCATTTTTTTATTCATAATATTTTACCACCTTTCACCTATTTTGTTTGGTTCCCTCATGATTATTTATTTAATAACTTTTTTATATCCTCTTCAGGTGTACCAATTGGAGAAAGCCCATAATTCTCTACCAGGAAATTCAGCACATTTGGCGAAATGAATGCTGGTAATGTTGGTCCTATGTGAATGTTCTTTATTCCAAGATAAAGAAGCGTAAGTAAAATACATACAGCCTTCTGCTCGTACCATGAAAGTACCATCGATAGCGGAAGTTCATTCACATCACATTCAAATGCTTCTGCTAAAGCGATTGCGACCTTGATTGCACTATAAGCATCATTACACTGTCCCATATCCATGATTCTTGGAAGTCCTCCGATTGTTCCTAAATCTAAATCATTGAATCTGTATTTTCCACATGCAAGCGTCAAAATAATGCTGTCTGCAGGAGACTGTTTTACAAACTCTGTATAGTAATTTCTTCCTACTCTGGCTCCATCACATCCACCAACCAAGAAGAAATGTTTAATATCTCCATTCTTTACCGCTTCAATCACCTGATCTGCTACAGATAATACAGTTCCATGTGAGAAACCAGTTGTTACCTGTATTCCACCATTAATTCCAGTCATATGCTGATCTTTGGTATATCCACCTAAGGCGAGTGCCTTTTCAATAACTGGTGTAAAATCCTTTTCTTCTCCTATGTGTACAATTTCTGCATAAGATACAACTTCTGTTGTAAATACTCTGTCTGCATAGCTTGGTTTTACAGGCATAAGACAGTTCGTTGTATACAGAATTGCTCCAGGAATATTATCAAACTCTTTCTGCTGATTCTGCCATGCTGTACCAAAGTTTCCCTTTAGATGAGAGTACTTCTTGAGTTCTGGATATGCATGTGCTGGAAGCATTTCACCATGTGTATAGATATTGATTCCCTTATCTTTTGTCTGCTCTAATAAAAGTTGTAAATCTTTTAAATCATGACCTGTAATAATAATAAATGGTCCTTTTTCAATTGTAAGAGGTACCGTTGTTGGTACAGGAGTTCCATAAGTTGTAGTATTTGCTTGATCTAAAAGCTCCATACATCTTAAATTAACTTTTCCAACCTCTAATACGATAGGAAGTAGTTTATCCATTCCCCAATCTTTCATTCCGATTGCAAAAAGTGCCTTATAGAAGAATTTGCTGATTGTTTCATCGGTATATCCAAGCACACTTGCATGATATGCATATGCAGCCATTCCACGAATCCCAAAAAGTATTAAGGATTTTAATGAACGAATATCTTCATCAGTAGTCCAGAGAGTACTCATATCAAAATTATTGTTTCTTCCACATGAGTCAGAGCATGTAAAGCAATTTGGTACTAATTTCTTTTTTGTATCTTCTATCTTATCAATTAAAAGCTTTAATGTTTCATCATTAAAGTTTACATTTGTAATAGTTGTAAATAATCCCTCAAGAACTAATTGATTCATCTCTTCAGTTACAAGCTGCTCATTACCCTCAGTTGCACGAGCAAGTCCAATTAATGCTCCTGTAAGCTCATCCTGTAATCTTGCAGTATTGGCAGACTTTCCGCATACTCCTGTATTTCCGGTACATCCTGTGCATCCTGCTGTCTGTTCACATTGATAACAAAACATCTTATTTTCCATGTTCTTCTCCTTTTCTATTGCTTTATTCATCATCTTTTGTTGCTTAATGGAACTATATCAAACTTACATTAATCATTCTGTTGTCTAGGCAACATTTTCGTATTATTTTCAACTTTTGTGATATACTAAGGAAAAGATAAAAGAAGGATGAAAAATCTCATGGAAAAATATATTAACATTTTAAAGAATACACCTTTGTTTCAAGGAATTTCAGAAGCAGAAATTCTTCCAATGCTTAAATGTCTATCTGTCAGCATTAAAAAT
>ERZ773113.1342-NODE-1342-length-12143-cov-4.011664_pt1 | contig 12143 bp, 9 predicted proteins | sample MGYA00580565_ERZ773113 | MGnify/ENA primary metagenome ERZ773113 (study PRJEB29015, sample SAMEA2737827) | human gut metagenome | biome: human gut; feature: human-associated habitat; material: faeces | place: China | collected 2012 ...
ATTATTCAGGCCAATCTGCGGCAGGTCGGCGTGCAGGTCACCCTGGTGGGCGAGGCGTAAAAAGCAGCGCCGGAACGGCAAAATCGTTCCGGCGCTGCTTGTTTCAGAAGAGATCAGGCTTCTTCCGGCACATCATCAAAACCGATGAACCAGAGGATCGCAAAGGTGGCCACAAAGGCGATCGCGGCAGAGATCAGTGCGTTGATCACGTTCATGGGATTTTCACCGACATACAGGCCGATGGCTGCCAGACCGGCACCACCGCCGCCAAAACGGCGCACACCGGTCAAACCGGCATACAGGCCGCCCAGACCACCGCCGATGGTGGTGGCGATGAGAGGCTTACGCAGACGGACGTTGACGCCGAACAGAGCAGGCTCCGTCACGCCCAGCAGAGCGGTCACACCGCCGGAAACGGCCAGCTGACGGAAGTTCTTGTTTTTGGTCTTGATGGCAACGCAGAGGGCTGCGGCACCCTGTGCAATGTTGGAAGGCAGATTACCGGGGCCGATGACCGTCTCATAGCCCAGCATGGACAGAGAGTTGACATAAGCGGGCAGCAGGCTGTAGTGCATACCGGTCATGACCAGGAACGGCATAAAGGCACCGATGACGGTGGGCAGTGCCCAGGGGCAGACCTTTTCAATGGCCAGCAGGACGTTGACCAGACCATCGCCGATGATGCTGCCCAGAGGGCCAAGCACGCACAGGGAGATGGGAGCCATGATGAGGATGGTGAGCACCGGCCGCAGGATGAACTTGACCACAGAGGGCACGACCTTATTGACAAATCGTTCCACGTATGGCAGTACCAGCGTGATAAGGAAGATGGGGATGACTGAGGAAGAATAGGTTACCATCTTCACCGGCAGACCCAGCACATGGACCACATCGGCATCGGCTTTCAGGGCGATGAAGTTCGGGTGCAGCAGGATGGCCCCCAGCAGCATGGCCATCTGCGGGTTGCAGCCGAACTTTTTGGCCGCGGAGTTGGCCAGGAAGATCGGCAGGAAGTAATAGGAAGAGTCTGCGATGAAGTTGAGGAAATAGTACAGATTTCCGCTCTTGTCGATCCAGCCGAAGAGGGTCAGCACAGACAGCAGAGCCTTGATCATACCGGCACCGGCGATCAACGGCATCAGCGGGGTGAACACACCGGCCAGCGTGTCCAGAATGATGCTGACCCTGCTCTTCTTTTCCTCGGCCGGGGCGGCAGGCTGTTTGACTTCCTTACCGCCGAAGTCGCCCAGTTTCATCAGTTCATCGTACACGGCAGCCACTTCGTTGCCGATGATGACCTGATACTGGCCGCCTTTGTTCACGACACCCACCACGCCGGGTACGGCTTTGACCTTGGCCTCGTCCACGCCGTCCATTGACTTGAGGTTGAACCGCAGGCGGGTGACACAGTGGGTCAGAAATGTAACATTTTCTGCGCCGCCGACCTGTTCCAGCACCTGCTGGGCAGTTTTCTTTGCATCCATTTGTTTTGCCTCCTTCAATATCCTAAAAAATGCATTGCTTACAGGGCGGTGTCTGCGCCGTTGCTTGCAATGACTTTTTTGTACCATGCAAACGACTTTTTCTTTTTGCGGGCCAACGTGCCGCTGCCGTCATCCTTCTTGTCTACGTAAATGAAGCCGTACCGTTTGCGCATCTCGCCGGTGCCCACCGAAATAATGTCGATGGGACCCCAGCAGGTGTAGCCGATCACCGGAACGTCATCCAGCTCAATGGCCTGCCGCAGCGCATCAATGTGACTGCCCAGAAAACGGATGCGGTAATCGTCCTGAATGCTGCCATCCGGCTCTACGGTGTCGATGGCACCCAGACCATTTTCCACAACGAACAGCGGCAGTTCATACCGGTCATACAGCTCATTCAGTGCGATGCGCAGGCCGTCCGGATCGATGGGCCAATCCCAGTCGGTACGCTGGAGATACGGATTGCTGCGTTCTACACAGCAATCCGTATCTTCCGTTGCACGGGCAACTGAAGAAAAATAATAGCTGAATGCGATGTAATCCACAGTTCCTGCGGCCAGCAGCTCGGCATCGCCCGGCTGCATCTCTACCGAAGTGCCCATGCGCCGCAGCTGTGCCGTGCACAGGCTGGTGTAGTGTCCGCGGCACATCACATCGGTGTAATAATAGTTCGGCATCATCTGGAATCTCTGTGCCAGCACATCCTTGGGTGCGCAGGTGCGCGGGTAGGTGGTGGGATACTGGATCATGCAGCCGATTTTATTTTCCGGGTCGACCGCATGCCCGATCTGCACGGCCTTTGCACTGGCAAGGAACATGTTGTGGCTGACCAGCGCTTTGACAGCGTTGTGCTCCTCGCCTTCGGCAAAGAGCACGCCTGCCTGATGGTATGGCTCGCTCTGGTTCATGGTCTCGTTGATCTCATTGAAGGTCATCCAGTACCGGACCTTTCCTTTGTAACGCCGGAACACCGTTTCACAGTACCGGGCAAAGAAATCGATCAGGGCTCGGTTACGCCAGGAACCATAGTGCTGCACCAGATACAGCGGCGTTTCGTAATGCGAAAGCGTGACCACCGGTTCGATCCCGTAGCGGTGCAGCTCGTCGAACACACGGTCATAGAAAGCAAGCCCGGCCTCGTTCGGCTGCAATTCATCGCCCTGCGGAAAGATGCGCGGCCAGTTGATGGACATTCGGAAGCACTTGAAGCCCATCTCGGCAAACAACGCGATGTCCTCTTTGTAATGGTGGTAAAAATCCACGGCTTCATGGCTAGGGTAGTAGTTGCCCTCCATGACCTGTGTATGAATCTCGCGCGGGACGCCGTGGCGTGCACCTTTTTCCACGTCGGCAATGCTCAGGCCCTTGCCATCCGTCTGGTAGGCACCTTCGTACTGGTTGGCGGCGGTCGCACCGCCCCACAGGAACTTTTTTGGCATCTCCATAAGCTTGAAAACCTCCTTGCAGGTATAGAATACTTGCAGGGAGGTTTTTGTGCAATATTTTTTAAACTTATTGGTACAGTGTTAATTTTTCCGTTTCTTTTTGCATGATCAAAAACGGAACAGTGTTTCATTCCGCATTTTCTTTGTGCAGATTCAACAAAATAGGATTGGTGGAGGTGCGGTGCTGTTCCAGCTCTCGGGCGCGTTCCAGCTTGTAGGTATAATTCTTCTGGTAATTCTGCCGGAAGTACTCGGAATACAAGATGTCCAGTAGAAGGGTCATGGACAGATGGGAAGCATAGTCCCCAAGATTCTGATAGATGCTTTCTTTGGTGGAAAGGGTCAGCTTGCAATCCGCATAACAGGTCAGGCTGTTTTCGCCAAAGCTGGTCAGCGCAAGGATGGGTGTTCCGGAGCGTTTGCACTGCCGGGCAATCTCCAGCATCTGCGCCGTTTCGCCGGAATAGGAAATGATCATGGCAAGGTCCCTCTCGGACAGACAGCAGGCCTGATACCGCTGGTAGTTCAGATTGTTGAAAATGACCACCCGCTTGCCGATCTTGAGCATCTTTTCTCGGAAGGATTCGGCCTGATTGATGGCCGTCCCGGCGGAAAAAATGTGGATTTCCTCGTGATATTTGAGCAGGAGCACCGCTTTGTGCAGGTCTTCGTACCGGAGAAGCTGCATAGTGTCCTTGACGGCTTCTTCGTACAGCTCGCCGATGTTCTGCGCCACCCGCATGGGGCTGTCGTTTTCAGCAAAGGGAAAATTGAAATCCACCTTGCCCTGTTGCTGGTCGAGATATTCCAGTTCACGCACAAAATTTTGCTTGAAGTCATCAAAGCCGGTAAAACCCAGCTTTTTGCAAAGGCGCAGGACGGTCGGCGGAGAGGTGTAGGTCACTTCTGCCAGACTGCGGGTGGAATATTTGGCAATTTCCATCCCATGCGCCAAAATATAGGCGGCCAGCGTTTTTTCCCCTTCCGAAAGTTTTTCCTGAAACGCAAGTTTGTCCACGATCAGCATTGCGATTCTCCCTTCCGCTTTTTCTGTAAGCATATCATATCCTGCAGTATTTGGCAAAAAAATTTGCGGCATGCAAAAACGCCGCCGCGTCAGCAAATGACGCGGCGGCGCAGATACAGTGGGAGAAGCGCTTATTTGCCCAGCATTTCGTGGGCAGTCTTGCAGATGGTGGCAGCATCCAGACCGTAGAACTTCAGCAGATCCCATGCCGGGCCGGAGCAGCCGAACACGTCCTGCACGCCTACGCGGCGCACCGGAGTGGGCAGCTTTTCGCTCAGCACGGCGCAGACGGCCTCGCCCAGACCGCCGATGACGTTGTGCTCCTCGGCGGTGATGACCTTGCCGCACTCCTTTGCCGCCTTGATGACGATCTCCTCGTCCAGGGGCTTAATGGTGTGGATGTTGATGACCCGGGCGTGGATGCCCTCGGCAGCCAGCTGCTCGGCAGCCATGCGGGCTTCATTGACCATCAGGCCGGTGGCGATGATGGCAATATCGTTGCCCTCGGTCAGCTGCTCGCCCTTGCCCAGCTCAAAGTGGTAGTTGGTCTCATCGTGGAACACCGGCACAGCCAGACGGCCGAAGCGCAGGTAGACGGGGCCTTCCATGGCGTAGGCGGCGCGCACAGCGGCGCGTGCCTCGATATCGTCGGCGGGGCAGATGACGGTCATACCGGGGATGCTGCGCATCAGGGCAAAGTCCTCGCAGCACTGGTGGGAAGCGCCGTCCTCGCCCACGGAGATGCCGCCGTGGGTAGCGCCGATCTTCACGTTCAGGTGAGGATAGCCCACAGAGTTGCGCACCTGCTCGAAGGCGCGGCCGGCTGCAAACATGGCAAAGCTGGAAACAAAGGGCACATAGCCCATGGCTGCCAGACCTGCAGCCACGCCTACCATGTTGCCCTCGGCGATGCCGCAGTCAAAATGACGGTCCGGGTATGCCTTCTGGAACATCCCGGTCTTGGTAGCGGCGGCCAGATCAGCGTCCAGCACCACCAGATCATCGTGGCCTTCCGCTGCCAGCTCCTTCAGGGTGTTGCCGTAGCTGTCGCGGGTCGCGATCTTTTTCACGTCTGCCATCTCAGTTCTCCTCCTGTTCCAGCGCGGCATAGGCGGCGTTCAGCTCGTTCATGGCCACCTGATACTCTTCATCGTTGGGGCCCTTGCCGTGCCATGCAACGGAATTGGTCATATAGGAAACGCCGGTGCCCTTGACGGTATCCAGAATGATGCAGGTGGGCTTTTCGGTCTCGGCGTGGAAAGCCTGCACGGCGCTCTCGATCTGGTCAAAGTCGTGGCCGTTGATGGTGACCACGTTGAAGTTGAAGGCGCGGAGCTTATCTTCCAGCGGGGCGCTGTTCATGACAGTCTCGGTGGTGCCGTCGATCTGCAGATGGTTGCGGTCCAGCATCACGCACAGGTTAGAAAGGCCGTAGTGGGCGGCAAACATAAAGGCCTCCCAGCATTCGCCCTCTTCCACCTCGCCGTCGCCCAGAATGGCGTAAACGTTCACGGCAGAGCCGGCGTGCTTTGCGCCCAGTGCCATGCCGCAGGCGGCAGAGATGCCCTGACCCAGACTGCCGGTGGACATATCCACGCCGGGCACGCTGTTCATGTTGGGGTGGCCCTGCAGGCGGCTGCCGATCTTACGCAGGGTCTTGAGCTCTTCCACCGGGAAGAAGCCCCGCTCTGCCAGCGCTGCGTACAGCGCCGGGGCGGCATGACCCTTGGACAGCACCAGACGGTCGCGGTCGGCCATCCTGGGCTGGGCAGGGTCGATGTTCAATTCCTTAAAGTACAGATAAGACAGCACGTCTGCGATGCTCAGACTGCCGCCCGGATGACCACAGCCTGCACTGTGGGTCCCTTCGATCACGCCCATGCGGATGTGGCAGGCGTGCTTTTTCAGGGTAAGTTTTTCAGCATTTGTCATGATGGTCCTCCCGTATGAACCTCAGAATTCATGCGCTCAAAAAAGCCTCTCGTCAGCGCCCCGGCGTCAAGATTGCCGCAGCGCGCTTTTTTTCAATTTTATATTATCCATTCTGCGCAAAAAGGTCAAGCTTCTTCCAGCAAAATGTACAGCCCCGGGGAAATTTTTTTGCGAATAGACCGATTTTTGTCTATTTTGCAGACGTTCCGCCCCGCTTGACAGGGGCAAACTGGTTTGTTATACTTTTGACCATCGTTCCGGCAGGAAGCCGGACACGGGCGGGCAGCAGCCTGCCGCTTATCCCAGCAAGCAATATTTTTTTGAAACAGACGCCACGAAGGGGTCTGCCTTTGGCATGGAATGCCGGGGCAGGCTCCTTTTTATTTTGCGGCTGAAAAAAGGAGAAACCCTTATGATGAAAACCAAAAACGCTTCGCCTGTGCGGCAGCTGGTGCCGGCTGCCCTGTTTTTAGCGCTGGCCTTTGTGCTGCCCCTGCTCACCGGACAGGTGCCCAAGGTGGGCAGTATGCTCTGCCCGATGCACTTCCCGGTGCTGCTGTGCGGCTTTGTGCTGGGCGGCCCGTGGGGGCTGGCTGTGGGCTTTGCCGCCCCGCTGCTGCGCTCGGTGCTGTTCGGCATGCCCCCCATGTTCCCAGTGGCCATCTCCATGGCCTTTGAGCTGGCTACCTACGGGCTGGTGTCCGGGCTGCTGTGGCGTAAGGTACAGCACCGCCTGCCCGCGCTTTATGCCGTGCTGCTGACCGCCATGGTGTCCGGGCGCATCGTCTGGGGCATCGTGCGGTTTGTGCTGGCCGGGCTGACCGGCGGCAGCTTCCCCTTCAGCGCCTTTTTGTCCGGGGCACTGTTTACCGCCGTGCCGGGCATCGTGGCGCAGCTGGTGCTCATCCCGCTGCTGCTCACCGCCCTGCAAAAGGCCGGTTTTGCGGACTGACCCCCTGCGCGCACCTTTTGTGCAAAAAAACGATACTTCCACCGGTTTTTAAGGCACTTTTTCCAAAAGAAACGGAAAACCGGAAAAATTGTGCCGTTTTGTGGCTTTCTGTTGGCAAATGTGATAAACTTGAACCAGATGCGGGCGTGTACCGCCGTGCACCGCCCACAAGGAGTAAATGAAGAAGAGAGGTCGTTTATCGTGAAGATCATTCGTACAAAGGACTACGCCGATATGTCCCGCAAGGCAGCAAACATCATTTCTGCGCAGGTCATCATGAAGCCCGACTGTGTGCTGGGTCTGGCTACCGGCGGCACCCCCGTTGGCACCTATGAGAAGCTGGTGGAGCGGTACAACGAGGGAGATCTGGATTTTTCTGAGGTCACCTCCGTCAATCTGGACGAGTACCGCGGCCTGCCCAAGGAGCACCCGGAAAGCTACTGGAGCTTTATGCACCGCAACCTGTTCGACCATGTGAACATCGACCCCGCCCACATCAACCTGCCGGACGGCACCAACATGGACGCCGAGGCCGAGTGCAAGCGCTATGATGAGGTCATCCGCAGCGTGGGCGGCGTGGATCTGCAGCTGCTGGGCATCGGTCATGACGGTCACATCGGCTTCAACGAGCCCCACGATGCCTTTGATCTGGGCACCCACTGCGTGGACTTGGCCCAGGAGACCATCGAGGCCAACAAGCGCTTCTTTGACGGCAACGAGGATCTGGTGCCCAAGCAGGCTTACACCATGGGCATCCGCACCATCATGCAGGCACGCAAGGTGCTGATGGTGGTCAACGGCGCAGGCAAGGCCGAGATCGTCAAAAAGGCTTTCTTCGGCCCCGTCACCCCGGAGGTGCCCGCAAGCATTCTGCAGCTGCACCCGGACTTCATTCTGGTGGGCGATGAAGAAGCTCTGAGCCTGATCTGATTTTCCTTATTTAAACTTCGGGGCACCGGAACACCTGCGGGCGTTCCGGTGTTCCTTTTTTGAAGGGGAAGAACCCTCTCAGTCATCGCTACGCGATGCCAGATTCCCCCTTTTGTCACCTGCGGTGACATCTTCCCCCGGAGCGGGGGAAGTCGTTCCTCTCAGGGGGAGCTTTTACGCATCTGTCGGTCAGCACTAATAAAATTCCCTTTGCGGGAGCAGACTGAGAGGGTTGAACCCATTTTGCTGCCCTCTCTTTACATTCCGCCGAAAAAGCGGTATTCTTTTTCCAGAACAAACTTTCCCGGGAGGAGACCATGGATATCCGCCAGCTGCACTACTTTTTGACCCTGTGCGAAGAAATGAATTACACCCGCGCCGCACAGCGGCTGTTCCTGTCGCGGCAGGCGCTGCGCCAGAGCATCTCTGCGCTGGAAGCCGAAATGTGCGGGCCGCTGTTTATCAGCGCCCACCACAAGCTGGCGCTCACCGACCGGGGCATGAGCTTACAGCGCCATGCCGCCCCGGTGGTGGAGCAGTTCCAGCAGATGCAGGCCGCGCTGCGGGCAGAGATCCAGTCTGCCCAGCCGGTGCGCATCGGCATCAGCGTGGCGCTGGTACCGGACTATCTGCCCGGGCTGGAGACCCAGCTGGACAAGTTCCGGCAGCAGTACCCCCATGTGGAGATGCGGTTCCGCCTGCTGGACAACGACGCCGTGGCCGATGGGGTGGAGCAGGGCGAGCTGGACGCGGGTCTGGTCATCGACCTTGGCTGCGCCGCGCCGGTGCTGGCGCGCACCACCCTGCGCGCAGACCCCGCCTGCCTGCTGGTGCCCCGGGGACATCCCTTCTGGGAAAAGGAGCGCATCCCGCTGGCAGAGCTGCGCGGGCAGCGGGTGCTGCTGCCCAGCCTGCGGCAGGATCTGTTCAGCCCGCTGTGGGCGGCCTGTGCCCGGGCGGGCTTTGCACCCAACGCCGAGATCGGCCCCAGCTTTTATCAGGCCTACTATCTGGTGCAGGAGCAGCTGTGCACCTGCCTGACCCGCTACGAGCCGGGCGCGCGCCGGGAGCTGGACCGGGTACGGGACGTGCTGCTGGAGGATATGCCCCCGCTGTGCGTCTCGCTGGTGCAGCGGCGGGACACCAGCTCTGCCTATATCGACCTGCTGCGCAGCTACCTGCTGGAGGTTCTGGGCAGCACCGCCAGCCTGCCGCCCCGCCGGGGACGGCCCGCAAAGCCCTTCTACACCGCACCGGTGCTTTCCAGCGCCGCCGCCAAGGCTGCCCCGGAGCATCCCGTCCCGGGCACCCAGCTGCCCTTTGCGGGCGGCAACAACTTCCGGGAGCTGGGCGGCTACCGCGCCGACGAGGGCAAGACCGTAAAGTGGGGGCAGATCTACCGGGGCTTCCCCACCGGGCGGCTGACCACCGAAGCCGACCGCGCCCGGCTGGACGGGCTGGGGCTGCGGCTCATCCTTGACCTGCGCAGCGGTGCAGAAGCCGCAAAGCTGCCGGACTATGTGCCGGACGGCGCACGGCTGGTGCAGATCTGCGGCCTGCGGGATGCCACCGGGCAGGAGATCGATTTTTCGCCCAACGACATCCAGCGGCTGGTGCAGAGCGCCCCCGCCGGGATGAGCCTCACCCAGCTGATGTACCGGCAGATGCTCACCGGCAACAAGGCGTTCAAAGAGCTGTTCCGGGCGCTGGAAGCCGGCGAGACGCCCATCCTGTTCCACTGCACGGCGGGCAAGGACCGCACCGGCGTCGCTGCCATGCTGATCTTACTGGCGCTGGGTGCCTCGGACGAGACCATCTGCGCAGATTATGCCCGCACCAACCTCTGCCGCGCCGCCGAGATCGAAAAGGCCATGGCTGACCATGCGGCGGAGATCGCCGCCGACCCGGCGCAGCGGATGCGCTGGCAGTCCTCCGCCGGGGTAGACCCGGAGACTGCGCCCTTTGTGCTGCGCACCATCCGGCAGGACTACGGCAGCGCCGAGAGCTATCTGGAGGCCGAATACGGCCTGACCCCCGCCCGCCTGATGCGGCTGCGGCGGATGTATCTGGAGTGAGACGATTTTGAATGGCCTCCGCTTGCGCTCTGGCCATGTTCAGCGGAAAAATAATTTTAAATTTCGGGGTTCAGAAATGCCTGCGGGCGTTTCTGAACCCCATTTTCACGGGGAGGGGTCGTGAGCTGCCGCGCTGGTTTCCTGCGGAAACAGCCGCGCGGCGGGGGAAGCCTTCATGCGGAAAATTGATTTCCGTGGTAAAAGTTGATTTCCTCTTGAAAAAAAGCCTGTTGTCCGATACACTGAAAATAACGAATCTTTTAAGAAGGAATGAAGCTGACCATGGCCGCAAAAACGCCTGCCCAGTGGAAAACACTGTTTGAAAACGAACCCTTCCACCGCGAAAACTATTATACCGGCCCCCTTGGGCCGGACTACACCCCCGGCGGCACCTGTCTGCGGCTGTGGGCACCCACCGCCGAGGCGGTCACCGTGACCTTATACCACAAGGGAGACGGCGGCGCCGTGCTGGGCACAAAGCCCCTTGTGCGCGGCGCACAGGGGGTGTGGAGCGTCTGGCTGCCCGGGGAGCAGCACGGCCGCTACTATACCTTTGCCGTCACCGTGGACGGCGTCACCCGCGAGACCGGCGACCCCTACGCCCGGGCGGCGGGAGTGAACGGCGTCCGCAGCATGATCGTAGACCTTGCCCGCACCGCGCCCTCCGGGTGGGAGCGGGCTGTAATCCCGCAACGGACAGAAGCTTTGTCCGGTCCTCGTAGTCCCGCGGGAAGAAGGCGATGAGATCGTAGAGCGTCTCGATGTGGAGCTTCGCGAGCTGCTTTGCCCGCACCGCGCCCACGCCCTTGAGCGCCGTCACCGGAGAAAATAGATCCATCTCATCACCGCCTTCTGGTTATTTACTATAGTATATCGAATGTATGTTCCGGATGCAAGCGCGAAAAAGCCCTCCGAAGAGCATCTTCGGAGCGCCTCGTGCAGAAAAACCTCGTAGAGTTTCGCCATCCGCAGATGGTGAAAGAAAATAGAAATCCATGTTATCCGGCGGCTTTGCCGACCGGAAACATACCGCTCACCTCGCAAGTGTAGAATTTTGCGCCAAGGGCGCAAAATTATGCGCGCAGTCGAGGTGCAGCTCCTCTTTTCGAAAAGCGTCAGCTTTTTGAAAAGAATAAGCCCTCCGAAGAGCATCTTCGGAGGGCTTACATTCGGCAAAATTAGGCCAGCTCGTTCATCTTCAGGGTAATGCTGCTCTTCTTGCGGGCAGCGTTATTCTTATGAAGAATACCCTTGTTGACAGCCTGATCGATGGACTTCACGGCAGCTTTATAAGCGCTATCGGCCTGCTCACGGTTGCCGTCGGCAACAGCGGCGTCGAACTTCTTCAGCGTGGTCTTAAGCGCGGATTTCTCCATCTTGTTGCGTGCGTTGTTGACTTTGGACACCAGAACTCTCTTCTTGGCAGACTTAATGTTGGGCATGACTACACCTCCTCCAATAGCGTTAATACCGAAACAAACAAATCCGTTTCATGCAGAAATACATTATAGCGTGCAAGCCCGAAGAAATCAATAGCTATTTTTCTTTTTTTTCTAAAAAAATCGAATACGGGCATCTGCGCGCGGCAAACTATCGGCGAGGTGAGCAGATGGATTACAGAACAGATCTTGCCATGGAGGCCTATACGCTCTGGAAAAAGGACGCGGGCGAGACAACAGAGCTTCCAGGCGTAGTGGCGCGCGAGGAGGACGCGGGCGGGGTCCACATCACGCGGGTCGAAATTCTGGATGACCGGGGGGCTCGCGCGCTCGGAAAGCCTGTGGGGCGGTACGTGACGCTGGAACTGCGCGCGCTTTCCCGGCATGAGGCCGGAAGTCTGGAGACGGCTGCGGAGGCAATTTCCCGGGAGGCGGCGCAGTTTTTGCACAGTCCAAAAAGCGCGCTTTGCGCGGGACTTGGAAACGATGCGCTCTCGCCGGATGCGTTCGGTCCGTGGACGCTCGGAAACCTTCTTGTGACGCGGCATTTGAAAGCACATATGCCGGAGGCGTTTTCCGGGTTTTGCAGTGTCTCCTGCGTGAAGCCCGGGGTTCTGGGGACGAGCGGGATGGAGGCGCTGGAGCTTGTGCGCGCGGCGGCGGATTTTATAGAGCCGGAGGCAATCGTTGTTTTCGACGCGCTGGCGGCGGCAGAGCCCGAGCGACTTTGTACAACCGTCCAATTGACAGACGCAGGGCTGGCTCCGGGCTCGGGGCTCGGGAACCATCGGGCGGCCTTTTGCAAAGAGAGCCTCGGGCGGCTCGTTCTGGCGGTCGGAGCGCCGACCCTGATGCGCGC
>ERZ773113.1346-NODE-1346-length-12129-cov-5.422809_pt1 | contig 12129 bp, 4 predicted proteins | sample MGYA00580565_ERZ773113 | MGnify/ENA primary metagenome ERZ773113 (study PRJEB29015, sample SAMEA2737827) | human gut metagenome | biome: human gut; feature: human-associated habitat; material: faeces | place: China | collected 2012 ...
CGCTGAACAGCAACGCATTGTTGAGGATTTTGGCCGAACGGAATCTTCGGTTCGTGTTTTGGTTGCATCTGATGTTGCATCTGAAGGCTTGAATCTTCACTACTTGAGCCATCGGTTGATTCATTTCGACATTCCTTGGTCTTTGATGGTGTTCCAACAAAGAAATGGTAGAATCGACAGATATGGCCAACAGAAGCGTCCTGATATTCGCTATATGCTCATTGAAAGTGATAACAAACGTATCAAGGGCGATATGCGCATCATCGAAATCTTGATTACTAAAGAGGAGCAGGCCCTGAAAAATATAGGCGATCCTTCTCTGTTGCTCGGTAAGTTTACCATCGAAGATGAAGAGCTTGTTGTAGCTGAAACCATCGAATCCGGTTCTGATTCAGATGTCTTTGAACAAACATTGGATGCTGGTGAAGATGACTTTGATCCATTTGAAGCGTTGATGGCCGCAGCTGGTAAAGAGGAAGATGAGGATGAGAAAAAATCGCAGATTGTTTCGGACGAAACCTTGTTCTCGGATATAGACTATCTGTATCAAGCCCTCACATATCTAAATCAGGCAGAAAATCATCCTGTTGAAAGACTGAAAACGGTTTCCGGTTTAGATATCAGACTGACTCCAGATATGGAGCGACGTTTGAAAGCGCTCGTTCCGGAAGAAGCACTCCCGCAAGGCGAAACACTCCGTGTTTCTGATGATAAAGCCTTCTGCATGGAACAGATGAGAAGCAGTATGCAGAAAAATATGGATGAGGCTGCATGGCCGACTACTCAGTATTTGTGGAAACTCCACCCCGTTCTTAGTTGGGTTAATGACAAAGCAAGTTTGCTGTTTAAGAGAGATGAAGCTCCTGTCCTTGGGGTTCCTGGAGCGTTAAAGGCTGGCGAAAGCATTTATGTTGTAACCGGCAGTATGCCTAATCTGAAGTCAACTCCTTTGGTTGATGAATGGTTTGGCTTGCTGTACCAAGATGGCAAATTCGTTAAGGTGCTATCTATGAATGAAGTAGTACAGAAAACAGGATTGAGCAATCCCAAGATCCCGAATACGAATTGCATAGGCGAGGATGAAATTTCTGCCGCAAGTTCTTTGCTGCGTGATGTGGTTTCCCAAGCAAAAATGCATTTGGATGAACATTACAAGAGGTACCAGACGGAAATGAGTCCGTTGCTGGATGAAGAAGTTGATAAGCTGATTGAGCTTCAAGAGAAGCATAAAGAATACTACCAGCTGACCCTGTTTGAGCATGAGCGAAAGTTGAAAGAGCAGGAGCGCCGGGTAGATGAACTCTTTGATCAGTTTACGAACTGGGTAAAAGAAACGTTGACAATACAGAACAATCCGTACATTAGAGTTGTATCTGTACTGATGGGGGTATCACAGTGAGTATAGATTTGACAGGTATCACCAACAAAAATGAATACTATACGAACCACTACTTTTCCACTGTATTTGAAGAAAATACGAGTACCACTATTAGCAACTGGAACGCGGCTGCAAGAGAGTCCGAAGAAATCAAAACGCCTTGGTCGCTCCTTCGCCAGAACGCCCGGCAGTTTTATACAGCACATGATAAATTTGTCCGTTCTTCTGTAAACTTACAAGTGCTTGCCAATATCAAAGCACTCGCAGGTAGCTATCTGAAATCATTGGGCTATCCGGAAGCAAAGCCAGAAGTTGTGGCGGTGGACGATTCTCTGTCGGTTCCGGTTTATCTTGAAATGACAAAGAGCAATGGCGCACCATTGCTGTGGGTATTGTTATCAGCATCTAAAGAATCGGATGCGGGCATTATGGAGAGCTTTGTGTTCAATGCCGACGATGTGGACGACGATGCTGCCGGTACACTTTACAAGGGCGTTTTGGGCGAGATGGCAAACGAGGACTTGGTTACAAAAATCCTCTTTGGCACAGCTGAACCTCCTCGTTTTATTATGCTGATTGGCATGAATCAGATTGCTCTTATCGACCGCAACAAGTGGAACGAAAAGCGCTATCTTCAGTTTGAACTTGAGGAGATTTTTTCTCGGCTGGAAAACACGACTTTGCAGGCAATGTCCGTCCTGCTTCATAAGGATTCTCTTTGCCCTGATGACGGGAAAGTTCTTTTGGATGAGTTGGATGAACAGAGCCAGAAGAATGCTTCCGGCGTATCGCAAGACTTGAAGTACGCCCTCCGTGAAAGTATTGAATTGCTCGGTAACGAAGTCCTTTACGATATGAAGACACGCCTTGGGCGTGATCTTGATGCAGACCCTGTAGATGCTGGACAGTTGACTTTAGAGTGTCTGCGTTATATGTATCGAATGCTGTTTGTGCTCTTTATTGAGTCCAGACCGGAACTTGGCTATGCACCGATCAAAGCACAGAGCTATTACTCCGGATATTCTCTGGAAAGTTTGCGAGATATTGCGGATAACATCCGTGATGATGTCAACGAAGTTGGTGATGGCTATTACCTGCATGAAACGCTGGCAAAGCTCTATGAGCTGATTTATGACGGCTATCCGAAAACGGAAGATGAACTGAAAAAGGCGACAGGTTCCGATAGCCTGCACGATATGTTCCTGATTGCTCCGCTGAAGGCACATATCTTCGATCCGGAATATACCAAGATGATTACTGCGGCCAAGCTGAGAAACAGCTGTATGCTGCGTATCATCGACCTTATGAGCTTGACAAGGGCTACGGGCAGAAAAAATGGTCGCCGTGGCCGTATTTCCTATGCAAATCTGGGCATCAATCAGATGGGCGCAGTGTACGAGGCGCTTCTTTCCTATCGAGGATTTATTGCCGAACATGACCTCTATGAAGTAAAGAGAGCCGGTGACAGCTTTAACGAACTGGATGTTGGCTACTTTGTATCTGAATCTGAGCTTGACCAATATACCGAAGATGAGCGTGTCCGCTATGAATCCGGGGAGAAAAAAGGCAAGCTCCGTATGTATGAAAAAGGCACTTTCATTTATCGTCTGGCAGGTAGAGAGCGAGAGAAATCTGCATCTTACTATACACCAGAGGTTTTGACTAAGTGCCTGGTTAAGTATGCTCTGAAGGAGCTTCTTGAGGGAAAAACAGCGGATGAAATTCTCAAGCTGACCATCTGCGAGCCTGCTATGGGTAGTGCGGCGTTCTTGAACGAAGCAATCAATCAGCTGGCAGAAGCCTATATCTCCCGTAAGGAGAAAGAAACCGGCGAGATCATCAGCTATGAAAAGAGATTTAATGAATTACAGAAGGTCAAGATGTTCATTGCCGACCGCAATGTTTATGGCATCGACCTGAACCCTGTGGCTGTTGAGCTGGCAGAAGTTTCCCTGTGGCTGAACACCATTTATGAGGGCGGCTTTGTGCCTTGGTTTGGCACGCAGCTGGTGAACGGAAACTCCCTGATCGGTGCAAGGCGGCAGGTTTACCGCGTTGAAAACACACAATCCACCTCTAAAGGGCTGCGTTGGTATGAGATGGAGCCTGATCGGGTACCGTTGGGAACAAAACGTATGCCGAAAAAGCAGGTTTACCATTTCTTGCTTGGCGATCCGGGAATGTGCAGCTATTCCGATAAGGTTATCAAGCAGTTGGAGCCTGCAAACATCAAGGAGATGAAAGACTGGAACAAAAAGTTTACTAGTCCGTTCACTGACGATGAGGTTGTTACTCTGCTGCGACTCTCTGCGGCAATCGATGAGCTGTGGGAAGCGCAAATTCAACTGCGCAAGGAAGTGGGTGCTAAGACTAAGGATGCTCTCTCTATCTTTGGCTATACCGATGATGCAGAGGATTCGCATACTACGATTCGTCAGAAGGACAAGATCTTCAGTGAACTCTATAAGAGTGAACACATGAGGAATGCCGGTCCCTATGCCCGATTGAAGTTTGCAATGGACTATTGGTGTGCGCTGTGGCTCTGGCCGATTGATAAAGCGGATCTGCTTCCTACCAGAAGTGAATTTTTGTTTGATATGTCCCTGATTCTTGAAGGAACCATGGCATCTGTGAATGTTACTGATTCTGTCAAGGATGGTCAGCTTTCTCTGTTCCCGACAGAAATGGAGCAGATGGCAATGGATATTATCGACACTTACGGTACGGATACCATTGTAGATATTCCTCGTCTGCGTAAGGAAAATCCGAGACTGGATCTGGCTGCAAGAATCGCGGAACAGAACAAGTTCATGCACTGGGAGCTGGAATTTGCAGATTTGTTTGCAGAGCGTGGCGGCTTTGACTTAATCGTTGGAAATCCCCCATGGGTTAAAATAACTTGGGAAGAAAAAGATGTTCTTTCCGACGAACAGCCGATGTTTGCAGTAAGGAAGTTGTCCGCTGCACAAACAACCCAAAAGAGAGATGAGGCGCTAAGAGATTCCCGTACTCGATCTCTTTACTTTATAGAATATGAAACCATATCTGCGGAACAAAGCTACATAAATGCTGTTCAGAACTATGCTGCTCTAAAAGGACTTCAAGGAAATCTATATGAATGCTTCTTGCCCCAGGCATGGACATATTGTAATGATAGTGGCGTTTTTGCTTTAATTCATCCAGAGAGTGTATTTAATGATTCCAAAGGAACGGAAATTCGCAAAGAGCTTAACGCTCGTCTTCGCAAACATTTTAGATTTAGCAACGCACTCAAATTATTCGCTGATGTTCATACCAGTAGAGAATATGGTCTGAATGTATATTCAAACAAAAAAAACATTGGTTTCGACCAGATTGTAAACCTATATGCAGCATCGACGGTTGATGAGTGTTATGAAAATACAGATAAGGCACCTGTGTATATTCGTAACAAGGATGGTAAGCGCAATCTAAAAGGTCAGCGAAGCAGAATTACGTCTATCAAGAAGAATGAACTGAAATTGTTTGCGAGAATTCTTGATAATAGCGATGATTGGGCGTCCGCAAGGTTGATGAGTGTATATACAGAAGAACTGATAGATATTCTTTTGCACTTTGAACAGCAAAAAAAGAAACTGGCAGACTTAGGAGATGACCTTGCAGTTTCAATGATGTGGGATGAAACCAATGCACAGAAGGATGGGACAATAGTGCGAAATGTTCATTTTGGTGAAAGAATTGATACCATTCTTTCTGGAGCACATATCGGAACATCAAATCCCCTATTTAATTGTTCAAATCAAGGATGTAGCGGTAACAACGATAACACCAGTATTGATCTGACTATAATTCCCCAGAAATATCTTCAGCGAAGCAATTACTCTCCAGCATGTGATGTTCACGACTACATTCTTAGGCTGCCTGATACGGCTTGGGGGAATAAATACACCGACAATTATCGTATTGCAGGTCGCAAGATGATTGATATTGAAGGTGAAAGAACACTTATGACGGCCTTATTACCTCCTTATGTGGGTCACACAAATGGCATTATCGGTTTTGCTTTTGCAGATAAAAACATAATGGCAGTTATGTTGGGAGCTTTTTCTTCACTTCCTTATGACTTCTTTATTAAAGTATGTGGAAAAGGAAATCTCCAAATGAACACGGCAGGAATGCTTCCGTTGATTGAGCCTGAACACAAACTTTCACATGAAATCGCATGTCGTGCAATGCTGCTCAACTGCCTGACCGAGTATTACTCTGAGTTCTGGGAAAGTATTTATTCGGTTGATTTTAATGAAATTCGCTGGTCTAAAGCAGATCGCAGACTGGACAACCGTGTTTTTTCAGGACTTAACAAACAATGGACATATCACACCCCTGCAAGAGATGCATTTAGCAGAAGACAATTGATGGTTGAGATTGATGTTTTAGTTGCAATGGTGTTAGGAATGACTTTAGATCAACTATTAGCTGCATATCGTATCCAATTCCCTATTTTGCAGCAGCATGAAAAGGATACATATTATGATGCCAATGGAACTATTGTGTACGCAAAAAACAATGCATTAACTGGAGTTGGTGTTGAACGCAAAACATTTGAAAATATTTTGATGCTACTACCTAAAGGGAACATGTATCGACATAGCATCCTTGATGATACACTTCCCGGCGGCCCGGTGGAGCGCACCATTGAGTATGTTGCCCCCTTTGACCGCTGTGACCGTGAGCAGGACTACGAGACCGCTTGGAAGTTCTTTGAGAAGAAGTACGGAAAATAACGAGACCGTTTTTAGGGAGGTGAGACCGTGGCAAAACCTAAGAAAGAAACTCGAATTATGAAAGTTACTTTGGATGCGGACGAGTTTGAGAAATTTGATCAGGGAATCACACATTCTGACAACGGCCTTCGCAATGAAAAAGGACGTCTAAGTGCGCTTCCGGATATTGCAGAGGTTACTGATGATGATCTTCCGTATAAGGAAATTGTCCGAACAGAAACTGTGTATGTTGAACGGGAGCGTACAAACGATAGTTTCGGCGCAATGCTTGGTCACGCAGCAGCTGAAATTGTTGTGGATGTACTCAGTGATCCTGAAATCCAAGAAGGATTAGCCAATCTCGGCAAGGCATTTTGGTACTACAAGGTAAAACCTCATATCAGCAATGCTATTCAATGTATGAAAAGCGACAAGAAGTTTGAGACAAAGGCATCTCGGCTAATTGCAAGCAGCAAGTCCCAGGTTGAAACTTCTTATGAAGTCGAGGTTGTAGATCAAACAAAAGGAAAAATTGTTGTTTCCGGAGAAGATGCGGCTAAGCTTGTGGCGGCAGTCCGTGAAGAATCTAAACGATTGTCCGCTATGATTTATCTGCTTTCTAATATCGTTGTGAAAGATGATAAAACGCAAGAAGAATACGTCATCGAGCAAGCTTATATTAAGCAGTTGGTATCTGAAGAATCGAGAAACACTATGGAAATGCTTGTTGCAAACAGACAACTGTTGGATGAAGGCACCGCAGTTTGCTTTTCCGATTTTTTGAATGGTTATATCCGAAATGGAAAGCAACGTATAGCTATTCCTGTAAGCATCAACGGAACCACATAAATTTACTAACGAAACCACATTGGGAGGTAAATCACTTGAACTACATAAAATCACTGCACATAGAGGGATTTAAGAAATTCACCTCCTTGGATGTGGAGTTCAACGAACACATGAACATTCTTGTTGGCGAAAATGAAGCTGGCAAAAGCACTATTTTAGATGCAATCAAAACTGTGTTGAATCAGCAGTATCGTAATGCTGACAAGTCGATATTGCGTGACCTGTTCAATACGCAGATGGTAGCTGCATTTAAGGCCGAACCGAGCGTTAGGACGCTACCTCGAATCTATATCGAGGTAGAACTGGCACTTGATCCTCAGCAAAAAAATGCTTCATACTTCTATGGAGAAATATATGGGCAGAGAAAACCGCAGGTTGAGAAATTCGGCATTCGATTCGAATGCAAGTATGATGAGGAACTTGGCACCGGCATGGAACAATCCATTCAGGAAGGTAAGATTCCGTATGAATACTATACACTGACTTGGACAACCTTTGCTGATCGCCAATATCAGATGATCAAAAGACCACTTAACTTCTTAGCAATCGACACAACGAGCAACGCATCGGCTCCGTCGTTTAACTACTTCAACAGGACTTTGTTTACGAGCAGATATGATGATGCCACGAAAGCAAAGGCTAAGAACGAGTTTAGAGATAAGCTGATCGAAGCATTTGATAACCTTGGTTTGCCTGCACTTAGTGAGAATCAGAAGTTTGGTGTAGACAGCAAGAAGGTTGTTCTGGAAACGGTGCTGTCTATTTATGAAGACTCCATCGCTCTCGAAAATCGTGGTAGTGGAATGGAGAGTCTTATTAAGACACAGATTGCATTGGATAGAGCGAATGGGTTGGATGTTATCTTGATGGAAGAACCGGAGAATCATCTTAGCTTTTCGACCCTGAGAAAAATGCTCCAGCAGATCTCAGATCAGCAGGAAAATTCGCAGATTATCGTGGCAACTCATAACAACATGATTGCCAGCCGATTGAATTTGAATAATGTTCTATGGATCACCGAAGATGGAGTTAAAAGCCTTAAGGGTGTTAAGTCTGATGTGGCTGAGTTCTTCGTCCGAGCAGATGACAACGCTTTCTTGCAGTTGCTGTTATCAAAAAAAGTGATCCTGGTTGAAGGTGCGACAGAGTTTCTCCTTCTTCCCATGTTCTACAAGCAAATCACTGATCACACCATCGAGGAAGATGGTGTTTCTGTGATCTCTTGCAATGGCATTTCTTATAAGCGTTATCTCGAAATTGCAAAAGCAACGGATAAGAGGATTGCTGTTGTTACAGATAATGACGAGAAAAGTGATAGAATAGCAGAAGCGGCTTCCTTTAATCAAGCCAACGTTCTACAGCACATTTTTATGGGTGCGACAGTAGATGAATGGACTTGGGAAGCCTGCATTTACAAAGAGAATAAAGATACCTTGGACGAAATGATTGATGTTCAGGCAGGAGCAGCTTATAAGTTCCATGACAAGGATTACGGTGCTGTGTTAGGTAAGATGTTAAACCACAAAGTTGATGTGGCATATCAAATGCTTACTTCTGGCAAAACATTTGCTGTTCCGCAGTACATAAAGGATGCGATTGGATGGCTAAGAGAGTAATCTTGGCAGTAGCCGGTGCGGGAAAAACCTATCATATCTGCCATGAGATAGACCCGACAAAGCGTAATTTAATACTGGCATTTACCCACGAGAACATTTACAATATCCAAAAAGAACTATGCGATGCACATGGGTGTGTTCCTGAATTAACGACGGTATCTACTTTTGATTCGTTTGTCTATCATCAAATGATATTACCTTATGAGCCGAGCATAGCTGACCACTTCGGACATCCTAAATTTGTTGGTCGTGGAATCTGTACAACAGATCCTCCAGCACAAACAATAAAGGATAGCAAAGGAAAGCCTGTTGCCAATCCGCTTTATAAGAAAAAAGATAGTCTTGCACACTATGTCACCACGAATGGACAGTATTACTGTGCAACCCTGTCTGAACTGGTTTTACAAGTGAAGAAACAGCGAGAATCTCTTATTAAAAGAGTGGCAGCACGTCTGAATATGTTTTATGATTGTGTGCTGATTGATGAGTTCCAGGATTTTCGAGAGCATGATTATGAGTTGATTATGGCTTTGGCAAAGCGACTCAACGATGTTGTGCTTGTGGGTGACTATTATCAACACTCTGTTTCCGCAACAAATAATTCTGGCAAACCATTCAAAAACAAGAACGCCGAAGTCGGCTATGATGATTTTGTTGCAAGCATCATAAAGGCAGGCTTTACTGTAGATGCATCGACACTTGCAAAATCCCGGCGCTGTTCGATAGATGTATGTAACTATGTCAGGAAAAAATTGGGAATTGAAATTACATCAAACGGGGATCATGGCGGAACAGTAAATTGGATTGACAATGATCCATCTTCAGTTTTAAACGATGACAGAATTATCAAGCTAGTATTTAAGGAAGCTGATAAGTATTCATTCCCGGCTCTTAATTGGTCGTATTCCAAGGGCGATACAGTTGACGCCGCTTGTGTAATCTTGACAGACGGTCTGGATAATCTCGACAGCGATAAATTCAATGCTGGCAAGGTAAGCCCTTCAACGCTTAACAAGCTATATGTTGCAATGACACGAAGTCGTGGTGATTTGTATCTGATGAAAGCTTCAACTTTCAAAGCAATAAAAGATTCATATATCGCGCATTAGAGAGACATGGCGCCGAGAAAATAAATAAAGGAGGATTGCAGTATGCTACCATCCATACTTGCGAAACAATTACAGAAAGGTATCGGGGATTATATCGAAACCACATTTCCGATGACCAACGAACCGTTCAAAGGTTCCGTAGAGAAAATGCTGGCGAATAAAGGCTCTGTTTACCATGAGCCTTATGTTGCTGTGCGCCTTCCGTTCCGTGTGGCAGCGGAAATGCCAACTTGTTTTGAAGCAATTCATCCTGCATATCTTCCTTATGTGCATCAGCAAAAAGCCTTTGAGCGACTGACCGGAGATGATGGTAGATCCACGTTAGTTGCTACGGGTACTGGTTCCGGTAAAACCGAGTGCTTCCTCTATCCAATTCTGGAGTATTGCTATCAGCACCGTGGCGAGCGAGGAATAAAAGCACTTATTATTTATCCGATGAATGCCTTGGCAACGGATCAGGCGAAACGTATAGCGGAGCTAATCTATGGAAGTGATGAACTCCGTGGGAATGTGACTGTCGGTATGTATGTTGGTGGACAAGAGCATACGCCCGCCCGCACTATGAGCGAACATGGCGTTATTACCGACCACGAAACCATGCTGAACAATGCACCGGATATTCTGATGACCAACTATAAAATGCTGGACTATCTGCTGGTGCGTCCGAAAGATGCTCTCTTGTGGCAGGATAATAATTCTGAGACTCTGAAATATATCGCAGTCGATGAGCTGCATACATTCGATGGTGCACAAGGCACAGATTTGGCCTGTTTGCTTCGTCGCTTGAAACGGCGCTTGGGCATCTATGATGGATACCTGTGCTGCATCGGCACATCTGCAACGATGGGGTCAAAGGAGAACAACGGCAATATTCTGAACTACGCAGAAGAAATCTTTGGTGAGCCGTTTGACAAGGACGCAATTATCACAGAAGATCGTTTGAGTGCGCAAGAATTCTTTGCGGGAGCCGAAGTGACGGAATTTACGTTGCCAACAGTAGAGCAGGCTATAGAGCTGGAAAAATTGTCTGAGGAAGATGAGCCTTCGGCTTACTTGCAGAGCGCGGTAAAAGATTGGCTCCCGAATTTTTCTTTTGATGTCCTTGACGATGAAGGCAGAATCCAGCTTGGATATGAACTGATGCATCACAGTTTCATGCAATCGGTTATCAATCTGACCGGCGGTACATATTATCAGGTTTCAAAAATTGCAGAAGATTTGGCTGTTCATTACCCGGATTTGAAAACCCTGCCTGATGCAGATGTAGTTATCAATTCTCTCTTTGCTTTGATTTCTCATGCAAGAACGGGAAAGGTAGGAAAGCTACGTCCTTTTTTGAATGTTCAGGTTCAGCTTTGGATGCGGGAACTTCGTCGCTTGGTTGCAAAAGTAGACTCAGATGAAATCACTTATGAGATTGCTCATGATTTGAATAAGCAACAGGCAAAGCAGTATCTTCCTGTTGTAAACTGTCGTGATTGTGGTATTACAGGTTGGGTATCCGTACTCAATGAACGTAGCAATGCCACCATGACAAATCTTGAATCGTTCTATAATCTATATTTCCGTGCGGACGAAAAAATCGTGATGATGTTTCCTCATTCTCATGATGAACGTGTTTCGGGTATGATTCCCGCAAGAATTTGCCCCGATTGTCTGCAAGTAAAACTTGGTGAGGATGGGACCGACGAGTGCGTCAACTGCGGTGCTGAAATGGTTGATGTAATGATTCCCAGCCCAATCAAGACTTCTGGCACTAAGAACCACAAGCAATACGTTTGCCCCTGCTGTGGCAGTCGTCGTGGTCTGTCGTTGATGGGCCTTCGTAGTGCAACAGAAATTAGCGCAAGCATTTCTCAAATGTTTGCGTCCAAGTTTAACGATGATAAAAAGACGTTGGCATTCTCTGATAATGTCCAGGATGCTGCACACAGAGCAGGCTTTTTCAACTCAAGAACATGGCGTTTTGGCCTTAGAACTGCTATTCAAAAATACTGTACTGAAATAGGTTCTGGGAAAAACCTTGCGGATTTTCAGAATGGTTTTATTAAGCATTGGCATGAGCACATGACCGATGAGCAGTTTGTAAGCTTCTTCATTGCTCCCAATCTGACTTGGAAGCAAGCCTATGAAGATATGGTTGAGAAGCGCAGCTTAGGCAAGGATAAGCAGGCACAAATTTTGGTATATGAAGTAGAGCAGCGTATTAAATACGAAATCATGCTTGAATTTGGTCTTGCCGGTAACATTGGGCGAACGCTTGAAAAGTCTAATTGCTCTGTTATTTCCTTTGCTACGGAAGATATTATTCGGATTGCTGATGCCGTACAGGAAAGAACTATCAATGAACTTGGTGTGCTGACCGCTGAAAACTCGGATTCGTTCAAGCGCATGGTTATCGGGTACTTGAACCTTATGCGCACAAATGGCGCTTT
>ERZ773113.1349-NODE-1349-length-12114-cov-5.112198_pt1 | contig 12114 bp, 9 predicted proteins | sample MGYA00580565_ERZ773113 | MGnify/ENA primary metagenome ERZ773113 (study PRJEB29015, sample SAMEA2737827) | human gut metagenome | biome: human gut; feature: human-associated habitat; material: faeces | place: China | collected 2012 ...
GTACACGGTGCAATCACCATCACATCCAGATATCCCTTCGGTCCGATCGGTTCTGCCTCCTGAAGTGTGCGGATTCCAGGGTTCCCCGTTATGTCACAGACTTCTTCCATAAACTCTTTTGCCGTTCCAAACCGCGTATCACAGTTCTGCGTCTGATAAGAAAAGATGGGAATCACATGTGCTCCCATCTCCGTCAGTCTCTGAATCTCTTTCCTGGTTTTTGCGAATGTACAGAAAGAACCGGTAATCCCATACCCTATATTGCGATTTGATAAATCCATGTCTTTGCCTCTTTCCCATCCTGCCTGATTTTACTGTGTTCAAGAATTGCATCTGCCAGCACTTTGGCACTGCTCTTTGTCGTATACAGCCCCGGAAGTCCCAATGCCGCCACAACTTTGATTCCATATGCCTCCGCTGCCATCAGATCTGTACCGCCGGGTCTTGATGCAATATCAATGATCACGGCATCCGAATGCATTTCACGGATCATCGGCTCGCGGATCACAAGTGCCGGAACCGTGTTTACAACCGTGCGTGCCCCATAGGCTTCCTCCGGACCGTACGAAAAGTCCACTGCCTCATGTCCTTCTGTCCGTGCCAGCCGGCGTGCCTCTACGCTCCTTGCCAGCACTGTCACTTTTGCTCCCATCGCAGACAAAACCCTGGCGATCTCCCTGCCGCATCTTCCATACCCGCTGACAATAATTTTCTGCCCCCGGATAGAATAATCACTGTATTTTAAAATTTCAGCAACCGTGGCTTCTGCTGTAATACATGCGTTGCGATGCACAACCACCGCATCTGTCATCATATCATAATATTCTGTTCCCGCATCCTCACAGCGCTGTCTCCACTCCGGTCCAAAAACCCCTCCAAACAATATCCAGTCCCGTTCTTTTTTCCCTGTCAGTTCCTCCTTTAATATAAGATTTACATCATGGTTTCTCTCAATCTTCGTAACAGGAACCGGCAGCACCAGATATTTGCTGTTGTCCAGCACTTCCAGTGCCTCTTCCTTTTCCACTCCCCGTCTCCAGTCCAGTCGGTGTATCTTTCCCGGAAGACATGCGGCAAGATTGCTTTGTCGCTGATCCGTAACAAAAATCACGATATTTCCGGTCATATAAAAACGCTCCCTTCCATATAACATATGAAAGAGAGCGTCATAAGGTGCAAGATCGTTCTTACTAAAGTCTGGTCTCTACAAAGATATCGTAGATTGCCTTGATGGCAGCCTCGAAATCGTCATTGCTGACACCAATAATAATATTTAACTCGGAAGATCCCTGGTCAATCATCTTGACATTGATGTTCGCATGGGCCAGTGCAGAAAAGATTCTGCCTGCCGTACCGCGGGTAGATTTCATTCCACGTCCCACGACAGCGATCAGACCCAGATCCGCTTCCAGATCAATCACATCCGGATGGGTCAGACGGCGGATGGAGCTGATCACCTGCTGCTCCTTGCCTTCAAACTCTTCCTGATGCACAAATACGGTCATGGTATCAATACCGGATGGCATATGTTCGATCGAAATTCCGTTTTCCTCAAATGCCTGTAATGCTTTACGGCAGAAGCCGACTTCGGAATTCATCATATCTTTGTCAATGCTTACTGCGACAAATCCCTTTTTCCCCGCGATACCAGTGATCGTGTATTCCGGTTTCTGACAGGTACTCTCTACGATCAGGGTTCCTTCTGCCTCCGGATCATTGGTATTACGGATATTGATCGGAATACCGGCTTTACGTACCGGGAACACCGCATCCTCATGAAGTACGGAAGCTCCCATATAAGAAAGCTCTCTTAATTCACGATATGTAATCACATGAATCGGCTGAGGATTATCAATAATACGTGGATCTGCCACAAGACATCCGGATACATCTGTCCAGTTCTCATATAAACTTGCATGACATGCTTTTGCAACAATTGATCCGGTAATATCGGAACCACCGCGGGAGAATGTTTTCACCTTTCCATCCGCACCAATTCCGTAAAATCCAGGAATTACAGCTTTCTCACACTCTGCAAGTTTCTTTGACAGTACCTTATCCGTCTTGTCTGCATCGAGATTTCCTTCTTCATCAAAAAAGATTACGGTTGCAGAATCAATAAACTCATATCCCAGATAATCTGCCATAAGAATACCATTTAAATATTCTCCACGGGAAGCGGCATAGTCCACACCAGCCTTTTCCTTAAAGTTTTTGGAAATTGTCTTAAATTCCTCATCCAGCGTTACTTTCAGTCCGAGTCCATTGATAATGGAATCATAACGCTCTTTGATCTTCATGAGAGGAACACGGAACTCCTCGCCTGCCTCTGCTTTCGCGTAGCATGCATATAACATATCCGTAACCTTGGTATCTCTGGAATTACGCTTTCCAGGAGCACTCGGCACTACATATTTTCTGGATTCATCCGCACGGATAATATCGCCAACCTTGGCAAACTGCTCGGCACTCGCCAGCGAGCTGCCACCAAATTTTACAACCTTAACCATTTTTAACTTTTCTCCTTCAAGAATAATAACTTCTGCTATTATACTTCTACCGTCTGGCTTTCGTCAATTATTTTCTTCCAGATAGATCACATCCGTTGCGATCGTATTACTCGATCCGTCCACCTGCAGAACTCCATAGGATGGCGGTATTCCGTAAGGCGGCTGTCCGATACTTCCCGGATTCATGTAGGTAATACGGTTGTGTTTGTCATAAAAAACCCGGTGGGTATGTCCGAACAGCGCGGCATCGACCTTCCGCTCCTCTGCCGCATATTCCAGATTCAGATATCCGGCTTTTACATTAAATGTATGTCCATGACAGATCAGTATTTTTTTCCCTTCGATCAGAAGAATCCGTTCCTGAACTTCCTGACGGCAATCACAGTTTCCCGGCACCTGTTCCATCACAGTCATAGGAAATTTCCGGTGCAGCTGTTCTGCATCTGCCCAGCAGTCTCCCAGATGAATGATCATATCCGGATGTAATCGGCCGACTGCCGTAACCATATTATTTACATTTCCGTGCGAATCACTGAGCACCAGAATTCTCTTCATATAAAACATACTCCTTTTCGTTTAAAAAGCAAAAAGACCTTTGCTCCGGCATCCTCGCCAAGGCAAAAGTCTTTTCTCCTTCTCATTTCAGCGATGACTATCCCAGTCGTTTCCACTGCTTACTACATTTGTAGTAGGAATAAAACATGCAGTGTTCCGCCTGCTCACAGCGCTTTGGTGCAGTCTCAATGCTGCACTGGCAGTTTACAATTGCATCTGCCTTCCCCTTACAATTTCCCTTTAACATGACATCGTCTAAAACTTCATCTGACATACTTCTTTTTGCTCCTTATTACTACCAAGTTTTGTTCACGACGGCTTTCATTATACAATATATGGTAGGTAAAGACCATAGGTCAAATCTCACAAATAGACCTGCCTGTTTTGTAAAAATTTTCACTTGACGAAACAGGGAAAATGCGCTAGAGCTCCAGCTTATTTATTAAGTTCAAATTATACTTTTCCGCCAATTCCATACATTTTCTGTAAGAATCCACATCCTGAATATGTCTCACACAATGGGCATCCAATCCGAGAATCGCTTTATTTCCGACTTCCCCGGCAATCTTCCAGAAACGCTCTGCCGGATAATGCCTTGCCCCTTCTCCCATGCCGAGCATGTTGATCTCCAACGGGATGTCCAGTTCCTTCATTTCTTTGCACAACCGGGTCATCTCCCAGTCATATACCGAATCCATTCCCTGATAATTCATCAGATCCGGATGTGCAAGATATGCATAACTTCCGGTCTGCATCCCTTCGATTACGAGATCCACATATCTGCGGATACGGCTTTCATCCTCCGTCTCTGTCCCGGTATACGGTCCGTTTTCTTCCGATCCCAGAAAATGCTGCCCCATGATCATATAATCACATCCAAGGTTGCGGAACATCCGCATCTGTTCTTCGTAAAATTCCGGAACATACTCTGCCTCAAATCCTGCATATATTTTTATCTGATCCCGGTACTCCGCTTCGAGCCTTCGGATCGTCTCCACATATTCCGGTGCCTGTTTCATGGTCATCCGGATATTGGATACATATCCGTCCTGATAGGGGCACGGCACATGATCGGAAAATCCAAAAATTTCAATTCCCATGGAAATCGCTGCCTCAATATATTCTCTCTCCGTATCATAGGCATGCTGGCACCGCCATGTATGTGCATGATAATTTGCTTTTAAAAATTCCATTCTGTTGTCCTTCATCCGTTTATTCGCCTATCATTTTAACATGGAATACATTTTATGACAACAAAATACCGTGTGCATCCACACACACGGTCCTTATTTAAACGGCATGTTTTACCTCTTTTAAAATATTCGGTTTATATCCAATTATATGCCGGCTCTGTAAATTTTGGGATGGTGCATGTATAAAATGCAGGTAAAATTTATATAATTTGACCTTTTCCCAAACGTAGCATATAATAGGAAAAACCAATGGACATGTATGATTCTTGGGGGGATATCCATGATTACAATGTTAGCGAAAATCTTTATCAAAAACCGTCCGGCAAAAGAACAACGGCAGGCATATGGCACCCTGTGCAGTATCGTTGGAATCTGCTTAAATGTCTGCCTGTTTGCCGGAAAATATTTTGCCGGAATGTTAAGCGGTTCCGTTGCCATCACAGCGGATGCATTCAACAACCTGTCCGATGCCGGTTCCTCTTTTATTACACTAGCCGGATTTCTTTATGCCGGGAAAACTCCGGATTCGGAGCACCCGTTCGGACATGGGAGGTTTGAATATGTGTCGGGATTTGTTGTAGCGATTGCTATCCTGATGATGGGATTTGAACTTTTAAAAACTTCCTTTTCCAAAATTCTGCATCCGGAAGCCGTAGACACAAGTCTGCTTGCCATGGGAATTCTGGTATGCTCCATTCTGGTAAAAGTCTACATGTACTGTTACAACCATTATATTGGGAAAAAACTCGATTCGGATGCCATGCAGGCGACCGCCATGGATTCGCTTTCCGACACCATTGCCACCTCTGTGGTTCTGGCAGCCATGATTATTATGCGCCTGACATCCATCAATGTCGATGGATTTGGCGGTCTGCTGGTAGCCATTTTCATCCTCTATGCCGGAATAAAAGCGGTCAAAGACACCATGGATCCGCTTCTCGGAAAAGCTCCGGACCAGACATTTGTCCGGGAAATCCGTGCCATTGTCATGTCCCATCCCAAAGTACACGGTATCCATGATCTGATTGTTCATGACTACGGTCCCGGCCGCCGCATGATCACCCTGCATCTGGAAGTTCCGGGGGATGAAGATGTCTTTCAGCTCCATGACATGATCGATCACATTGAACGGGAGCTGGATCAGAAACTCGGATGTGAAGCCGTCATCCACATGGATCCGATTGAAACCAATAATGCCGCAATTGCCCAGATACAGCAGCAGGTAGAACAAAAGGTTCTTGAAATTGACCGCCGTATTACCATCCACGATTTCCGCCTGATCAACTGCGATACCTACACCGGCATTGCCTTTGACGCGGTCATCCCCTATGGTATGCGGATCCGTCCGGAAGACCTGAAGAAAAAAATTGAAAACAAGCTTCAGGAAATCGAAGGAAACTACCAGTTTATGATTCATGTGGATCAGAGTTATGTACCTGTATAAAAATAACTGTTCGCAGATTTCCGCGAACCGTTATTACTGACCGCTTTATTTATTGCATGCCTCGTAAGCATCCTGAAAGAAAATCTCCTGTGAGTTTACAGGCTCCTCATTGATATGACGGTCCTCATAAATGCCTTCGGCATTCTGCTCTTTTCCCTTCTCATCATCTTTCATGATGGTATCAAAGATATACCGGATGCGCTCCCGGATTGCAGGATCATAAACCGGAGCTGCCACTTCCACGCGGCGCACCGTATTTCTCGTCATAAAATCGGCAGATGCAATGTACATCTTTTCCTCATCCCCCACACCAAAACGATAAATTCTGGAATGTTCGAGATAACGTCCAACAACGGAAATCACCCGAATATTTTCCGTCACGCCCGGAATCTGTGGCTTCAGGCAGCAGATGCCCCGCACAATCAGATCAATCTTTACACCGGTCTGGGAAGCCTCAATCATCTTATCAATCAGAACTTTATCCGTCAGGGAATTAATCTTAACCCCGATATAAGCCTCTTTTCCCGCTTTTTTATTTGCAATCTGCCCGTCCATCATCTGAAGAACTTTGTTCTGCAGGCATTTCGGTGCAACCAGAAGTTCCGAAACCTCATCCACCGTTTCTCCCTGCTGTAATGCAAGAAACACTTTTGCTGCATCGGCACCGATTGCCTGATTTGCGGTAATCAATGACAGGTCCGTGTACAGTCTTGAAGTTTTCTCGTTGTAATTTCCGGTTCCAATCTGCGTGATGTACGCATAACTGTCCCCTTTTTTCTGTGTGATCAGGCAAAGCTTCGAATGTACTTTGTAATCGCCCAGTCCATACAGAATCTGGCAGCCGGCATCTTCGAGCCGGTGCGACATCTCAATGTTATTTGCCTCGTCAAACCGTGCCCGCAGTTCCACAAGTACCACCACTTCTTTTCCGTTTTCCGCTGCCTCAATCAGCGCATCAATGATCTTGCTCCGGTCTGCGACACGATACAATGTCATTTTGATGGATACCACATCCGGGTCTTCCGCAGCATCATTTAACATTTTGATAAACGGTTTCATGCTCTCAAACGGATAGGAAAGCAGAACATCCTTTTTTTCCACCTGTGACAGGATGCTTTCATGCATGGATAATGCCGGAGTCTCCCGCGGACTTCTCTTTTCATAGAACAGTTCTTTCTGGTCACGCAGATAATTCTGCAGCGTAAAAACAAACGAAAGATCCAAAGGTGTCTTTACATTGATGATATGACTGGTTCCAATTTCGAGGAAATTTGACAGTTCCCGTTTTGCTTCATCATTGATCTTACGGCTCAGTTCCACCCGGACGGGATCCAGACGGACACGTTTTTTGATAAGCTGCTCCATCATATCCCGGTAATCCATATCTTCGTCATACAGATCATGTGCATCAATATCTGCATTCCGTGTCACACGCATAATGGATTTCTCGCGAATGGTATATTTCGGATACAATTTTGAAATAAAATGCAGAATCAATTCCTCAGACAGCATAAAGCATCCCGGTCTGGTCGGTATCTCAATCAGACGTTTGAACACACTGTTGGAACACGGAACAATTCCGGTCTTTTTCTTTCCTTTCTGTGATGTCAGGAGCACGATTGCATACAACTGCTTATTTGCAAGGAATGGAAACGGCTGCTGCTTTCCAATGACCATCGGAGATAAAAACGGTGCAATATGTGCATCAAAATATTGTTCAAGAAGTCTTCCTTCTTCATTGGAAAGACGGTTAAAATTGATAATCCGAATCCCCTTTGGCTCAAGTTCTCCCGTGAGCTGTTCATAAATTTTTGCCTTTTTCTTTTCCAGCAGACAGACACGCGCTAAAATTTCTTTTACCTGTTCCTCACTGGTCATTCCGGTCTTGTTTTCAATTACCTTTTCTTTTGCGTTCATCTGCATCATGAGTGTTCCCACACGCACCATGAAAAACTCATCCAGATTTGTCTGGTAAATGGATGCAAAAGTCATGCGTTCTGCCAGCGGTACCCGCGGATTTCCCGCTTCATTTAAAACCCTCTCGTTAAATTGCAGCCATGACAATTCTCTGTTTGTATAACATTTTTCGGTCCTCTTCATTTGATTGGTCTCCTGTCTTTTTCTCCTCTGCCGGATTATATTTTCTGCCCGTTTCAGCTGCCCCGCCAGCTGATGTAGAAACCGATTCCATATGTGCATGCCCTAATCCTTTGCAAAAAATGCCTGCATAGTTACATTTTCCTTTGCTACCTCCACAAGATTTACACAACTGTTTCCAATCCGGTCAATATTATGGAGCACATCATTAAACGGAATGGTAAGTTTGGAATCGCACTTTCCCTTTCCCACTCTGGCAATATGGTTTTTGCGCATTTTTTCACCCAGCTGCATGATGTCTTCTTTTTGCCGCATCAGTTCTTTGATATCCATATTCACATCCCCGGAAATCGCCTGAATGCAGCTTCCGTAAATCATCTGGATCTGTTCCATTGCCTTTTTCAGTTCTTTCAAAGCATCTTTGGAATACTTATGTTTTCCCTTATTCTGTTTTGCCACGGTTTCCATGATTTCCCTCGTCAGCTGCCCGATCCGGTCAATATCACAGAGAATATACTGCATACCGGCACTTTGTGATGCCTGTTCCTCGGTCAGCACACCTCCGGAATACAGTGATGCAAAATAATCATTGACCGAAGCATACAGCTTCTGCAGTATTTTCGCCTTTTCTTCTACAAGTTCTGCATTTTCTTTATCAATCTTTCCGTTTCTGTACTGCAGTTTTCCGATCATTTCATCTACAAGTTTTGCGCAGTACATTACTTCTTTTGCCACCAGCTGCAATGCTGCTGCCGGTTGTGCAATCAGCTTGTTATCCAAATATTTCGGATTTTCATCTACTTCGACTTCCGTTTTCTTTCCCTTTCCATCCGGTACAAGTTTCATCACAATCTTTACCATCAGAGGAATGAGCGGAATCCAGATCAGCGTCATGACAAGGTTAAATCCGGTATGTGCATTTGCAATCTGCCGTGAAATCACATCAATTTCGTTTCCCTTCGGCGAAATGAACTGAATCAGGGCTGCATACGGTTTTACAAGAAACAGGAATAAAATTGCTCCCGAAATATTAAATACACAATGGGCAAACGCCGTCCTTCTGGCATCTTTTGGCTGTCCGATAGATGCCAGCACTGCGGTAATCGTTGTACCGATATTGTCTCCCAACAGAATCGGGATGGCACCTGCCAGTCCGATGATACTGGTCACACCGTCCGGTCCTGCCTGGGCTGCAAAATTCTGTAATACGGCAATCGTTGCACTGCTGCTCTGTACAACAAGTGTCATAACAGCACCCACGCATACCCCAAGAATCGGAATATGGGATACTTTTCCAATCATGTTGACAAAGAATGCACTGGATGCCAATGGTTTCATGACATCGCCCATCGTCTCAATTCCAAGGAATAACAAACCAAATGCGAAAATTGTCTGTCCGATATTTTTCACCTTTTCCTTTTTTGATACAAAAGAAATAAGAAATCCCGCAAAAATGAACAGATAAATATAATCCGTTATTTTAAATGCAATAATCTGTGCCGTCATGGTCGTACCGATATTGGCACCGAGAATAATGGAGATCGCCTGTGGCAGCGACATCAGTCCTGCACTGACAAAGCCGATTGTCATAACCGTTGTTGCGCTGCTGCTCTGTAACACCGCTGTCGTCAAAGCACCTGCAAGTACACCAAGAATCGGATTTTTTGTAAGCAGGGCAAGGATTTTCTTCATCTTTTCCCCTGCTGCTTTCTGCAGGCACTCGCTCATCATATTCATGCCGTAAATAAAGATTGCCAGACCTCCGACCAGTCCGAAAATAATTTTCATCGTCTCGTTCACTTATGGTTCCTCCCCATTTCTTTTCATAAACTTTACACTCCGTATACTTTTTTTCTGAGATTGTAATAAGTTTATCATCGGAGTGTAAAATCAAACCATCCCAGAATGTAAACCCTGTGTAAAATTTCTGTAATGCTGTAAAATTGCTGTAAACTTGCGTAAAGTCTGTAAAATCCATGTAAATCAGCATTTTCAGGCTCTATGACTTTAAACCCATTGTAAAAATATTTCCACAATGCTAGAATAAAATAGTTACAAAGGAAAATGTTTTGGAAAGGGAAAACACTATGCTATCATGTCCAAACTGCGGAGGAAATCTCAAATTTGACATTCCTTCCCAGCAACTCTCATGCGAGCATTGTCACACACTGTTTGATCCTTATGATTTTGACGGGAAAACAAGTGATGCCGAAGAATCAAAGACATTCGACGGAGATTACGAGGTCACGATCTTTACCTGTCCGCAGTGTGGCGGTGAAATTTTAAGTACCGACAATGCAGCTGCCGGTTTCTGCAGTTTCTGCGGAGCCTCCACGATTCTTTACAGCAGAATCAGTCACGAAAAACGGCCCAATTATATTATTCCGTTCCAGAAGACAAAGGAACAATGTAAGGAAGCGTACGCACGCCGTATGAAACATTCCATTTTTGCGCCAAAAGAACTCCGCGATCCTTCTTATATCGATAGTTTCCGCGGAATTTACATGCCTTACTGGGCATTTTATATCTCCCAGAAAGGTTCTCTCTCGCTCAATGGGAAAAAGACTTCCCGCCGCGGTGATTATATTATTACCGATCACTACGCACTTACCGGGGATCTGGATGCCTACTACAAAGGTCTTTCCTATGATGCCTCATCCTCTTTTGATGACAATATCAGTGAAGAACTTGCTCCTTATAATTTAAAAGGCATGAAAGCCTTTACCCCCGCCTATTTAAGCGGATTTTACGCGGACACTTCCGATGTGGATGCAAAAGTATATCAGGGCGATGCCGAATACACTGCATCTGCGGAAACAACCGAGCGTATTGCTTCTGACGGGACATTTGCCGGTTTTACCATGGATACCATCCGTCCTGAACAGCTCCATACAAAAACGGAAACCATCGACAGTACCATGTTTCCGGTATGGTTTCTATCCTACCGCAAAAAAGACCGTGTCGCTTATGCAACGGTCAACGGACAGACCGGACTGGTCGTTGCGGATATTCCGATTGATCCGAAGCGTTATCTGCTCGGTTCGCTACTCTTAGCAATTCCGATCTTTGCGCTTCTGGCATGGTCGGCGATCCTGCAGCCTTCATCCCTGGTAATGACCACTCTGCTTTTGTCATTGCTCGCCGCCTGTGTCTATTTCTACGAATGTGTTTCTATCCGTCAGAAAGATACCGGTGCAAATGACCGTGGCAAAATGTTCATCCAATCGAAGAAAGCTTCTGCTGCAGACAAACCGAAAACCCCTGAAGCCCAGCCGGAGCCAGCCGCAAAAACGAATCCGCTTGGCTGGATTCTTCCGCTTTGTGCTGCGGTACTTTCGTTTGGGGTATGGTTCCTGCATCCGGTATCGGATCTCTACTATTACGGAGCCGCAATTCTTTCCATGGCTGCCATCCTCGTGTCGTTCATCAGTATTATCCATGCGTATAATCTGTTGTCCACCCGCCGGCTGCCACAATTTGACAAACAGGGAGGTGATGACCGTGCGTAAAATAAAACGTATCCTTACGGCATTTGTATTTTGTCTGATACTCTCCGCCAGCACCATACCGGTTTGTGCATCCGCAGTTTCCGCTTCCAATGAGGAAACCGGCTACGTTTATGTGCTGGATGATTCTGCCGATTTTCTGACAGACTCCCAGGAAAACAGTCTGCAAAAGCAGCTGTATGATCTGACCGCATACTGTAATGTGGCTTTTGTAACCACAACCGAACACAGTAAATCTTCCACCGAAGATTTTGCTGCAGATTATTTTGATGATGTCTTTGGTCCGCATGCCAACGGTACGATCTTCGTCATTGACCGCTGCCTGAATGAGATTTATCTCTACAGCGATGGACAGGCGCACAAAATCATCACCAATTCCCGCGCACGTTCGATTACCGATAACACTTATACCTACGCGCGCGACAAAGATTATTACACCTGTGCCAATAAGACATTTGCCCAGATAGAAACGCTGATGCAGGGCAAACGAATTGCAGAACCGATGCGCTACCTCTGCAGTGCGCTGCTGGCCATTGTTGCTGCACTGTTTCTCAATCTCTTTTTCGCGCTGTGGAGTTCACGTTCCCACAAGGCAGACCGCAGACAGGTGATGACCGGATTGTATGCACAGATGCAGATCAATAACCCACGCACACAATTCATCCGCCAGTCGCGTACTTACAGTCCGGTATCTTCCGGCAGCAGCGGTGGCGGTGGACATTCCAGTGGTGGTGGCGGTGGCGGTCACTCCGGTGGTGGCGGCGGTCACAGTATATAATCCTGTAGAAAATGCGCATTTGTGGTAAAAC
>ERZ773113.1361-NODE-1361-length-12040-cov-4.553776_pt1 | contig 12040 bp, 10 predicted proteins | sample MGYA00580565_ERZ773113 | MGnify/ENA primary metagenome ERZ773113 (study PRJEB29015, sample SAMEA2737827) | human gut metagenome | biome: human gut; feature: human-associated habitat; material: faeces | place: China | collected 2012 ...
AAAAACAGCCCCCGGCTCAAAAGAGCCGGGGGCTGAAACTCTATTCAGAGATTTTTTGCGCTTACGTCAATGATTAGTTGGCGTAGTAAGCGTTGAGAACACCAGAATCAGTGAGCTTGCCAACAGTTCTGTCGATGGTGAGGGTGATGGAGTCGGGACCGAAAGCGGTGAGCTTGGCGGTAGAGACGCCGAACTCAGCAGCAGCACCATTAAGGGTGATGGTGTAGGTGCCATCAACGGGATTCTTAACAGTCTTGGCGTAGGACTGGAGAACAGCACCGGTGTCCTTATTCACGATGTTCAGGGTGTAGGTGTAAGAGGTAGCGAGAGGATCGGGGTTGGTGGAGGTGTCGACCTTGTTCACAGCGTAAACCTGGAGCGCCAGACGGTTGAGGGTGGCGGAGGTGGCAGAGGTCTCAGCGTTGTAAACAACGATGACGTTCTGCGTGGTGACGTCGCCGAGAGCCAGAGGCATCTTGGTCAGGCCGTCAACGCCGTTGCCGGAAACCGTGTAGAACTTGTCGCCAGAGATGGTGCCATCGACATAGTCGGTGTAGACAGAGTTCTTGTAGGTATCCTTCTCAGCGCCCACGATGGAGTCGACCTTAACGGTGTAGCCGGCGTAGGCAGCAGCCATGGGATAGCCGGTGAAGGCGGTGATGTCAACGGAGCTGGTGGTCGCAGTGCCGATCGCAGCGATGGCGGCATACTCCTTGACGTAGTTGTTGCTCAGAGCGACCTTGAAGAGACCGCCGGCGACCTTATTGGTAGCCTGGGTTTCGAGGGCGTTGAGCAGGGCGATGGCATTAGCAGTGTCCTTGTCACCATAGATGTTGCCCTTCACGCCGTCAACGTAGCCGGGGATGGTGTAGACACCGGTCTTGGCGTCATAGGAGATCTGCTCGTTGGCATAGTAGAAGAGGCTGGTGACCTTGGCGGCAACGGGATCGGCGATGACGTAGACGTAATCGGCGACCTTATCACCGTTCAGATCGACGAAGTCGACCTCAGCCTGAGCATAGTTGTCGATGTTGCCGAGACCAACGATGGACTTGAAGGTGTAGGGATTGGTAGTGTTGTTGCGGACCAGGAAGACGGTGGCATCGTCAACGATCAGGTTGTTGCCGTTGTACTGGGTGTTCTTGCTGACGAACAGGTTCTCGTTGTGGAACTTGGCGTCAACAGTGGTAGCGACTTCGACAGCGGCGAGAGTGCCGTTTGCCTGGGTGGTGAACTGGAAGAGGTGGCCGTTCAGGATACCGTTGACATCACAGACAGCGTTGGTGTTGATGTAGGAGTCAACGTAGAAGTAGTCACCATCAACCTTCATGACCTTGTTCTGGATGCCGGTGCTGTGGGTGACCTTGCCGGTCGCAATCTTGGGGGCCACAACGCCGGAAGCAGTCTCGTCGAAGTAGGTCATCTTGCTCAGGTCGACCACAGCGGTGGTGCCGTCCATGTAGGTGACGTTCGCCTTAGCAACGCCGGAACCGTCCGCAGCGTTGCCAGCCCACCAGATGGAGTTGATGACGCCGTAGCTGGTAGCGGCAGCGATCTCAACGTTACCGATGAGGTTGTTGTACTGATCGAAGAACCAGGTGAACTTGTTAGTGCTCTTCCCCGCGTTGTCGAAGTAGAACTTGGCAGCATCGTCATAGACAGTGCCCTCGACGTTGTGCTGCTGAGCGTTCCAGTAGATCACGCTCTGAGCGCCGTCAACAGAAGTGGCCTTGGAAACGATCTCGCCGTACTTGTCAGCGCCGGTCTTGATGAGGCCGCTCTCGGTAGCGCTGTTAAAAGCGTTGGTGTAGGCGTTCAGGAGAACGTAATCGCCGACAGCATACGGATACGCATCCTCGCCGTTGGTGAGGGTGAGCGTGGTAGCAGCAGTGGAGCCCTTGGTGGCATAGACATCGAGCTTGATGGTAGCCTCGGTGCGCAGGTGGCCCTGAGCGTCATAAGCGGCAGGAGCAACATAGGTGACCTTGGCGAGGAAGGTGTCGATCATGACGATAACGTCATCATCTTCTCGCGGCCGAACACCCGCCGTCTCTCCGGCTTCCCCGTGGTTGCCGCCAAAATTCGTGAATTCTCAAATTGTTGCAAGAACAATCAAGAATAAAAAAATCGGCAGAATCAACGCAAAAACATTCGATTCAGTTGCTATCGCATCCCCTTAGCGACGCGGAAAAAGCCCGCCGCGCAAGGGCTTGCGGGCGCGGTTGGTAGCGGTTTGGTAGCGATTTGCCGGAAACGGGGGGTTTGGCGGGGCGAAAAAGGCTGATTTTTCAAGGGCTTGCGGGCATGAAGGGCCGGGTAGCGGTTTGGTAGCGGTCCGCAGCTACCACAATTTTAGCACTCTCGACGCACGAGTGCTAAAATTAAAAGTTTGTTCATCAAAAGATGTATTTTTGTTCACAGGGCGTGCCTATACTCATAATTGTTCCGAGGGGAACGAAAGAAATGTAAACCACGCGGGCTGCAAGAGCGGCTCGCCAGAATAGATTTGGAGGCTTTGTATTATGTTTGAACTGAGACCTTTTGAACGCAGAAACAACCACATTGCGGCTTATGATCCCTGGGATCAGATGGAGCGCGCATTCTTCGGCGACGGCTCGTGGGGCCGCGGGCTGAGCGAGTTTAAGACCGATATTCAGGACAAGGGCGACAGCTACCTGCTGGAAGCTGATCTGCCGGGCTTCAAGAAAGAGGACATCCACGTCGACGTGGACGGCGACACGATGACCATTCGCGCCGAGCGCCACAGCGAGCACGAGGATCAGGACAAGAAGGGCAATTACGTCCGCTGCGAGCGCAGCTACGGCAGCTACCAGCGCGCGTTCGACATCAGCGGCGTCGAGGTCGCGGACATCTCCGCGCAGTACAATGACGGCGTGCTCAAGCTGAACATGCCGAAGAAGAGCGCAGTGGTGAACGCGAAGCAGATCGAGATTCAGTAAAGAACTTCAAAAAAGGCGGCGAAAGCCGCCTTTTTTGATTTTGGACTGCACGCCGCGGCAGCGCACGCGCCGTAGGCGCGCACGTTTGCGGCGTGAGAGGTGTTTTTTTGTCACGCACACGCCCCAGGGCGGCTTCTCTTGCCGCTTTGCGGCAATTCACCTTCTGTCGCGACAAAAAACGATCAAGATCATTGCGCGCCTGCGGGCGCGAAATTTTTTGGGGTTGTACGGGGTTGTGCAAAAAATATTGGCGAAAGTCCGCTCAGGTGAGCGGACTTTCCTTTTTTTCGGCGGGCCGCGGCTGGAAAAGGGAAATTTCGCTCCCCGCGCGGCGGCGCGGACTACTGTTACTTGCCGCCTGACCGCTGCGCGGGCCTAAAATCACAAAAAGCGGCTTAGGCCGCTTTTTTCATATTTGTGCTTATATATTATATGTATGTGGTGGCGGATAATGGCGAAAGCGGGGGTTTTATGTCAAGCTGTAACAGAAGCGGCGGTTTGTTACAAGTGTGTTACAGATGGGGTGAAAGCGTTGACTTGAAATTTTGCTTGTGGTAAGGTGACAGTGCAGAAAGGGTAGGGAACGGTGCGTTCCCGACTTAGTTACGGGATCGGCATGCCACGGTAAGTAAGCCGAGAAACGCCGAAACTTGCTCCTTTCTGACAAACGAACCATCTTTAAGGGGATGCGATAGCAACTAAAATCGCGCGTTTTCCTGCAAAACGGTCAAAAATGCAAGAAAATCGAAATGTTTTGCAACTTTTTCGGTCAACCTTCATTTTCGCCCGCGAACAGCAAAATGCCCGCTTTTCGCTGCCGGAGCGCTCCAAGGGGATGGAAATTTATGAAAGGAGAGTAACATCTATGAAAAAGTTACTCGCAATGGTGCTGGCTCTGGTCATGACTCTGTCCCTGGCCGTCAGCGCCAACGCCTTCAAGGATGACAAGAGCATCAGCGATGATTACGCTGAGTCTGTTGCCGTTCTGAATGGCATGGGTGTGTTCAAGGGTTATGAGGATGGTTCCTTCAAGCCCGAGGGCAACATCACCCGCGCTGAGGTGTCCGCGATCGTTTATCGCGTGTACACTCAGGACGTCAAGGATGCTAAGGCTTCCATGTACGCCACCTACAACAAGTTCAGCGACATGGCTGGTGCCGGTTGGGCTCAGGGCTACATCGGCTACTGCGCCAACGCCTCCCTCGTCAAGGGCTATCCCGATGGCACCTTCAAGCCGTCCGGCAAGGTCACCGGCTATGAAGTCCTCGCCATGATCCTCCGCGCGGTTGGCTACGACAAGAACAACGAGTTCTCCGGCGCTGACTGGGCGCTCCATGTTGCGCAGACCGCGCAGCAGCTCGGCGTTCTGGACAGAGTGGCGAAGACCACCGACCTGAACGCTCCCGCTTCCCGTGAGCTGGTCGCTGAGCTCCTGTTCCAGGGCATCCAGAAGGCTCAGGTCACCTACACCCCGGCCTTCGGCTATGTGACCGATAAGGTCATCGGTGCCAAGAACAACAGCCTCGGTGAGAAGAACTTCAAGCTCGACTCTGCTAAGTCCTCCGACAAGTGGGGCCGTCCCGCCACCAAGTGGACCTACAACGTTGGCGACAAGAGCACCCTCGTTGTTGCTAAGGCTGACGCCTCCTACACCACCAAGGTCGACGAGTGCGACATCGCCAAGGATCTGGGCATCACCTCTTCCAAGAAGATTCCTATGAGGTCTACAAGATTGGCGAGACTCAGGCTACCACCATCTTCTCCACTCAGCCCAACCTCTTCAAGGAGTCTGCTCAGTCTGACGGCTTCTACAAGATCACGCTGGGTGCCGACAACAAGGTCAGCAGTGTTGATCTCTTCATGGGCGCCTATGGCGATGGCCACACCGCTGCCGGTGTTGCTTCTCAGGTCGTCGATGAACTGAATTGGTCTCGCGGCTACATCAAGGACTACAAGGGCGGTTCCCTCGTTCTCACTCAGGAAGACAAGACCAGCACGTTTGCTGATTACATTGCTTCTGGTGCGAAGTTCTTCGATGTGACCATGACCATCTGGGCTGATGGTGCTAACACCACCACCAGAACCAGCATTACTGCGAACGAGTCTCAGGCCGTTACCGCCGGTGATCGCGTTATTGTCGGTTACAAGGATGGCGTTGCTGCTTACGTCTACGCTCTCAAGACCGTGACCGACGGTCAGGAGACCCCGACTGAGGCTGCTTCTCTCATTCTGGTCAACAACGCTGCAAAGCAGGTTCAGGCTACCTACAAGACTGGTAGCAAGGCTTTCGATATTAAGGTTGTCTACTACTATCGTCTGGCTGGTACTTCCAACTGGTCCGTGATGGATACTGGTTCCAACCACTCCTATGCGGCCGGTTCTGCTGCACAGACCTTCGATGCCAGAACTGTGCCCGGCAATGCAACTCCTGCAAACTATGAGGTTTATGCCGCTGCGGCCTCTACCGCTGCTGCTACCCTCGATACGGTCGTTGCTACTTCCGGTATCGTCACTATTCTCGCGTAATTAGCTGTGCGACAAAAAACTAATTAAAGTTTCAGCCCCGAGGCAAAATGCCTCGGGGCTGTTTTTCATTTCTTTACACCGAATAATATTGCCGCTGCACCAGCGTTGGAGTCTCCTTTAATCATAATTTTGTTAATTGTTGTCCAAGCAACCGTTTTGCACGTACCACAGAAACCGCTTAGCGACGTTTTGTTGTCTGTACAGCCAGTTACAGCGCAGGAGATTCCGCCGTTGATCGGTACGAACCATGCAATACCCGCGCTATTATAAAAATTGTTGCTGCAAATTGACGATACGACTGTATCGTTAGCGGATAATTTAATTTCTCCGCTGCCGCCCGCACTGAACACGACGAACAGCGCCGCAACCTTGGTCATGTCGACCTGCGAGAGGTCGAATTCCATCGCGGCGTTGGCCGCCGTCGTCACGAGCGGGCCCGCGAGCTTTAAGAGGCAGTTGGCTTCGCGCGCCGCCGCGGCCTCCTGCTGCACGGCGGTGACGGCGGAGGTGTCTGCCTTGGTGTTCAGTGTGTCGTCGTGGCTTTTGAGCGCGGTGTCGAGCTTGTGCGTCAGGTCGTTGAAGTCGGACATTTGGATGAAGTCCGGTTTTTCCCAGTCGGGAAGAGCGTAGTTGGTTGTACGTTTCAATGCAAAATCCTCCGTTATGATAGAAATAAAAAAGCACTGCCGAAGCAGTGCTTTCATGTTTCGCAAACATGAAAAAAGATGCAGGGCGAAACGGTACAACGAAGCAAAACAACCCTAAATAACTGAGATCATGACTGATTTCGCAAGTCAAATTATGACTAAATATGCAGATAAATTTTACAAATCGGCCGACATGAAGCCGCCGCGGAGCCAGTTGGCAAGCTCGGCGGGGGTGCCGGGGACGCCGACGGTGGCGAATTCCGTGCGCGAGGGGACCATCTGCGCGTTGTCCGAGCTCTCCGCCCACTGGACGCGCTGCAAAATGTGCTCGGGGCAGTGCTCGAGCGGGCCGTCGGGCGCGGGCTTATATTGGAGGAGGATGGTCACGCAGCGGTTGTCGGATGTCCAGCGGCCGAAGTTCGTCGTGGGCTTGCGCCACTTCCAGAGGCATTTGTCGCCGCGCTGCTTTTTGAGCTTCAAATAGCCGTTTTCGATGTCCTGCGTGCAGCGCATGAGCCAGATGACATGGTAGCCCGCGCGCTGGAAGTGGGAGCAGACGTCGAAAAAGTGCTCCTCCATGAGTAAGCCGTCCTGGAGCATCATCACGAAATGGTTGATCTGCACGTAGGCGGTGACGGTCTTATCGCCGACGGTGACGGGGACGTTGCGGCACTCGGGCGGGACGATCGCGCGCCACTGCTCGCGCCACGCGGAGGCGGAGGACTGGACGAGCGGGGGCGTTTTCTTTTTCCAAAACAGCATGGGGGGCTCCTTTTTCGCAATTTTTGTTCCATTATAGCGAAAACGGGACGAAAAGGCAAGGAATATTGGCATTTTACAGGGATTTGACAGAGCGGCGGGCGACGGGCGCTTGCTATTTCGGCGAAAACATGATATTCTACTGTGATTCTAAGGAAATCGACTTTTCTTTGCAAGGAGAACGGCTATGAAGCTTGACCACAAGCGCACGGTGCTGGTGGGGCTGGCGTTTTTGTCCATCTGCGCGTTCTGGCAGATGTACGACAACATCATCCCGCTGATTTTGACGAACACGTTCCACTTAGACGAGACCATTTCCGGCGCGATCATGGCGGCGGACAATGTGCTGGCGCTGTTTTTGCTGCCGTTCTTCGGCGCGCTGAGTGATCGGACGAGCACGAAGATCGGGCGGCGGATGCCGTTTATCCTCGGCGGTACGGCGGCTGCGGTGATCCTGATGAATCTGCTGCCGCTTTTTGACAACGGCTACGCAAATGGCGCGAGCACGGGTAAGCTCGCGATGTTCGTCGTTACGCTGGGGCTGCTGCTCGTGGCGATGGGGACCTACCGCTCGCCCGCGGTGGCGCTGATGCCGGACGTGACACCCAAGCCCATAAGATCGCGCGCGAACGCGATCATCAACCTGATGGGTGCGGTCGGCGGCATTTCGTATCTGATCGTGGCGGCGGTGCTGTATCCGAACAGCAAGACGGCGGGGGCCGCGCATGTGAACTACCAACCGCTTTTTGTCGTCGTGTCGGTGCTGATGGCGGTTTCGGTCATCGTGCTGTACTTCACGACAGACGAGCCGAAGCTCGCGGCGGCGGAGAAGGAATACGAGGCCGAGCATCCCGAGCAGCAGCTCGTGGAGGAGGAGCCGGACGGCAGCGAGGAGCTGCCCAAAGAAGTCAAGCGCAGCCTTGTGATGCTGCTGAACTCGATCGCGCTGTGGTATATCGGCTACAACGGCGTGACGACGTGGTGGACGACGTATGTCGGGCGCGTGATGGGGCAGGGCCTCGGCGGCGCGTCGACGTGTTTGCTCGTCGCGACGGGCGGGGCCATCGTGTCGTACATCCCCGTGGGGCAGCTGGCGTCGAAGATCGGACGCAAGAAGACCATTCAGGGCGGCGTCATCCTGCTTGCGGCGTGCTTTGCGTCGGCGTACTTTTTGACGACGCATTATCAGAGCATCAACGCCGTGATGTTTGTCGTGTTTGCGCTCGTCGGCCTTGCGTGGGCGGCGATCAACGTCAACTCGCTGCCGATGGTCGTTGAAATGTGCAAGGGCAGCGATATCGGCAAGTTTACGGGCTACTACTACACGTTTTCGATGGCGGCGCAGGTCGTGACGCCGATTTTGGCGGGCACGCTCTTGAAGCACATCAGCTACAGCATGCTGTTCCCGTATGCGGCGTTCTTCGTGGCGTGCAGCTTTGTGACGATGTGCTTTGTGCGCCATGGCGACTGCAAGGTGGAGGCCAAGGCCGGGCTTGCGGCGTTTGAGGACATGGATGCGGACTAAATCGAATACAAGAAGTGATCTAAAGTGAAATTTTTACAGATCGTTGTCGGAATTTGCCTGATTCTGGCGGTCGCGTGGGCGGTTTTGCTGCGCGCGCGGCGCGGGACGGAGTCGATGGCGGCGCTGCGGAAATTCCGCTATGCGCACCGCGGGCTCTACGATAAGGAGGCGGGCATTCCCGAAAATTCGCTGCCGGCATTCTCGCGCGCAATCGCGCGGGGCTTCGGCGCGGAGCTCGACGTGCACCTGCTGCGTGACGGGACGCTTGCCGTGTTCCACGACAGCGATGTGAAGCGCATGACGGGCCGCGAGGGATACCTCGAAGACCTGAGCGCGGACGAACTCAAGGACTATGCGCTGGACGGGACGAAGGAGACCATCCCGCAGTTCAAGGATGTGCTCGCGCTGTTTGCGGGGACGGGCCTGCCGCTCATTGTGGAGGTCAAGAGCTTTCGCGACAACTTTGCCGAGCTGACCGAGCGCACGATGGCGGAACTCGACAAGTTTGACGTCAAGTACTGCGTGGAGTCGTTCGACCCGCGGTGCGTGGCGTGGCTGAAAAAGCACCGGCCAGAGGTCATCCGCGGGCAGTTGAGCTGCGACTTTTTGAAAGACCGCGGCAATTTGAGCCTGCCGATGGCGTTTGCGACGACGAACCTGCTGGGCAACATCATGGCACAGCCGGATTTTGTCGCCTACAAATTTGAAGATAAGAAAAACTGGGCGCCGCGTTTATGCCGTAAGCTCTACGGCGCGCAGGGCGTTTACTGGACCATCCGGTCGAAAGAAGACTTGGAGACGGCGGAGCGCGAGGGCGCGATCGCCATTTTTGAGCGGTTTATTCCCTAAAGAGGGGTCCCACTTGTGGAAGGGTGGGGGAAAAGAAGCAAAACCGAAAGAAAAGGAAGAAGGTTTTATGGCAGAACAGAAAAGACGCTGGGGCGACCGGCGCGACGCAACACTGCTGCGGGATGTGGATTCGCTGCACTTTATCATGGGCATCATCTATCCCAACCGCGCGGACAACGAGGCGTATATCGCAGAGCGCGTGAATTTAGAGCCCATCAAGGACTACATTGCGACGAAAAACTATGAGGGCATTCCGTTCAAGTACACGTTTTTCCACGTGATCCTGACGGCGCTCGTTAAGACGGTCATTTTACGGCCGAAGCTCAACCGCTTTTACGCGAATGAAAACTACTATCAGCGCAATAAGGTGACAGCGGGCTTTGTCATCAAAAAGGAGTTTGCCGACGGCAGCGAAGAGGCCATGGCTCTGCTGGAGATAAAGCCTGAGAGCACCATCGAAACGATCCACGAGGAGATCCACCAGGAGGTTGCGGCCTGCCGCGAGCAGAAGAAGGTCAACACGACCGACAACAGCATGAATGTGCTCAACAGCCTGCCGCGCTTTTTGTCCAAGGCGGCGGTGCGATTTATCCGCTGGCTCGCCAAGCACGGCTGGTGCCCCGATTTCCTGATCGGCAAGGACCCGAACTACAGTTCGGTGTTCATCTCCAACCTCGGTTCCATTCATCTCAAAAGCGGCTACCACCACCTGACGAACTGGGGCACGAGCTCGCTGTTCTGCATCATCGGCGAAAAGAAGTGGACGCCGCTGTACGACGAGCACGGCCTTGTCGAAATGCAGGAGACGGTCGACCTCGGCCTCACCGTGGATGAGCGCATTGCCGACGGCTACTATTACGCAAAGAGCGTGCGCCTTTTCAAATATCTGTTAGAACACCCTACCCTTTTGGAACGACCGCTATCGGAGGAAGTAGAATATGAGTGATTCCATTGTCAGAACGCCCTGGAAGGATTACATGGGCGAGGTGCCGATGCACCTTGAGTATTTCGACGGTTCGATGTTCGAGGCCGTGGAGCAGATCGCTAAGAAATATCCGGGCAACATCGCTTTTACGTTCATGGGAAAGTCGACGACCTACCGCCAGATGATCCGCGAGATCGAGCAGTGTGCCAAGGCGCTCAAGACCATCGGCGTGCGCGAGGGTGACAAGGTGACCATTGCCATGCCGAACTGCCCGCAGGCCATCTATATGTTCTACGCCGTCAACCTCGTCGGCGGCATTGCGAACATGATCCATCCGCTGTCGGCAGAGAAGGAGATCGAGTTTTACCTGAACGCCTCGGAAAGCGTGGCGGCGGTGACGCTCGACCAGTTCTACAACAAGTTTGAAAAGGTGCGCGAGCGCACGAAGGTCGTGAACATGATCATTGCAAGCGTGCGCGACGCGCTGTCCCCGACGATCAAGGCGGGCTATATGCTGACCGAGGGACGCAAGATCGAGAAGATTCCCGAGGATGCGCCGGTCATCATGTGGAAGGACTTCATGAAGCTCTCCCACTCCTGCTACTATAAGACCTATAAGGTCAAGCGCGAGGGCGCGGACCCCGCTGTGATCCTCTATTCCGGCGGTACGACCGGCACAACAAAGGGCATCGTGCTGACGAACAAGAATTTCAACGCCCTCGGCCAGCAGGTCATCGCGGCGAACCCGATGTTCCGCCCCGGCGACCGCATGCTCGCGGCGATGCCGCTGTTCCACGGCTTCGGCCTCGGCGTGTGCGTGCACACGATGCTCTCGCAGGGCGGACGCTGCATCCTGATCCCGCGCTTTACGGCCAAGAGCTACGCCAAGCAGATCGTGAAGTACAAGTGCAACTTCATCGCCGGCGTGCCGACGCTTTACGAAGCGCTGCTGCGCCTGCCGAGCATGGACGGGGCGAACCTCAGCTCGCTCAAGGGCGTATTCTCCGGCGGCGACAGCCTGTCGATCGAGCTGAAGAAGAAGTTCGACAAGTTCCTCTATGACCACAAGGCGTCCATTCAGGTGCGCGAGGGCTACGGCACGACCGAGACGGTCACGGCCTGCTGCCTGACACCGCCGCACATGTTCAAGGAGGGCTCCATCGGCCTGCCGTTCCCGGATACCTACATCAAGATCGTCGAGCCGGACACTGACCGGGAGGTTCCCTACGGGCAGGAGGGCGAGATCCTGCTCGCGGGCCCGACCGTGATGAAGGAGTACATGAACAATCCCGAGGAGACGGCGCAGACGCTTCGCACGCACGCCGACGGCCTGACGTGGGTCTACACGGGCGACCTGGGCGTGATGGATGAACAGGGCTTTATCTACTTCCGCGGCCGTGCCAAGCGCATGATCATTTCGTCCGGCTACAATGTCTATCCCGGCCAGATCGAAAATATCCTCGACGCGCACGAGTACGTGCAGATGAGCTGCGTGATCGGCGTGCCCGATCCCTACAAGATGCAGAAGGTCAAGGCGTTCGTCAAGCTTGCGCAGGGCGTGCCCGCGACCGAGGAGACCAAGCAGGTGCTCATGGCCTACTGCCGCAAGAATGTGGCGAAGTACGCCATGCCGTATGACATCGAGTTCAAGGAGGATATGCCCAAGACTCTGGTTGGTAAGGTGGCGTATCGCCAGCTGGAGGAAGAAGAACTTTCTAAGCTGAAGGCTCAGGAAGAGAAATAAGGTTTTCTGCGCTGGTGCAGAGAGAAGATTCCCCCGCCTGATGCGGGGATGCGAATAAAGGGGGCCATTCTCTCACGTGAGAGAATGGCCCCCTTAGACCCCCAA
>ERZ773113.1364-NODE-1364-length-12034-cov-3.842391_pt1 | contig 12034 bp, 10 predicted proteins | sample MGYA00580565_ERZ773113 | MGnify/ENA primary metagenome ERZ773113 (study PRJEB29015, sample SAMEA2737827) | human gut metagenome | biome: human gut; feature: human-associated habitat; material: faeces | place: China | collected 2012 ...
CTCTTCCGATCTGATGTGGAGACCGTTGCCAGCGACCTGCGGGATGCCATCCAGTCTAAGCAGTGGATGTGCGGCTTCCCTGACAAGCTGGTGATCTTCACCTACGATCAGTATGTGGTGTCTCTGTACGGCGACGAGGAGTTGGTGAACACCTTCCGCGACAAGTTCACCGCCACCTATTCTGACAGCGCCATCGCTTATGACGAGGCGATCCTGTAACGTTTCCGCTTTTCTCACAGCGTCCGCACCGAATCGTGCGGACGCTGTGAAATTCAATTTTGGAGTTGCCCTATGCTGTTTTCCAGTATTCCGTTTCTCTATACCTTTTTACCCTGCGTCCTGATCCTGTACTTTCTGGTCCCCGGCTGGCTGAAAAATACAGTGCTGCTGCTCAGCAGTCTGTTCTTCTATGCCTGGGGCGAGCCTCGCTTCGTGGTGTTTATGGTCATCGCCATCGTACAGGGTTATGTATTCGGCCTGCTGGCCGAAAAATTCCGTGACCGACCCAAACGGGCCAAGCTGTGCCTGTGGGCCTCCGCCGTTGTCAGTCTGGGACTTTTGGGCTACTGCAAGTACGCCGACTTTTTCATCAGCGGCTTCAACACCCTCACCGGGCTGTCCCTCCCGCTGCTCCATGTGGCCCTGCCCATCGGCATCAGCTTTTACACCTTCCAAATTCTGAGCTACGTCATCGACGTATACCGGGGCGATGTGACTGCCCAGCGGAATCTCATTGACCTTGCTGCGTATGTGGCCATGTTCCCCCAGCTCATCGCCGGGCCCATCGTCCGGTACGCGGATATCGCCCCCCAGCTGAAGCATCGCACCCACACGCTGGCCGATGCCGCCTACGGCGCCCGCCGCTTCATCCTCGGCCTTTCCAAAAAGGTGCTGCTGGCCAATGTCCTCTATGAACTAATCTCCGCCTACAAAAGCGCCGCGAACGTCTCCGTTCTGTTCGTCTGGCTTTACGCCGCAGCCTATGTGCTGCACCTTTACTTCGACTTTTCCGGTTACAGCGATATGGCCATCGGTCTGGGCCGCATCTTCGGATTCCATTTTATAGAAAACTTCAACTATCCCTACATCTCCGCCAGCGTCACGGAGTTCTGGCGGCGGTGGCACATGAGCCTGGGCAGTTGGTTCCGGGACTATGTGTATATCCCCCTGGGCGGCAGCCGGGTGGGTAAGGCCCGCTGGGTGCGGAACCTGGTGATCGTGTGGGGCCTGACGGGCCTGTGGCACGGGGCCGCCTGGAACTTCGTGGCCTGGGGCCTGTATTTTGCCGCGTTCCTGCTGCTGGAAAAGCTGTTTCTGGGCCGGTGGCTGAAGCGTGTCCCGGTGCTGGGCCATGTGTATGTGCTGCTGGCAGCGCTTTTCAGCTTCGTGCTGTTTGACGCCGCGTCTGTCCCCGCCGCCCTGGGGACCGCCGGGGGCCTGCTGGGCCTGGGGGGCCTGCCCCTGTGGGACAGCGGCGCCCTCTACTATCTGCGCAGCTATGCCCCGGTGCTGGCGCTGGCCGCCGTGGGGTCCACGCCGCTGCCTGCCGCCCTGTGCCGCCGGATCGCCGCCGGATGCTCCGCTTCCAGCACCAGCACACGCAGGCCTGCGCTCCACAGCCGGTGAATGGTGCCGGTAGCAAGGTCGCCGCCGCCGCGCACAAGGATCAGTGGATCCTTCTTCATTTGATCTCCTCTCCGGGCTGGAGTCGAGTCAATACGATCTCCATAGACCCACCGCAGGCAGCAATTGCTGCATCATCATTTTTGCCGTCTGCCGAAAAATGCAGCCGTTGATACGTCGGAGCGGCTCCCGTCAGCATTTCCTGTGCAGCCAGAATGGTGCGGTGCTCCATAATGCCGCCGCCCACGCTGCCCACAATAGAGCCGTCTGTGCGAACCAGCATTTTTGCGCCGATTTCCCGCGGCGTAGAGCCGTGCCGCGCCGCAATCACGGCAAGCACCGCCTGCTGCCCGGCGGCATCTGTCTGAGCCATGGCTTCCAGAAGGGCAGATGAAAAGCCCTCCGTCTGCGGACGCGCATTCTTGATCGATACGATCTGTGCCAGAATGGAAAGTGCGATCTCCTCTGCCGTCTGTGAGCCGATGGAAAGCCCGATGGGGGCGTACAACGCCTCCACTCTTTCGGCATCGATACCGGCTTCCAGAAGTTGACGGCGCACCAGTGCGGCACGCCCGCGGCTGCCCATCATGCCAACATAGGCTGCAGTTTTTTTTAATATCACCTTCAGGCAGTCCACATCAAATGCATGTGCCCGGGTGACGACCACAAAATAAGTCTCTGCGCCGTCAGGTACCTGCGCAAGCGCTTTATCAAACGGCAGGCAGAGCACTTTATCGGCTCCGGCCAGCCGCAGCTGCTGTGCATATTCCTCGCGGTCATCCATTGCAAGGACCGTCAGGCCCAGCAGCTTTGCAAGCTGCACAACGGCTGCAGCCACATGTCCACCGCCGCAGACTACCAGCTGCGGCACCGCGCCAAAGCGCTCCGCAAAGATGTCTGTGCCTGCAACAGAGTGGATACCAGCTGCTGTGCAGCCCTGCAGTTCTGTCAGGTGCTGCAGCAGTACGGTGCTGTCCCCCCTCTGCCACACAGGCCTGCCCTCCAGCAAAAGCAGCTGGCTCCCCGCGGCATCGCCCTCTAACTGGGCCACCATCGTCCAGCCGCCCATAGAACGGGCTTTTTGCAGCATTGTATAAAGCGGCATTTTACCCATGCGTCATTCTCCTGTTTTATCTTTATTACTGTTCTACTGCTGCAGCCTGATCGTAACGTGCCGGGTCCAGCCGGTTCTGCCACTGCTCAAATTCTTCCGGCAGCATCCGCCAGGCAAGGCCGCAGCCTGCGGAGATCTCGCGCGGCAGTGGGATGAGCCTGCCCGGAACCTTCTCCGCAAGGCACTGCTTTTCCCATTCCATGGCATCCAGCGTTGTGCGGAATGAAAGAACAATATAAGTTTTTTTGATGCGCATATCAGATCTCCTGTGCAAGCTCCTGAACAGCGGCTGCGGTCTGAAGCACTTCGGCTTCCGTATTGAAATGCGAAAAGCTGAACCGTACCACGCCCTGTTCCACCGTGCCCAGCGCTTTATGCATCAGCGGTGCACAGTGCGCGCCGGCACGCACACAGATGCTGTAGTCGTCCCACAGGATATCTGCAATGCGGGCTGAATCTTCGTCTCCAATGTTGAGCGAGATAATGGGAGCGTGCAGCGCCATTTCCGGGTCGCCGTAGATCTTCACGTTCGGCAGATCTCGAATGTTTTTATAAAAGAGCGCTGCCAGTGCAGATTCTTTTGCACACAGCGTTTCCACACCCTGAGCCAGAATCCATTCCACACCGGCACACAGGCCCGCCAGACCCGGAACATTGAGCGTCCCGGCTTCCAGAGCGGTGGGCATCTGTGCAGGATGCTGTTCATCAAAGCTGTGTACGCCGCTGCCTCCCACTACCAATGGCTGGATGGAAAGCCCCGGGCGCACATACAAGCCGCCTGTTCCCTGCGGGCCAAGCAGCGCCTTATGCCCGGTGAAGCATAGCACATCAATGCCCAGTGCCTGTACGTCAATGGCCTGTGAACCCGCCGTCTGGGCCGCATCCACGATCAGCAGCAGGCCGTGCCGGTGCGCAAAACCCGCTGCTTTTGCAAGATCCGTTCCGTTGCCGGTCACATTGGAAGCACCTGTTACGACCAGCGCCTTTGTATTGGGCTGAACCAGCTTATCCCAGTCATCATATTGCAGCCGTCCGCGCTCATCCACGCCTGCAAAACTGAACTGCAAGCCCTGTTCCCGCAGCCGGTAGAGCGGCCGCAGAACAGAGTTATGCTCACATACCGTTGTGATGATATGATCGCCCGGTGCAAAAAGGCCCCCCAATGCAATGTTCAAGGCCTCCGTTGCATTTGCCGCAAAGGCAATACAGGACGGGTCTGGTGCGTGGAGGAGCTTTGCCATTGCGCACCGTGCAGCATAAACAAGACGGCTTGCGTGCAGCGTTGGCTCATGGGCACCCCGTCCCGGATTGCCTGCCGTGCGCATTGCGTCCAGCACAGCCTGCTCTACCTGCGGCGGCTTGCGCAGGGTCGTGGCAGCGTTATCCAGATAGATCACGGTTTCACCACGTTGCCTGCCTGCGTCAGCTTTTCCACGATGGTGTACATGTTGGTCACACTGCCAACAGCAAGCTTTTCGGTCAGGCCATAGAAATTCAGGCAGGTGCCGCAGGTCAGGATTTCCACGCCCTGTGCCTCCAGTTCCTTGAGATCCTCCAGCATGGCAGAGCCTTCACAGGTCAGCGCCGCGCCGCCGTTATAGAACAGAATGGTCTTGGGCAGCTTGTCCTGCTGGGTCAGTGCAAATACAAAGGCCTTGAGCAGGGTCTTACCCAACTCCTCGCTGCCTTCGCCCATAACGGCAGCGGAAATAGCCACCACCGTATCGGTGCGGGCATCGGGGGTGCAGACAGGAGCATCTTCTGCTGGGGCGCTTACCGCTTCGCCCAGCGTGAACAGCACACGGTATTTGCGCTCTTCCAGTTTTTCGGCACTGTACTGATAACCCTTTTGCTGTGCCATCTTGGTCAGGTTTTGCACAGCAATCTCGTTGTCCACCAGTACCTCCACCTGTCCCGCGCCCTGCAGCTCGGAAATCGCCTTTTTTGCCTTGACAACAGGCAGCGGGCAGGCATCGCCCAGTGCATCCACTTTGATAAATTCAGCCATGTTGATTACTCCTCTCATTTGTCTGTTACAGTGATCTCAATTTCCTGCTTCGGCAGGATTTCTCCCACGATGCTCGCGGGCAGACCTGCGGCGCGCAGTTCCTGTTCCAGTGCCGCGGCATCCGCCGGGTCTACCGCCAGCAGCAGCCCGCCGGAGGTCTGCGGGTCGAACAGAACTTCCTCCATGGCAAAGCTTACGTTCTCGAACCGAACGAACGGCCCGGTATGGTTGCGGTTGCGCTGCCCGGCGGCGGTGTACAAAAACGCATCGGCTGCTTTTTGGGCACCCGGCAGCACTGGCACGGCATTTGCATGGATGACGCAGGAAAGTTTGCCGCCCATCATTTCATGCAGATGGCCGAGAAAGCTGAAGCCGGTCACATCCGTAGCGGCATGGACGCGGTATTTGCGGCTGATCTCTGCCGCCGTTTTGTTCAGAGTGGTCATGGAGCGGATGGCGGCTTCCATCTCCTCCGGGGCGGCTTCGCCCACACGGTTTGCCGTACACAGCAGCCCCACACCCAAAGCCTTGGTCAATACCAGCTTGTCGCCCGGCATACCGGTGTCGTTCGTATACATCCGGTGCGGGTCTACAAGGCCGGTTACAGAAAGACCGTATTTCACCCCGCTATCTGCAATGGAATGCCCGCCTGCAAGGCTGCCGCCGGCTTCTGCCACCTTTTCAGCACCGCCGCGCAAAATCTCGCCCAGCACATTCAAGTCCATATCCTCCGGAAAACAGACCAGATTCAGGGCGGTCTTTACCTCGCCGCCCATGGCGTAGACATCGCTCAGGGCGTTTGTGGCTGCGATCTGCCCAAAGGTATAGGGGTCGTCCACCATCGGCGGAAAAAAGTCCACAGTCTGCACCAGTGCAATGTTGTCCGTAATGCGGTAGACTGCGGCATCATCCCGGCTGTCATAGCCGACCAGAAGATCCGGGTCCTTTTCGCCCCGGGGCAGCTTTTCCAGAATACGGCTCAGCACCCCGGCACCCAGCTTTGCGGTGCAGCCGCCGCCGGTACAGAACACGATCTTATCTTCCTTGCTCATGCACGTTCTTCCTCTTCAAAATGCGTCAGCACGCACTTTATACCATGCTGACGCAAAAACTGTTGTATCTGTATGCCCTGCTGCTGCAATTCCGGCGTGTCGGCCTGATTGAGTACAGCGTAAAACTGCCGGTCGCCCACCGCCTTGCGACCACCCTGCGTGCTTGCAAGCAGCTGTGCCAGCACAGACGGTGTAAGAGGCGCATCCGGCGCAGCCGCTAAAAACTGCGGACGGATGGTATCGTAGCGGAAGCAGACCTCCCGCAAGGGCCTATCCAGCGCCGAAAGCCCTGCCAGCGCCAAAACGATATCGCTTTGGGGCAGCAGCACCGGCTCGTGCGCCGCCGGGACCTTGCAGGGGTAGTACTTTGCCCCGTCTGCCTCAATGAATACCGCATCTGCCTGTGCCATCCGGCGCAAAAGCTGCGGCGGCGGCAAAGTCAGCTTTCCGTTTTCTGCCGGGGTTCCGATTACTGCATAGTGACCCGCTTGCCATAAGGCGGTAAGCGCTGCGTCATCCGGTGCATAGCAGGCTGCCGGTTGCCGGATGTGGGTGGTCGTAGTCACAAGCACCTGCCATCCCTTGCGGGCACAGTGGTCTGCCATGGCATACAGTAGGGTCGTTTTTCCCCCGCCGCCTACCAGAGAAACGATATGCCCTTTCTCTGCCAGAAACGGAAGCTCTTTTTCGTTCAGCATCTGCTATTACTGCTTGGCTGCAACTGCCATTGCGATCTGCTCCGGGGTAATGGGCAGCTCGTAGAAGCGGGTGCCGATGGCGTTGTAGATGGCGTCCGAGATGGCGGGCAGCGGCGTATTGATGACCACCTCACCGATGGACTTTGCGCCAAAGGGGCCGTTGGGCTCATAGCTATTCTCAAACTCCACATGGATATGCCCGATATCGTTGCGGGCAGGGATCTTGTACTGGAACAGAGAGTTCTCCTCCGGGTATCCGTTTCTGTCGTAGGTGATGTTCTCGGTCAGGGTCATACCGATGCCCTGCAAAATACCGCCCTCTGCCTGCACACGGGTCAGGTTGGGGTTGATGGGGGTGCCGCAGTCCACGCAGGCGTCAAATTCCAGCACCTTCACCTCGCCGGTCTCGGTATCCACCTCTACCTCGGCAGCGCCCACCATATACGGCGGCGGCGACAAAGGCGAGGTATGGGTCTCGGTAAATTCCAGCGGGATCTTATGGCCAAACTGAGAAGCAAAGGCGATCTCGGACAGGGTCTTTTGGCGGGTGGGGTCAGCGCTTTCAAACACGACTTTGCCGTCAAACTCCACAGCATCCGCCGGGCATTCCAGCAGCTCTGCGCCCAACTTGCAGATCTGTTCCCGCAGCTTCATGGCGCACTTTTCGGTAGCCTTACCGGTGACATAGGTGGTGCTAGAGGCGTAGGAGCCGGAATCGTAAGGGGAAGAATCCGTATCCGCACCAAAGACGGTAATATTATCCAGCGGGCAGTCCAGCACCTCGGCAGCGATCTGCGCCAGCGTAGTATCGCAGCCGGTGCCCATATCGGCAGCACCAATCATAAGGGTATAAAAGCCGTCATCGTTCAGTTTGAGGGTAGCACTGCCCACGTCCATGCCGGAAATGCCGGAGCCTTGCATGGCCATACCCATGCCTACGGCACGGATCTTGCCGTTGCCCATATCCCGGGCGGGATACTTGTGCTCCCAGTCGATCATCTCGCGCACCTTAAGCACACACCGGTCCAGCGCACAGCTGGTATTTACTGCGCCGTAGTAGGCGGGCATCACATCACCCTCCTGTACGGTATTCTTCAGGCGCAGTGCAATGGGGTCCATGTTCAGCTTGTGCGCCAGCTCGTTCACGGCAGATTCCACCGCAAACAGACCCTGTGTAGCACCATAGCCGCGGTATGCACCGGCAGACATGTGGTTGGTGTACACCACATCGCTGACAAAACGGAATGCCTCGGCCTTGCCGTACAGCGGGATGGACTTATGACCGGACAGACCCACGGTAGTGGGGCCGTGCTCGCCGTAAGCGCCGGTGTTGGACAGGGTGTACAGGTCGATACCCTTCACAATGCCATCCTTGGTAGCGCCCAGACGGACGTGCATCTCCATCTCGTGGCGCGGCGAAGAAGCCGTCTGACTTTCCACGCGGCTGAAGATGAGCTTGGAGGGCTTTTTGGTCATCCAAGTCACAAAGGCCGGGTACACCTCACTGACCGCGGTCTGCTTAGCGCCAAAGCCGCCGCCGATGCGGGGCTTAGAGACACGCACCATGGATTTGGGAATGTGCAGTGCATTGGCAATGTTGCGGCGGGCGTGGAACACGATCTGGGTAGAGCTGAGCACATTCAGCCGCCCGTAAGTATCAATGGAGCAATAGGTACGGAAGGTCTCCATCATGGCCTGCTGGCAGGCCTTTGTGTGGTACACATGGTCAATGACCACATCGCACCCGGCCAGCACAGCGTCGATATCACCATTGCCGCATTCATCATGGGCGCAGAGGTTGCGCTTGTTGTCGGCGCCCACGGGAGCAAGGCTTTCCCAGTTATCCTCCGGGTGCACAAGGATAGGATTATCCTTTGCGGTGTGGAAATCCAGCACGGCTTCCAGCACCTCATAATCCACTTTAATGAGCTTGAGTGCCTTGTCCACGCACTTTTCATCCTTACCGGCTACGATGGCCACCACGTCTCCCACAAAGCGGACGTGGCGATCGATCAGCAGACGGTCGTAGGGGCTGGCCTCCGGGTAGGTCTGGCCGGCCTGCGTATAACGGCGAGCATCCTGCGGCACATCCTCCCAGGTAAAGACAGCCTCGATGCCGGGCACTTTTTTGGCAACGGTGGTGTTGATGGTGCGGACGATGGCATTTGCATGGGGCGAGCGCAGCAGCTTGACGATCAGGCAGTCCTGCGGAATGATGTCATCCATATAGACAGGCTGGCCGGTGACCAGCTGCATCGCGTCTTTTTTGCGGAACGGTTTGTTGATGGTTTTCACTGTACGCCCTCCTTCTGCTTTTTCCATGCCAGAAAGCTCATAATGCCGCGCAGCTGGCCTTCGTAGCCGGAGCAGCGGCACAGGTTTCCGGCAAGGTATTCCTTCACCTGCTCTTCGGTGGGGTACTGCTGCTCCCGGAACAGGGCCAGCGCGTTCATAATAAAGCCCGGGTTGCAGAAGCCGCACTGCTCTGCGCCCTGATCTGCGATAAAGGCACCAAACTCGGCGGCCTCCTCCTGCAGACCCTCCAGCGTGGTGATCTTGTGCCCATCGGCGCGGGCTGCCAGCACGGAGCAGGACAGCACAGGCTTATCGTCCATAAACACGGTGCACAGACCGCAGTTGGAAGTTTCGCAGCCGCGCTTGACGCTCTTGCAGCCGTGTGCACGGACAAAATCGATCAAAAGCATATCCGGGGCGATCTCCTCGGACACCCGGATGCCGTTCAAGGTAAGTGTGATCTGCATTTACTTTTCCTCCTGCATTTTACGCTGTTCCAGCTCCAGCACTGCGCGCTTTGTCAGCACGCCTGCCAGATGCCTTCGGTATTCGGCGCTGCCGCGCATATTAGAGCCGGTAACGATCTGCGCCTTTACGCTTTCGGCAAACTGCGCGGCAAGCTGTTCTGCCGCAAGGGCAGGCTCTGCCGGGAGTTCGAACCGCACGGCGCGCAGCGGACGCGCACCAATGACGATGCTGTAATCGCCGTTCTCCATCCGGGCGGCAGCACAGGTCAGCACCGGGATATCGGTCTGGCTGTTGCGCACCGACTGGTAATAAAGCTGCATCGGTGTCTTTTTTACGATCAGCCGCACCAGAATGTCCCGGTCGTAGGGGCGCTGTGCATATTCCTGCAGCGGCAGGATGCCGCCCTTGTACAGTTCCACATCACAATCCATGGCAAGGAACATGGTCAGCACGTCCGAAAAGCCGAACCGGCTGTAAATGCTGCCGCCCACAGTTGCCAGATTGCGCAGCTGCACGCCCACGATATGGCGCACAGCCTCCCGCATAGCGCCGTGGGTGTAGGCGGCAAGCCCCGGGTGCTGTTCCAGCTGACGCAGGGTGACCATAGCGCCGATGGAAAAGCCCTCCTCGTTCTCCTCAATGGTATCCAGCCCCAGGCCGGAAAGGTCGATGGCGGTGCCGACATTGATGGTTTCCATCTTCAGCCAGATCATGCCGCCCAAAATGCGGTTTGGTTTTTTCTGGTTCAGCTGCCACGCTTCCTCCAGACTTTCTGCCCGCTTGTATTCTCGGATCGTCATCATGTGCAGTACCTCTCTTTTCTATCGCTGCGATATCTCTGCTTTTATTTTAGCACAGCTTTCGATATAATACTATTATAAAATGCTGCTGAAGGGGTGTTTTTGTATGAAGAAGTCGCTTACGGTCGGCTGTGTGATCATGGCCTCCGGGCTGAGCCGCCGGTTTGGCACAAACAAGCTACTGGCAGATTTTTGCGGGCAACCCATGCTCTGCCGTGCTTTTGACGCTACCGCCACACCCGGTATCGCTGCCCGCATCGTGGTGACCCGCTCGGAGGAGGTGCAGGCACTGTGCAGGGCGCAGGGCGTCCCGGTGCTGCTGCACAGCCTGCCCGGCCGCAACGATACCGTTCGGCTGGGGCTTTCAGCGCTGCTGGAGCAGCTGCCGGAGCTTAGCGGCTGTATGTTTCTGCCCGGGGATCAGCCCCTGCTGCGCCGGGAGACGGTAGAAGCTATGACCGCTCTTTTCTGCCGTGAGCAGCCCTCCCCGGCAGAATGGCAAAAAGAAACAGAACGGGAGATCTTCCGTCTGGGTGCCGTGGCCGAAAACGACCCGGCGCCTCTTGTCGGAAGTCCCGTTCTGTTTGGAAGCAGTTTCTTTCCGGAACTGCTCGCCCTACCGGAAAATAAAGGCGGCAACGTGCTGCTTAAAAAGTATCCTGCGCAGGTGCGCACGGTCTGCATTGCGGACAGCGCAGAGCTGCTGGACGCAGACACCCCGGAGGTGTTGCAGCAGCTGGAAGCCCTTGCCCGGCAAAAAAGTTAAAATTTATTCTGCCATATCGTTCTTGGGCAGCAGCACGTTCAGCAGAATTGCCACAAAGGCGGCCGGAACAATGCCGGACTCGCCGCAGATCAGCTGGAAGACCTGCGGAGCCTGTGCCAGAATGCCGCTGTTGGCACCCATGCCATAGCCCACGCCCAGTGCCACGGACACGATGGTCAGGTGGCGCGGAGTCATCTTTTCCTTGGTGATCAGCTGGATGCCGCTGACCACGATGGAAGAGAACATCATAACGGCAGCACCGCCCAGAACGGCCTGCGGCATGATGGAAATCAGCGCGCCCAGCTTGGGGATCAGTCCGCAGAGGATCAGGAACACGGCACCGGAGGCCAGTGCCATACGGTTAACCACCTTGGTCATGGCCACCAGACCCACGTTCTGGCTGAAGGAGGTATTGGGCAGCACGCCGAACAGTGCGGCAAAGGTAGAGCCGAGGCCATCGCAGATGACGCCGCCGGACAGCTCCTTATCAGAGGGCTCACGGTTCATGCCGCCCTCCATCACGCCGGAGATATCGCCCACAGTCTCCACTGCGGTAACGATGAACATGATCAGCACCGGCAGGATCGCACGGGCATCGAATACCACCTTGACCGGCATCAGCTTGGGTACTGCGAACCAGGAGGCCTGTGCCACCTTGTTCCAGTTGAGCACCCATGCCTTGGTGAACTCTACACCATCAGCAGTCACGCCGGTGGTGGGCAGCACCAGACCCATAATGAAAGCAACCACATAACCGGCCAGAATGCCGATGAGGATGGCAGAGGAGCTAAGGAAGCCGGTGGTCCAGTGTTTGAAGAACAGGATGACCACCAGCACGAACAGTGCCAGAAGCAGGTTCTCCACAGAGCCGAAGTCCTTGGCCTTGTTGCCGCCGCCGAAGGAATTGATGCCCACCGAGATCAGCGAAAGACCGATGGAAAGCACCACCGTGCCGGTGACCACCGGCGGGAAGAACCTGCGCAGCGGCTTCAGGAAGAAGCCCAGCACGCTTTCAAAAATACCGCCGATGATGGATGCGCCCATGATCGCGCCATAGGCCAGCACACCGCCGCCCATCGTGCCCACAACGCTGTTGAACACGCCGATAAAGCCGGAACTGGTACCCATGATGATAGGCACTGCGCCGCCCACGGGTCCGATGGTGAACAACTGCACCAGCGTAACGATGCCTGCCACGAACATGGCGCTC
>ERZ773113.1366-NODE-1366-length-12018-cov-98.002424_pt1 | contig 12018 bp, 9 predicted proteins | sample MGYA00580565_ERZ773113 | MGnify/ENA primary metagenome ERZ773113 (study PRJEB29015, sample SAMEA2737827) | human gut metagenome | biome: human gut; feature: human-associated habitat; material: faeces | place: China | collected 2012 ...
CGCGGAAAAGGATATGACTGTTCAGACTCAGGATACCGGGAAGGCGGTCTCTTCCGTCATTGCCCAGTCATGGCACCGCTGCAGCAAGTTTATGCAGCGCGAAACCTGGCAAACGCCGCACCAGGCCCAGGGCCTGACCTTCGACTCCATCTGTCGGCGTAAAACCGCGCTGCTGACCATCGGCCAGGCGGCGCTGGAAGACGCCTGGGAGTTTATGGACGGCCGCCCCTGCGCGCTGTTTATTCTTGATGAGTCCGCCTGCATCCTGAGCCGTTGCGGCGAGCCGCAAACCCTGGCCCAGCTGGCTGCCCTGGGATTTCGCGACGGCAGCTATTGTGCGGAGAGCATTATCGGCACCTGCGCGCTGTCGCTGGCCGCGATGCAGGGCCAGCCGATCAACACCGCCGGCGATCGGCATTTTAAGCAGGCGCTACAGCCATGGAGTTTTTGCTCGACGCCGGTGTTTGATAACCACGGGCGGCTGTTCGGCTCTATCTCGCTTTGCTGTCTGGTCGAGCACCAGTCCAGCGCCGACCTCTCCCTGACGCTGGCCATCGCCCGCGAGGTGGGTAACTCCCTGCTTACCGACAGCCTGCTGGCGGAATCCAACCGCCACCTCAATCAGATGTACGGCCTGCTGGAGAGCATGGACGATGGGGTGATGGCGTGGAACGAACAGGGCGTGCTGCAGTTTCTCAATGTTCAGGCGGCGAGACTGTTGCATCTTGATGCTCAGGCCAGCCAGGGGAAAAATATCGCCGATCTGGTGACCCTCCCGGCGCTGCTGCGCCGCGCCATCAAACACGCCCGCGGCCTGAATCACGTCGAAGTCACCTTTGAAAGTCAGCATCAGTTTGTCGACGCGGTGATCACCTTAAAACCGATTGTCGAGGCGCAAGGCAACAGTTTTATTCTGCTGCTGCACCCGGTGGAGCAGATGCGGCAGCTGATGACCAGCCAGCTCGGTAAAGTTAGCCACACCTTTGAGCAGATGTCTGCCGACGATCCGGAAACCCGACGCCTGATCCACTTTGGCCGCCAGGCGGCGCGCGGCGGCTTCCCGGTGCTACTGTGCGGCGAAGAGGGGGTCGGGAAAGAGCTGCTGAGCCAGGCTATTCACAATGAAAGCGAACGGGCGGGCGGCCCCTACATCGCCGTCAACTGCCAGCTATATGCCGACAGCGTGCTGGGCCAGGACTTTATGGGCAGCGCCCCTACCGACGATGAAAATGGTCGCCTGAGCCGCCTTGAGCTGGCCAACGGCGGCACCCTGTTTCTGGAAAAGATCGAGTATCTGGCGCCGGAGCTGCAGTCGGCCCTGCTGCAGGTCATTAAGCAGGGCGTGCTCACCCGCCTCGACGCCCGGCGCCTGATCCCGGTGGATGTGAAGGTGATTGCCACCACCACCGTCGATCTGGCCAATCTGGTGGAACAGAACCGCTTTAGCCGCCAGCTGTACTATGCGCTGCACTCCTTTGAGATCGTCATCCCGCCGCTGCGCGCCCGACGCAACAGTATTCCGTCGCTGGTGCATAACCGGTTGAAGAGCCTGGAGAAGCGTTTCTCTTCGCGACTGAAAGTGGACGATGACGCGCTGGCGCAGCTGGTGGCCTACTCGTGGCCGGGGAATGATTTTGAGCTCAATAGCGTCATTGAGAATATCGCCATCAGCAGCGACAACGGCCACATTCGCCTGAGTAATCTGCCGGAATATCTCTTTTCCGAGCGGCCGGGCGGGGATAGCGCGTCATCGCTGCTGCCGGCCAGCCTGACCTTTAGCGCCATCGAAAAGGAAGCTATTATTCACGCCGCCCGGGTGACCAGCGGGCGGGTGCAGGAGATGTCGCAGCTGCTCAATATCGGCCGCACCACCCTGTGGCGCAAAATGAAGCAGTACGATATTGACGCCAGCCAGTTCAAGCGCAAGCATCAGGCCTAGTCTCTTCGATTCGCGCCATGGAGAACAGGGCATCCGACAGGCGATTGCTGTAGCGTTTGAGCGCGTCGCGCAGCGGATGCGCGCGGTCCATGGCCGTCAGCAGGCGTTCGAGCCGACGGGACTGGGTGCGCGCCACGTGCAGCTGGGCAGAGGCGAGATTCCTCCCCGGGATCACGAACTGTTTTAACGGGCCGCTCTCGGCCATATTGCGGTCGATAAGCCGCTCCAGGGCGTTGATCTCCTCTTCGCCGACCGTCTGGCTCAGGCGGGTCAGGCCCCGCGCATCGCTGGCCAGTTCAGCCCCCAGCACGAACAGCGTCTGCTGAATATGGTGCAGGCTTTCCCGCAGCCCGGCGTCGCGGGTCGTGGCGTAGCAGACGCCCAGCTGGGATATCAGTTCATCGACGGTACCGTAGGCCTCGACGCGAATATGGTCTTTCTCGATGCGGCTGCCGCCGTACAGGGCGGTGGTGCCTTTATCCCCGGTGCGGGTATAGATACGATACATTCAGTTTCTCTCACTTAACGGCAGGACTTTAACCAGCTGCCCGGCGTTGGCGCCGAGCGTACGCAGATGATCGTCGCTATCGGTGACGTGTCCGGTAGCCAGCGGCGCGTCCGCCGGCAGCTGGGCATGAGTGAGGGCTATCTCGCCGGACGCGCTGAGCCCAATACCCACCCGCAGGGGCGAGCTTCTGGCCGCCAGGGCGCCCAGCGCAGCGGCGTCACCGCCTCCGTCATAGGTTATGGTCTGGCAGGGGACCCCCTGCTCCTCCAGCCCCCAGCACAGCTCATTGATGGCGCCGGCATGGTGCCCGCGCGGATCGTAAAACAGGCGTACGCCTGGCGGTGAAAGCGACATGACGGTCCCCTCGTTAACACTCAGAATGCCTGGCGGAAAATCGCGGCAATCTCCTGCTCGTTGCCTTTACGCGGGTTCGAGAACGCATTGCCGTCTTTCAGAGCCATCTCCGCCATGTAGGGGAAGTCGGCCTCTTTTACCCCCAGATCGCGCAGATGCTGCGGAATACCGATATCCATCGACAGACGCGTGATAGCGGCGATGGCTTTTTCCGCCGCGTCGAGAGTGGACAGTCCGGTGATATTTTCGCCCATCAGTTCAGCGATATCGGCGAATTTCTCCGGGTTGGCGATCAGGTTGTAGCGCGCCACATGCGGCAGCAGGACAGCGTTGGCCACGCCGTGCGGCATGTCGTACAGGCCGCCCAGCTGGTGCGCCATGGCGTGCACGTAGCCGAGGTTGGCGTTATTGAAAGCCATCCCGGCCAGCAGAGAGGCATAGGCCATGTTTTCCCGCGCCTGCAGATTGCTGCCGAGGGCCACGGCCTGGCGCAGGTTGCGGGCGATGAGGCGGATCGCCTGCATGGCGGCGGCGTCCGTCACCGGGTTAGCGTCTTTGGAGATATAGGCCTCTACGGCGTGGGTCAGGGCATCCATCCCGGTCGCCGCGGTCAGGGCGGCCGGTTTACCGATCATCAGCAGCGGATCGTTGATAGAGACCGACGGCAGGTTGCGCCAGCTGACGATCACAAACTTCACTTTGGTTTCGGTGTTGGTCAGGACGCAGTGGCGGGTGACCTCGCTGGCGGTGCCGGCGGTGGTATTGACCGCGACGATAGGCGGCAGTGGGTTGGTCAGGGTCTCGATTCCGGCATACTGGTACAGATCGCCCTCATGGGTGGCGGCGATGCCGATGCCTTTGCCGCAATCGTGCGGGCTGCCGCCGCCCACGGTGACGATGATGTCGCACTGTTCGCGGCGAAACACGGCGAGGCCGTCGCGCACGTTGGTGTCTTTCGGGTTCGGCTCGACGCCGTCAAAGATCGCCACCTCGATCCCGGCCTCCCGCAGATAATGCAGGGTTTTGTCCACCGCGCCATCTTTAATTGCCCGCAGGCCTTTGTCGGTGACCAGCAGGGCTTTTTTCCCCCCCAGCAGCTGGCAGCGTTCGCCGACTACGGAAATGGCGTTGGGGCCAAAAAAGTTAACGTTTGGCACCAGATAATCAAACATACGATAGCTCATAATATACCTTCTCGCTTCAGGTTATAATGCGGAAAAACAATCCAGGGCGCACTGGGCTAATAATTGATCCTGCTCGACCGTACCGCCGCTAACGCCGACGGCGCCAATTACCTGCTCATTAAAAATAACTGGCAGGCCGCCGCCAAAAATAATAATTCGCTGTTGGTTGGTAAGCTGCAGACCGTACAGAGATTGTCCTGGCTGGACCGCTAGCGTAATTTCATGGGTACCTTGCTTCAGGCTGCAGGCGCTCCAGGCTTTATTCAGGGAAATATCGCAGCTGGAGACGAAGGCCTCGTCCATCCGCTGGATAAGCAGCGTGTTGCCTCCGCGGTCAACTACGGAAAACACCACCGCCACGTTGATCTCAGTGGCTTTTTTTTCCACCGCCGCCGCCATTTGCTGGGCGGCGGCCAGGGTGATTGTCTGAACTTGTTGGCTCTTGTTCATCATTCTCTCCCGCACCAGGGTAACGCTGGCGCGAATAGTCAGTAGGGGGCGATAGTAAAAAACTATTACCATTCGGTTGGCTTGCTTTATTTTTGTCAGCGTTATTTTGTCGCCCGCCATGATTTAGTCAATAGGGTTAAAATAGCGTCGGCAAAACGTAATTAAGGGCGTTTTTTATTAATTGATTTATATCATTGCGGGCGATCACATTTTTTATTTTTGCCGCCGGAGTAAAGTTTCATAGTGAAACTGTCGGTAGATTTCGTGTGCCAAATTGAAACGAAATTAAATTTATTTTTTTCACCACTGGCTCATTTAAAGTTCCGCTATTGCCGGTAATGGCCGGGCGGCAACGACGCTGGCCCGGCGTATTCGCTACCGTCTGCGGATTTCACCTTTTGAGCCGATGAACAATGAAAAGATCAAAACGATTTGCAGTACTGGCCCAGCGCCCCGTCAATCAGGACGGGCTGATTGGCGAGTGGCCTGAAGAGGGGCTGATCGCCATGGACAGCCCCTTTGACCCGGTCTCTTCAGTAAAAGTGGACAACGGTCTGATCGTCGAACTGGACGGCAAACGCCGGGACCAGTTTGACATGATCGACCGGTTTATCGCCGATTACGCGATCAACGTTGAGCGCACAGAGCAGGCAATGCGCCTGGAGGCGGTGGAAATAGCCCGCATGCTGGTGGATATTCACGTCAGCCGGGAGGAGATCATTGCCATCACTACCGCCATCACGCCGGCCAAAGCGGTCGAGGTGATGGCGCAGATGAACGTGGTGGAGATGATGATGGCGCTGCAGAAGATGCGTGCCCGCCGGACCCCCTCCAACCAGTGCCACGTCACCAATCTCAAAGATAATCCGGTGCAGATTGCGGCTGACGCCGCCGAGGCCGGGATCCGCGGCTTCTCAGAACAGGAGACCACGGTCGGTATCGCGCGCTACGCGCCGTTTAACGCCCTGGCGCTGTTGGTCGGTTCGCAGTGCGGCCGCCCCGGCGTGTTGACGCAGTGCTCGGTGGAAGAGGCCACCGAGCTGGAGCTGGGCATGCGTGGCTTAACCAGCTACGCCGAGACGGTGTCGGTATACGGCACGGAAGCGGTATTTACCGACGGCGATGATACGCCGTGGTCAAAGGCGTTCCTCGCCTCGGCCTACGCCTCCCGCGGGTTGAAAATGCGCTACACCTCCGGCACCGGATCCGAAGCGCTGATGGGCTATTCGGAGAGCAAGTCGATGCTCTACCTCGAATCGCGCTGCATCTTCATTACTAAAGGCGCCGGGGTTCAGGGACTGCAAAACGGCGCGGTGAGCTGTATCGGCATGACCGGCGCTGTGCCGTCGGGCATTCGGGCGGTGCTGGCGGAAAACCTGATCGCCTCTATGCTCGACCTCGAAGTGGCGTCCGCCAACGACCAGACTTTCTCCCACTCGGATATTCGCCGCACCGCGCGCACCCTGATGCAGATGCTGCCGGGCACCGACTTTATTTTCTCCGGCTACAGCGCGGTGCCGAACTACGACAACATGTTCGCCGGCTCGAACTTCGATGCGGAAGATTTTGATGATTACAACATCCTGCAGCGTGACCTGATGGTTGACGGCGGCCTGCGTCCGGTGACCGAGGCGGAAACCATTGCCATTCGCCAGAAAGCGGCGCGGGCGATCCAGGCGGTTTTCCGCGAGCTGGGGCTGCCGCCAATCGCCGACGAGGAGGTGGAGGCCGCCACCTACGCGCACGGCAGCAACGAGATGCCGCCGCGTAACGTGGTGGAGGATCTGAGTGCGGTGGAAGAGATGATGAAGCGCAACATCACCGGCCTCGATATTGTCGGCGCGCTGAGCCGCAGCGGCTTTGAGGATATCGCCAGCAATATTCTCAATATGCTGCGCCAGCGGGTCACCGGCGATTACCTGCAGACCTCGGCCATTCTCGATCGGCAGTTCGAGGTGGTGAGCGCGGTCAACGACATCAATGACTATCAGGGGCCGGGCACCGGCTATCGCATCTCTGCCGAACGCTGGGCGGAGATCAAAAATATTCCGGGCGTGGTTCAGCCCGACACCATTGAATAAGGCGGTATTCCTGTGCAACAGACAACCCAAATTCAGCCCTCTTTTACCCTGAAAACCCGCGAGGGCGGGGTAGCTTCTGCCGATGAACGCGCCGATGAAGTGGTGATCGGCGTCGGCCCTGCCTTCGATAAACACCAGCATCACACTCTGATCGATATGCCCCATGGCGCGATCCTCAAAGAGCTGATTGCCGGGGTGGAAGAAGAGGGGCTTCACGCCCGGGTGGTGCGCATTCTGCGCACGTCCGACGTCTCCTTTATGGCCTGGGATGCTGCCAACCTGAGCGGCTCGGGGATCGGCATCGGTATCCAGTCGAAGGGGACCACGGTCATCCATCAGCGCGATCTGCTGCCGCTCAGCAACCTGGAGCTGTTCTCTCAGGCGCCGCTGCTGACGCTGGAGACCTACCGGCAGATTGGCAAAAACGCCGCGCGCTATGCGCGCAAAGAGTCACCTTCGCCGGTGCCGGTGGTGAACGATCAGATGGTGCGGCCGAAATTTATGGCCAAAGCCGCGCTATTTCATATCAAAGAGACCAAACATGTGGTGCAGGACGCCGAGCCCGTCACCCTGCACATCGACTTAGTAAGGGAGTGACCATGAGCGAGAAAACCATGCGCGTGCAGGATTATCCGTTAGCCACCCGCTGCCCGGAGCATATCCTGACGCCTACCGGCAAACCATTGACCGATATTACCCTCGAGAAGGTGCTCTCTGGCGAGGTGGGCCCGCAGGATGTGCGGATCTCCCGCCAGACCCTTGAGTACCAGGCGCAGATTGCCGAGCAGATGCAGCGCCATGCGGTGGCGCGCAATTTCCGCCGCGCGGCGGAGCTTATCGCCATTCCTGACGAGCGCATTCTGGCTATCTATAACGCGCTGCGCCCGTTCCGCTCCTCGCAGGCGGAGCTACTGGCGATCGCCGACGAGCTGGAGCACACCTGGCATGCGACAGTGAATGCCGCCTTTGTCCGGGAGTCGGCGGAAGTGTATCAGCAGCGGCATAAGCTGCGTAAAGGAAGCTAAGCGGAGGTCAGCATGCCGTTAATAGCCGGGATTGATATCGGCAACGCCACCACCGAGGTGGCGCTGGCGTCCGACGACCCGCAGGCGAGGGCGTTTGTTGCCAGCGGGATCGTCGCGACGACGGGCATGAAAGGGACGCGGGACAATATCGCCGGGACCCTCGCCGCGCTGGAGCAGGCCCTGGCGAAAACACCGTGGTCGATGAGCGATGTCTCTCGCATCTATCTTAACGAAGCCGCGCCGGTGATTGGCGATGTGGCGATGGAGACCATTACCGAGACCATTATCACCGAATCGACCATGATCGGTCATAACCCGCAGACGCCGGGCGGGGTGGGCGTTGGCGTGGGGACGACTATCGCCCTCGGGCGGCTGGCGACGCTGCCGGCGGCGCAGTATGCCGAGGGGTGGATCGTACTGATTGACGACGCCGTCGATTTCCTTGACGCCGTGTGGTGGCTCAATGAGGCGCTCGACCGGGGGATCAACGTGGTGGCGGCGATCCTCAAAAAGGACGACGGCGTGCTGGTGAACAACCGCCTGCGTAAAACCCTGCCGGTGGTAGATGAAGTGACGCTGCTGGAGCAGGTCCCCGAGGGGGTAATGGCGGCGGTGGAAGTGGCCGCGCCGGGCCAGGTGGTGCGGATCCTGTCGAATCCCTACGGGATCGCCACCTTCTTCGGGCTAAGCCCGGAAGAGACCCAGGCCATCGTCCCCATCGCCCGCGCCCTGATTGGCAACCGTTCAGCGGTGGTGCTCAAGACCCCGCAGGGGGACGTGCAGTCGCGGGTGATCCCGGCGGGCAACCTCTACATTAGCGGCGAAAAGCGCCGCGGAGAGGCCGATGTCGCCGAGGGCGCGGAAGCCATCATGCAGGCGATGAGCGCCTGCGCTCCGGTACGCGACATCCGCGGCGAACCGGGCACTCACGCCGGCGGCATGCTTGAGCGGGTGCGCAAGGTAATGGCGTCCCTGACCGACCATGAGATGAGCGCGATATACATCCAGGATCTGCTGGCGGTGGATACGTTTATTCCGCGCAAGGTGCAGGGCGGGATGGCCGGCGAGTGCGCCATGGAAAATGCCGTCGGGATGGCGGCGATGGTGAAAGCGGATCGTCTGCAAATGCAGGTTATCGCCCGCGAACTGAGCGCCCGACTGCAGACCGAGGTGGTGGTGGGCGGCGTGGAGGCCAACATGGCCATCGCCGGGGCGTTAACCACTCCCGGCTGTGCGGCGCCGCTGGCGATCCTCGACCTCGGCGCCGGCTCGACGGATGCGGCGATCGTCAACGCGGAGGGGCAGATAACGGCGGTCCATCTCGCCGGGGCGGGGAATATGGTCAGCCTGTTGATTAAAACCGAGCTGGGCCTCGAGGATCTTTCGCTGGCGGAAGCGATAAAAAAATACCCGCTGGCCAAAGTGGAAAGCCTGTTCAGTATTCGTCACGAGAATGGCGCGGTGGAGTTCTTTCGGGAAGCCCTCAGCCCGGCGGTGTTCGCCAAAGTGGTGTACATCAAGGAGGGCGAACTGGTGCCGATCGATAACGCCAGCCCGCTGGAAAAAATTCGTCTCGTGCGCCGGCAGGCGAAAGAGAAAGTGTTTGTCACCAACTGCCTGCGCGCGCTGCGCCAGGTCTCACCCGGCGGTTCCATTCGCGATATCGCCTTTGTGGTGCTGGTGGGCGGCTCATCGCTGGACTTTGAGATCCCGCAGCTTATCACGGAAGCCTTGTCGCACTATGGCGTGGTCGCCGGGCAGGGCAATATTCGGGGAACAGAAGGGCCGCGCAATGCGGTCGCCACCGGGCTGCTACTGGCCGGTCAGGCGAATTAAACGGGCGCTCGCGCCAGCCTCTCTCTTTAACGTGCTATTTCAGGATGCCGATAATGAACCAGACTTCTACCTTAACCGGGCAGTGCGTGGCCGAGTTTCTTGGCACCGGATTGCTCATTTTCTTCGGCGCGGGCTGCGTCGCTGCGCTGCGGGTCGCCGGGGCCAGCTTTGGTCAGTGGGAGATCAGTATTATCTGGGGCCTTGGCGTCGCCATGGCCATCTACCTGACGGCCGGTGTCTCCGGCGCGCACCTTAATCCGGCGGTGACCATTGCCCTGTGGCTGTTCGCCTGTTTTGAACGCCGCAAGGTGCTGCCGTTTATTGTTGCCCAGACGGCCGGGGCCTTCTGCGCCGCCGCGCTGGTGTATGGGCTCTATCGCCAGCTGTTTCTCGATCTTGAACAGAGTCAGCATATCGTGCGCGGCACTGCCGCCAGTCTTAACCTGGCCGGGGTCTTTTCCACGTACCCGCATCCACATATCACTTTTATACAAGCGTTTGCCGTGGAGACCACCATCACGGCAATCCTGATGGCGATGATCATGGCCCTGACCGACGACGGCAACGGAATTCCGCGCGGGCCGCTGGCGCCGTTGCTGATTGGCTTGCTGATCGCCGTGATCGGCGCGTCGATGGGGCCGCTAACCGGCTTTGCGCTGAATCCGGCGCGCGACTTCGGCCCAAAACTGTTTACCAGTCTGGCCGGGTGGGGCTCGATCGCCTTTACCGGTGGGCTGGCGATCCCTTACTTTCTGGTGCCGCTGCTGGCGCCGGTGGTGGGGGCGATTATCGGGGCGTTTTTGTATCGCAAGCTTATCGGCCGCCATCTGCCGTGCGAATGCGGTATCGATGAGTAAAGCGGGACCCGCCGCAGCGCGGCGGGTTTCCCCGGCCTGATGCCGGGGGGGGTATTTTTTGATGACCGCGCTGAGATCGCCAAGTTTAGCGGCGGGGTTCTTGTGGCACTCCTGCAGCATTTTCGGTACCGAAACGGTCTCGACTTCATGCCAGTCAACATAGTCGCCGCCGCTAAAGTCGGTGTTGCGATTCACTACCCAGAAGGCCACCGGGGTCATGCTTTTTGGGTTCATATCCATAAATTCCTGACAGGTCATATTCTGCGGCGTGGTTTCCTCAACCGCGAACGCCGGGCTGGTCATCAGACAGAATGTGGTAGCCGCCACGGTCAATACGAGTGCTTTAGGTAAATTCATTTTCTTCTCCAGTGTCAAAATAGGGCTTAAGCCTGAGCGTGCTTCATTTTATTGCGCAGGACCAACAAGCCGATGGCGCTAAATATCATTTCAACGCCGATAAAGGCGGTAATAAATAACCAGCTTTGCTGCGGGTTCATGGCCAGCCACAGGCAGGCGATAAGTAAATCCAACAGGCCGATAAAAATATTCCAGCCAGCGCCGCTTTGTTTGCGGGTTTGACATCCGTTAACGATGCGGGAAATACCGCCGAGAACAAATAAAAAGCCAAATAAAATGGCCAGACTGCTCATACCGTTGAGAGGATTGACGACAAAGCTCAGGCCGAGCACGATCCAGGCGATGGCGAAGATCAGCGCCACCAGGCGTGATTTCCAGTGCTGCTGGCGGAAGACAATCAGGCTGTACAGCGAATAGAAGCCGCAGATCATCAATAACATGCCGGTTACTGTGGCGAGATACCAGCCGGCGACCAACGGCCAGGCCAGACAACAGGCTCCGCAGATAAACAGCAATACCGCCATCAGGCAGGCATGCCGTTTATATCGAATGAAGACGCGTGGGCTAAACGCATTTAAGGTGTAATGGCTAAACATAAACATAATTGCTCCGCAGATCCCGGTTGGCGGCCTGACGCTGAATAAAAAGCGTGAGGGTTTATTCAGCGGGCCAAAAGAAAGGTCTGAGGAAAATAGTAGGCCGCGCGATCGGCAGGCGTAAATAAGAGCGCCGAGGCCACTTTATACGCCTGGTCTGACAGCTGTCAGACCAGGCCCGCAATATTACTTCCGGGCTCTGATTCTCAATGCCCGCGATATTTTTTAAGCTGGCTGCGTTTGGTGATGCTTACCGATTTTAATCAGGAGTCAACGATGAAAAAAGTCATTCTGGCGAGCCTGCTGGCAACCATGATGAGTACCTCTCCGGTATGGGCAACAGATAGCGCGACGGCAGCGCCAGCCGCGGCAGCCACGACGCAGGTACAGAAAGAAGCCGCTGATGTGCTGCAGGTGGCGGTGCAGGGCGCGAATGCGATGCGCGACATCCAGTTCGCCCGTCTGGCGCTGTTCCATGGCCAGCCGGATAGCGCCAAAAAACTGACAGACGACGCCGCCGCGCTGCTGGCCGCCGATGATGCCAGCTGGGCGAAGTTTGTGAAAACTGATGCTAAAGCCAAAATGATCGCCGATCGCTATGTGATCATTAACGCCTCTATCGCCCTGTCTGAAGACTATGTGGCCACGCCGGAAAAAGAGAGCGCTATCCAATCCGCCAACGAAAAGCTGGCGAAAGGCGATCAGAAAGGGGCTATCGATACCCTGCGCCTGGCCGGTATTGGCGTGATTGAGAACCAGTATCTGATGCCGCTTAACCAGACCCGTAAGGCGGTAGCGCAGGCGCAAGAACTGCTGAAAGCCGGTAAATAT
>ERZ773113.1368-NODE-1368-length-12011-cov-12.637337_pt1 | contig 12011 bp, 9 predicted proteins | sample MGYA00580565_ERZ773113 | MGnify/ENA primary metagenome ERZ773113 (study PRJEB29015, sample SAMEA2737827) | human gut metagenome | biome: human gut; feature: human-associated habitat; material: faeces | place: China | collected 2012 ...
CCCCAACCATCAGAAGTCCATGTAGCATGTTCATTGTACATGAAATTAGGTGTTGTGTTTCCTTTTTCACTATTCCATCCCGCACTGCTTGTCTGATAGGCAAAAATACCGAAACCGGCATTTGCTTTCAATGTGGACGTTGTAGTTTCCGTTCCTCTGGTCTGTACTTCCGTATATACGTCCAACCCGATTGTCCGGTTCGTATCCGGATTCATTTCTGTCATTTCATTCTGTGAGCAACCAGCTATAGTCAGTGTTGCCATCACCATCAATAAACTTTTCACTTCCATTTTCTACTTTTTTTTAAATTAATATTATAACTACCCATATCTGTCATATATCTATATCGCTGTTCACTTCATCGTCCCATTTATCTACATCGGCGTCAAATCCTGAGCTACCTTCTGTTTTTACATTCGGCACGGTCTTTTCACATGCCATGTCAATAAAAACGCTCATAGTTCCGTCTTCTTCATCCAACCGTCTTATTGCCAAATCGTTAAAACTTTCTTCAAATATGGTCTTCCCGTCTACTAACTTTGCTTTCAGATGTAGGTTGTGTGGAATCTCTACATCGAAGCCGAACACACTAATAGTAGTGCTCAGCGTTCCTTCTGTTACCGAGCCGGAATCATAAACGGGATTGCTTAAGCGTAGCACTTGTGTTACTGTCTTTTCCGAATTTTGTCTCGAAACGAGAAATATGGATTCTGCAATGCCGTCTAGTGTGCAGGTGGCTTTTCGTATGTTGTTCATTCCTTTGATACGGATTTTAACCGTTATTTTTTGAGTCAGTTTTTTGGGGGTGAAGCGTAAGTGACAACTATTTTCGTTCCTGGTGGAATTTCGGTTACTTTGTTGGGTGATGGCTGATGAATAGTTTTCCGGCATATCAGAAGTCACTTCAAAGCCTTCGATATAATCAGCGGCAAGTTCGTCAGGACTTTCCATAATAATTCTTTCAGAGGATGATTCGTTCCTTATTTCCATCTTCTTTACATAGGCTTCTAGCGTCTGGTAGTTTTCTTCTCCTCTGAAACAGAGGTTACCAAAATCATCGAATGAACGGTTGAAAAGGACGACATTGTAACATCCTTCTTTCAAGCATAGGGTCTTGTATGTACGGTCACCCATCAGTGCTAAAAAAGGAGTGCTGCCATCGGTAGGGTAGAATATGGCGGTAGCACCATAATCCTGCTCTTTTTCATTCAGTCCTGACTGACTCCAATCGGCACTGATTGTTATTGTTGCTTCGGGCGAATAAGTCAGTTCGCGTCGGTTACAGGCAACTAACAAGAAAACAAAAAGGTAAAGGATATATAATGTCGGGGATATTCTCATTTTGCATCTCCTTTCTTTGCCTTGTGTTTGAGTAGCCATACCAGTGTATGGTAATTCCTCGAAACGGATGTATAACGATAAGTGGCTATATTTATGGCTTGAAGTACGTTCAATAGGGATATTTGCAATAATGGGCGACTAAATTCATATGAGAAAAGGATTCTTGTTTCTTTGTTTGGTAAAAGGCGGATGAGTTGTACTTTTTCCAGCTTATTAAGTAAATCTTTCCATTCTTCGTTTTGAAGGAGGAATTTGACCGGTTGCAGAACTTTGCTAGAAGAAAGGTCATGCAGTACGGCGATGGCTATTTGTGCACGTGTATATACGGATAACATGATAAACTTACTTTGTTAAGTCATTACTTACCAAGTAATAGCTTATATTTTTCTCACAGGGTGAGGAAAAGCGTTTCCTTATTCTGTATTTAATAAGAAAAAACATTTCGTCGGATAGAAAAAGATGTAAGAAATATGATTCCGTTTTTGAGATGTCAAAAATGGAAAGAGGTGTCGTGTAATTTTGTAAATTAGTTAAAGTACTGACAGATGCAATATTGTGCTTGTGCTTATGTGTTTTTCTATAATTGAATAAAATATAGTGGATTAATACAGATTTATAAGCTTTTTCTTTGGATTTATGAGGAAATATTCCCTACTTTGTGAAAGTAATCATCCATTACTTGGTAAGTAATTCTTCTTTTATTTGAATGGCTGTCATATGATATTCCTCATGCCACTTCCTTTTCTCCATTATGTGCTACTACCGAGATTATCAGTTCGTCATTGGCTATATCTACCTTTTCGTTTTCAAATGGTTTCAAGTAAGTTTCTGTCACCTTAATGGAAGAGTGTCCCAATGCCTTGCAGATAATACCGATATTTACTCCTGCATGAAATGCTAATGTCGCCCATGTATGGCGCGGCGTGTATGAACTGAGCTTTGCATCAGGCAGTAACAATGTCGCTATTTTTTCTAGCTTCAAGTTGAAGTTGCGCAGTACTCGGAGATAGTTCATATATAGCTCTTTATCTTTTTTTATTTTTCCATTTTTCTGACTCTGTTCCTTTGCTGCGTTTTTTTGTCTAGAATCGGAAATAGATAAATGGAATCATAATTCATATTCTTGAACTTCTCTATCAGTTTTATTGCTTCTTTAGGAATGCGCACTGTTATCTGTCGTCCTGTTTTGTGACGGCTATATACAATATATTTTCCTTTCACATCTTGTTTTCGTAGATGGGCAAGGTCAATGAATGGCATTCCCCGGAATAGAAACATTAGTAAGAAATATGCCAATGCACATTGCATCTCTTTGGGCAATTTTTCTATATCGGTGTGCAGTAGTGTATTCATTTGTTTTGTATCCAGTGCTCGTTTGGTCTGTGATTCTACCTTTGTGTATACATTATCGAATAGCTTCGGGTTATAAGGCAGTATTTTTTTATCGGCAAGTCGGTTATATACAGCTTTCAGGGTTCGCATATAGGTTGATATAGTATTCAAATTTCTTTGTACTTTCGTTCGAGCAGGATTTCCAATGCTTCTTTGGTCTTTCTGTTTCTTGTTCCTTCCAGTCTCATCCATTCCTCATACTCTTTTAACCTGCCAGATGTGAAAGCTTCATCTATTGGCACAGGTGTTCCTTTTCCTCCGTAAAACTCCGTAACGGATTTCAGTGTATAAGTATATGTATGTACTGCTGACCATTTTTTGTCTATTTCCAACTGTTTGATTACTACTTGCATGTAAGATGCCAAGTCTGGTAATTTTATGGCTTTTGCCACTTCTGCATTTTTTTCTTTGTCATCCATAATACTTTGATTTTAATTTCGCATCGTGCATAATTTCTGTAACAGCTGTGCCGATGGGAAAGTTTTGGGATGCGAAATTTTTATTTTGACCTAATGAATTTAGAATATCACTGGTTGAATATATCGAAAGATAAGCATATATTCTCCGGAAGTTATCTTTCTTTTTGATTAAGGTATAGAAGAATTTCTCTAAATGTATTATTATGAGATGAAATAATCTTCGAATCAAATAAAGAAAGTCTGAATCTATAATAAAAGTAGGCTTATTTTTTTGATTCCCCCAAGAGAAGTATGCGTTTTTTTATTCGTTTATTCCAGTGAATTAATTACCTTTGCATTTCATTGAAGTTGAACTGAGGTAAATAGATTAGGCATTGAATTACAAAGATTTATTTAAACGAGTAATATCGCTGATTTCATCTCCGGCAAAAGCATGGGAGGAAATTGGCAAGGAAGAGGATAGGCGTAAAGTGCTGGGAGCATTTGTTTATCCCATGATAGGTTTATGCGGATTGTCCGTTTTTATAGGTACATTCATTGGGAATCCGGCAGGCGTTCCGATCTCCGCTATCGTCTTCGGCGGCAGAAGAGCTAAGCTCGCTCCGCTGGTCTATCAGTCAAGAAGCTGGAATCACGGCGTGTTCGTCGGCTCGATAATGGCTTCCGAGACCACCGCAGCAGCAGCCGGCGCAGTCGGCGTTGTCCGCCGCGATCCCATGGCTATGCTTCCGTTCTGCGGCTACAACATGGCTGATTACTGGCAGCACTGGATTGACATCGGCGCAGGCCTCGACGAGGATAAGGCTCCGAAGATATTCAACGTCAACTGGTTCCGTAAGGACGACGACGGCAACTTCCTGTGGCCCGGCTTCGGCGACAACATGCGCGTGCTTGAGTGGATCATCAAGCGCTGCGAGGGCAAGGTCGACGCAGAGGAGACCGCTATCGGCTTCGTACCCAAGGCTGAGGACATCAACCTTGAGGGCATCGAGGACGAGGTCAGTGAGGATCAGCTCAAGGAGATCCTGAGTGTTGACAACTCCCTTTGGGAGGACGAGGCAAAGGGCATCGAGGAGTTCTACGCTAAGTTCGGCGACAGACTTCCCAAGGCTCTGAGCGACGAGCTCAACACCCTCAAGGCTAATCTTGAGAAATAATTAAATAAAATTGCGGCAGACAGGTTTTGTGCTTGTCTGCCGCTTTTTTATTGGTTTGTCATATCGGCGCAGGCAGAGCGCAAAAAACAACAGCCGTGATTCTCAACGAACCACGGCTGCTGATATTTAATTTTGCTTACAATGTCTCAAATCTCTTTACGCCCTTGCGCTTGAGCCTTGAAAAGGATATCGCGGTTATTATTGCTATGACAGCCGTCGCGATCATCAGCGCGAATACATTCGGCAGCACCTGCACCGCGAACAGATAGACCGCGACGAGCACGATGATATACGCCCAGCCGAGGCACATCGCGAGCATGATGCCGAGACTCTGCTTGACCGCTCCGCTCTCACTGCTCCAGGTGAGGTTGGGCATCCTGATATTTACTCTGAGCCCCGAAACGGCGCATAGGAGCGTGAATATCTGCGGCAGGATAATCATGACCGCCGCCGTGAGAAGCTCCGGCTTGAGGGCAATACAGAAGCATATGCTGCATATCAGTGCGGGGACGGCGGTGAAGAGCATATGGAGCTTCAGCTTCGCTCTGAGAATCTGCCACGAGGTGACGGGGAGCGAACGGGCTATCCAAAGGCTCTTGCCCTCGAGGGATATCGAGGGCGCGGTGAGTATATTCATAGAAGAGAGCAGGCATAAAAGTAAGCACGCGAAGGTCGGGGCATATTCCAGCAAATCCTCATCCATTCGGGTGACAACGCCGATAAACCAGTCACTTTTTATCAGCGAGAAAACAGCGACGGCTATCATAAACAGCGCCCCGAGCGAGCAGTTGAGCATATAAGACGGGCTCGAGAGGAAGTGGTTTATCTCACGGCGCAGAAGCGCGCGGTCAGTGCCCTGCTGCTTGACCGTCTTTTCTTTGTAGACTGTCTTTGCGGTCTTTCCGCTGCTCGTGACGAGCTTTAAGAATGTGCGCGACATTATGAGCCATGTCGCGGCGAGCAGAGCGAGAATGATGAGCGAAATTATAATTGTCGGCAGAACATCGCCCGCGAACGCCTTGCCGAAAATATAGAGCGGATAGGCGGACATGCGCACCTTTGCGGCAACAGCCGCGCTGTTTGCGACGATGCCGGTGATTATCTCGTTCGCTCTGAAGTAGACATAGTAGTAGCCGCCGAGGAACGCTATCGAAACTATAACTGTTATAATGCTCTTGTTTTTTAATTTAACTGCGATTTTTGCAACGACCCAGCCGAGTATGCACGACAGTATAAGCACGAGAACAGTCACCATAACGGCCATTATAACGGCGGTTATGCCGGATATTCCGGGGTGCGCGGTTATGAAATATACGCCGACGGCGGGGATTACCACAACGCCCGAATACATCAGCCCCATGAGATAGACTCCGATGAGGCGCGCCGCCATGATATCGCGCACTGGAATGGGCATCGAGAGCAGGAGGTCGTTGTCCTTTGCGTCATAGAGGCTCGAATATGTGTTGAACACGCTGCCGAAAACGCCGAAAAGCGCAGCGGTAGCGCCCATAATGGCAAAATAGAGCCAGCTCATGCCGTAGGCTATCAGCGGGCGCATCGAATATGACATATAGCAGAACATTCCGCCGATGGCAAAAATCATGAGCAATATGAACAGCACTATCGAGAACGTCGCCGAGCGTGTAGATTTGCCCTTGCCCGTCTTGCGGTCAACGAAGAAACTTTTATTGAGTTCGAGAAGCTGTTTTTTTATCAGTGTTTTCAGCATTCTTCTCCCTCCAGTTCGAGGAACACGTTCTCAAGGCTGGAGTCGCCCTTGACCTCTTCCATTGTGCCGGAGCGGATGAGCTTTCCGCTTTTTATTATCGCGACCTTGTCGCAGAGCTTTTCGGCAACTTCGAGCACATGGGTCGAGAAGAATATTGCGCCGCCGGAGTTGCAGACCTCGCGCATCATGCCTTTTAACAGATGCGATGCGGCGGGATCGAGACCGACGAAGGGCTCGTCCATGATGATTAACTTGGGCTCGTGGATCCATGCGGAGATTATCGCGAGCTTCTGCTTCATGCCGTGGGAATATGCCGAGATGGGCTGCGCGAGGTCGGCGGTCAGCCCGAACATATCGGCATATTTATGTATGCGCTCGCGGCGGTCGTCGGCGCTGACGCCGAAAATATCAGCGATGAAGTTCAGATATTTTATTCCCGTCATGTATTCGTAGAGGTCGGGATTGTCGGGGATATAGGCTATGATTTTTTTGCAGGCGAGCGGGTCATCTTTTATCGAGATGCCGTTTATTGTTATCTCGCCCTCGTCGAACTGCAAAATGCCGACAACGGATTTTAGCGTTGTGGTCTTGCCCGCGCCGTTGTGGCCGATGAAGCCGTATATCTCGCCGGGCGCGATATGCAGCGTCAGGTCGTCAACAGCCTTTTTCTCGCCGTAGGTTTTGGTCAGGTTTTTGATGTTAAGCATAATGTCTCCTTTTCGTCCGCTGGGGCGGACAGATATCTTTTCCCTTTTCTATATTAGTATATTTTACGCTGCCGGTCAATCCGGCGGTGTTTTATTTTACGAACTCTTCACAAATCGCCGCGAATTTCTTTTCGCTCGGTATCTCGTGCGTTATGAACTTTCCGTTATAGAACAGCGAAAATGCGGTGTAGGCGCAGGGCGCGTTTTGAGCCTGCTCGCGCGATGAGATATGCACGGCGCTCAGCGGAAGATTCATATCGTTTGCCATGTTTTCAATTAGCGGAACATATTTAGCCGTAAACGGGCACTGGCTTGTATAAAATATCTCGAACCCGCTGCCGTCAGTTTGAGCGCTCTTTGCCTGCTCACGAAAGCGCGGAGCGGGCGCGGACGGATCAAACGGCAGATACATCAGCTCGAAATACGGCTCTGCCGAATCGGCTTTTATGAAGCCTTTATATTTCAGATACTTCGGGTCGGCAAGAAAGCCGCGCTTCTTCGCCGACGAGAGTATGCAAAGCCCCGATTTGCCCTTTTCGCGGCTGTCGCGGATACATTCGTTGAGCAGGTCGTTTGAATATCCGTGTCCTTTGAAAGAGCCGGAGACCCAGAGACAGTCGATGAACATATAGCCTGGCGCGTCTATCGGCGCCCATGCGTTTTCGGCGGGGACATACTCAATAAAGCACTTCCCGCGCGCGTCGGCTTTTAAAAATACCAGACCCTCGCCGAGCCTTTCGGCAAGCCACTGCTTTTTTGCAATGACCTGCGGATCCTTGGCGTTTGATATTGCACAGCATATGTGCTCGCTTTCGAGATTTTCGGGTGACAGGCGAATGTAGTCCATGGCGTCCTCCAATAACAATTATAAAACACTCGTTTTATAACAGCTGTTATAATTATATCATACTTTTTGCCGATGTCAACACGAAGCAATGAAAAAAGGGTTGCCGCATGGACAACCCTTTATTTTCACTGCGCAAACTGGCTGTTGTAGAGCTTCGTATAGAATCCGTTCTTTGCGAGCAGCTCTTCGTGCGTGCCCTGCTCGGCGACCTTGCCGTCTTTCATGACGAGAATACAGTCGGCGTGGCGGATGGTCGAGAGTCTGTGCGCCACGACGAACGAGGTGCGCCCTTGCATGAGCGTGTTGAACGCATCCTGAACCTTCAATTCCGTTCTGGTGTCTATCGATGAAGTTGCCTCGTCGAGAATGAGCATCGGCGGCTTCATGAGCATGACGCGCGCGATGCAGAGCAGCTGCCGCTCGCCCTCGGAGAGTCCGTCGTCATCGCCGATGACGGTGTCGTAGCCGTTTTTGAGGCGCTTTATAAAGCTGTGAGCGCGTGCTGCCTTGGCGGCGGCGATTATCTCTTCATCCGTGGCGTCGGGCTTGCCGAACGCTATATTCTCGCGGACGGTGCCGTTCTTTATCCAGGTATCCTGGAGCACCATGCCGAAATGGTGCCTGAGGCTGTGGCGTGTGATGTCATTTATATTCTCGCCGTCAACCTTTATGCTGCCGCCGTCAACGTCGTAGAAGCGGAGCAGGAGATTGATAAGCGTAGTCTTGCCGCATCCTGTCGGACCGACAACGGCTATTGTCTTGCCGGACGGGGCAAAGAAATCGAAGCCGTCGATGAGCTTTTTGCTCTTGTCATATGAGAAGCGGACATTGTCGAACTCCACGCTTCCCTCGGGGTCGCTGAGCGCCGAGCAATTTTCGTCCGACTCCTCGGGTTTTTCGTCTATGAGCTCGAATATTCTTGCCGCGCAGGCGAGGGCATTCTGAAGCTCTGTCACGACGCCGGAAATCTCGTTGAACGGCTTTGTGTACTGGTTCGAGTAGGCGAGGAAGCTGACGAATCCGCCGACGGTCACCATGCCGCCGATGGCGAATATTCCGCCCATGAGCCCGACTACGGCGTAGATAAGATTGTTGATAAATCTGGTGGTCGGGTTTGTAAGCGACGAGAAGAATATGGATTTGAGCGAATATTTGCGCAATTTTTCATTGCTCTCGTCAAATCTTTCAACCGCTCTATCTTCATATGAAAACGCCTGAACGGTCTTTTGATTCTGTATCATTTCGTTGATGAGCGCAGTCTGCTCGCCGCGGGTCTCAGACTGCTTTTTGAACATCGAATAAGTACGGCGTGCTATAAAACGCGCCGTGAACAGTGATATCGGGGTCAGCACTACGACCGCGAGAGTGATGAGCGGCGATATAGTGAGCATGAAAACGAGCGTCACGGCTATCGTGACAACGCCCGTGAACAGCTGGGAGAAGCCGAGAATCAGTCCGTCGGCAAACTGCTCCGCGTCCGCCGTTATGCGGCTGACGATATCGCCGTAGGGGTGGGAGTCGGCGAACGCCACGGGCAGGGTCTGCATATGCGAAAATGCCTTTGAGCGTATATCGCGCACGGTGTTATAGGCTATGCGGTTGTTGATGATGTTCATCACCCACTGGAGCACTCCGCCGACTATGGCGCAGATCAGAATGCCGAAAAGGCACTTCTTTATGACTTCAAAATCAACGTTGCCGTGCAGCTTTATTCCGTCTATCGCGCGTCCAGCGAGGACGGGGATATACAGCGAGAGAATGACGCTTGCAACGGAGAGGATGAGCGAAAGGAACAGCAGAAGCTTTGAGCGGCCGATGACCGCGATAACGCGCTTGAAAACGGTTTTGTTCTTCACGGTTACGCATCCTCCTTTTCAAGCTGGGAATCGAAAATTTCTTTGTAGACTTCGCACGAGCGCAGAAGCTCGTCGTTCGTGCCCATGCCGACTATCTCGCCCTCGTCGAGGACTACTATGGTATCGGCGTTTCTTATCGCCGCAACGCGCTGGGACACGGTTATGACGGTCGGGGCAAAGTCGGTGTTTCTCAGCGCCTTGTTCAGCGCCGCGCCGGTGGCGTAGTCGAGCGCGCTCGCCGCATCGTCGAGGATGAGCACCTCTGGTTTTCTGACGAGGGCGCGGGCTATAGTCATTCTTTGGCGCTGACCGCCCGAGAGGTTCTTGCCCTCCTGTTCGAGGACAAAGTCGAGCTGTCCGCTCTTGTCCTCTATCATCTGCTTTGCCTGCGCCGTTTCGAGCGCCTGCCAGATTTCTTCATCCGTAGCATCCTGCTTGCCGAAGCGGATATTATCCCTGACAGTGCCGGCGAACAGGGCTTTTTTCTGAGAGACGACGCCTATTTTTGAGCGCAGAGCCTTTGTGTCGTAGTCGCGCACGTCAACGCCGTCAACGAGCACACACCCGCCGGTGACATCGTAGAATCGCGGAATAAGATTGACGAGCGAAGTTTTGCCCGATCCGGTCGAGCCGATAACGCCTATCGAGCTGCCGCGCGGGATTTTGAGGTCAATATTGTGCAGGGACTCCTCGCTCCCGTTGTAGGAGAGACACGCCTTGTCAAACTCGACTGAGTATTCGCTGTTTTCGTTGCCGTCGATTACATGGCCGGGGACGGTGCCGGGCTCGATATCGAGCACCGACTGTATACGGTTGCCGCAGGCTATCGCCTTTGTGACGCTGATTATGAGATTCGCGAGCTTTATCAGCTCAACGAGAATCTGGGACATATAGTTATAGAGCGCAACGACCGCGCCGCGCGAAATGGCGCCGGAATCAACGCGTATTGCGCCGACATATATCAGTGCGATTATCGCGAGGTTTATGAGCACGAAGGTTGCGGGGTTCATGAAAGCGGATATCCTGCCGACAGCCGTCTGCATCTCGGTCAGGGCGCTGTTCTTCGCGTCAAAGTCCGCAATTTCCTCTTCCTCTTTGCAGAACGCCCTGACAACGCGGGTGCCGAGCAGGTTTTCGCGCGTCTTGCTCAGCAGTCCGTCCAGTTTCTGCTGAACCTTGCGGTACATCGGTATGCACACGAGCATTATCGCGAACACGACCGCGGCGAGAGCGGGCACCGCAACGACGAACACGAGCGACGATTTTACATCGACCGTGAACGCCATTATCACCGCGCCGAATACGACGAACGGCGAGCGCAGGACGAGACGCAGGGTCAGGTTTGTTCCGGTCTGCACCTGGTTTATGTCGCCCGTCAGGCGGGTTATAAGCGTCGGCGCGCCGAGCGAATCGAGCTGGGAATAAGAGAGCTTGCCGATATGCTGGAAGAGCGCGTGGCGGATATCGGTAGCGAAGCCGACCGACGCTTTCGCCGAGAAATACTGCGCCACAAGCGTACTGCAAAGACCCAGTATGCCGAACAGACCGAGCAGCAGGCAGCGCTTGATAATATAAATCTTGTCGCCGTTCTCTATGCCGATGTCGATTATAGTTGAGACTATCAGCGGAACAATCAGCTCGAACGCCACTTCAATGAGCTTGAAAAACGGCGCGAGAATACTTTCAATTTTGTATTTTTTCAAATACTTCAAAAGCTTTGACATGCTATTCTCCTCTTGTTTTATACTGCATTCTATAATGGTATATAATACCCTAAATAATACCATGAAAACGGCTTTTTTTCAAGATGCTGCGGCTATTTCCCGTTCCTTGACAGAGACGGGGAGCAGTGATAAACTTATGCGTTGTAGAAAAGAAACGGTGTGGTGAACGATGAAAGGAAAGGCTCTCAAAAAAGAGGAAGAGCTTCTCGAATGCGAAAAGCTCTGGATATTTGCCGTCATGATAGCGGTCGGCGGATTTTTCGGCGCATATACTTATGTTCAAAAGGGCGGCGTGTTCTGCAACGCGCAGACGGCGAACTTCGTGCTCATGGCGGTTCAGCTCGGGCGCGGGAACTGGCGCAAGGCGCTGTATTATCTTCTGCCCGCTTCGGCTTATCTGCTCGGCACGGTCATTTCGGAATTTCTGCCCAAGCATATAAACCGCCGTAAGATAGTTCGCTGGGACACGGCGTTCGTGGCGTTTGAAATGGCGTGGATATTTGCGCTCGGCTTCGTCCCGGACGATGCGCCGCCGCAGATCTGCCAGGTGGCTGTGAATTTTATCGCTTCGATGCAGTTCAACACATTCCGCCAGGCGAAAAAGATTCCGATGGCGACTACCTTCTGCACCAACCATGTCCGCCAGGTCGGCTCGAACCTCGTCAAGTGGCTTCGCAGCGGTAATAAAGAGGCGCGCGGCAAGATGTTCGCGCATCTGCTGATGATAGGCTCGTTTGTCGCGGGCGCGGTCGCTTCAACTTTTCTCTGCGGCTATCTCGGCGGCAAGACCATCTGGTGCGCGGATATATTGCTCGCGATAGTGTTCTTTGCGCTCCTGC
>ERZ773113.1390-NODE-1390-length-11878-cov-85.768840_pt1 | contig 11878 bp, 9 predicted proteins | sample MGYA00580565_ERZ773113 | MGnify/ENA primary metagenome ERZ773113 (study PRJEB29015, sample SAMEA2737827) | human gut metagenome | biome: human gut; feature: human-associated habitat; material: faeces | place: China | collected 2012 ...
TTATCGTCGGCTTCTTTGTGATTGTGATTGGCCTGGTGGATAACATTCTGCGTCCACTGCTGGTGGGCAAGGATACCAGGATGCCGGACTATCTGATCCTTATCGCCACTCTGGGCGGCATGGAGATCTACGGTATCAACGGCTTCGTGATCGGGCCGCTGATCGCCGCCCTGTTTATCGCCTGCTGGAACCTGCTGTCGGGACGAGAACATGCCGGCAATACCGATGAAATCGATGAAGAGTTTATTGAGGAAGCGAAAAATAGCCGTAATGAATAGCTTTCCCGGCAGGGGGCTGGCGGCCCGCCAGCGCCTCTGTTGCGCTCTGCGCGGTCGATGTCTTACCAGTAGATAACACTATTCATTTTGCAAAAATTGGTAAATAAATCTTAACATTCAGCTGAGTGATGATAGGCTATCTCTGTCAGGAACGAAAATAAAGGATGATCAACCGTGAAAAAAATCACTACGCTAGCCGTTTCTCTGCTGACCGCCGCCTGCATGTCCGCTGGCGCATTGGCCGCAGACCAGCCGCTGGAAAAAGTCGCGCCGTTCCCGAAAGCGGAAAAAGGCATGAAGCGTCAGGTTATTCAGCTGCCGCAGCAGCAGGATGAGTCGGCGCTCAAGGTTGAGCTGATGATCGGCCAGACGCTGGAAGTCGACTGCAACCATCATCGTCTCGGCGGGGAACTGGAAAGTAAAACCCTGGAAGGCTGGGGCTATGATTACTATGTCTTTGAGAAGCTGAGCGGCCCGGTATCCACCATGATGGCCTGCCCGGACGGCAAAAAAGAGAAGAAATTTGTCACTGCCGGCCTCGGGGATGACGCCATGCTGCGCTACAACAGCAAACTGCCGATCGTGGTATACACGCCGAGCAATGTCGATGTGAAATATCGCATCTGGCGCGCCGACGAGACTATCGGCAACGCCGTCGTCCGCTAAGGCGAACAGCGCAAACGGCAATAAAAAACGGCAGCCCGCAGGCTGCCGTTTTTGTCAGAGCGTTTATCAGAGCGCGATATCCGCCATCGGCTTGCCGCCGCTCAGCGGCTTCAGCTCCGCCTGCGGTACCTCATCCACCGCCCCGGCTGGCTCATATTTCAGCTCCAGCACTTCACTGGTCCACGCCAGCGCTTTCTCGATCTCCGCCGGGTTGCCGTCAAGACGAATACCGTAGGTTGGGATGATCGCCTTCAGCTTGGCCTGCCATTCCGGCGAATTGACTTTATCTTTAAACACTTTTTCCATTAGCTGCAGCATGATAGGCGCCGCGGTGGAGGCCCCTGGCGACGCGCCGAGAAGCGCCGCGACGGTGCCTTCATCATCGCTGACCACTTCGGTGCCCAGGCGCAGTACCCCGCCCTTCTTCGCGTCGCGCTTAATGATCTGCACGCGCTGACCGGCCTGCCACAACCGCCAGTCCTCTTTCCGCGCTTCCGGATAATATTCGCACAGCGCGGCCAGACGATCTTTATCTTTCTGCATCACCTGGCTAATCAGATATTTTACCAGATCGAAGTTGTCCAGGCCGACGTTGAGCATTGGCAAAATATTTGAGGTATTCGTCGAGGCCAGCAGATCCCACAGCGACCCGTTCTTCAGGAAACGGGTCGAGAAGGTGGCGAATGGTCCGAACAGCACCACGCGTTTACCGTCGATAATACGGGTATCGATGTGCGGCACCGACATCGGCGGCGCGCCCACTTCGGCCTGACCGTAGACCTTCGCCAGATGGTGGTTCACCACCTCCGGATTTTCGCAGACCAGGAACTGGCCGCCGACCGGGAAGCCCGCATACTCTTTGGCCTGCGGAATGCCGGTCTCCTGCAGCAGGGTCAGCGCTGCGCCGCCGGCGCCGATAAAGATAAATTTGGCTTTAATGACCCGCTTCTGACGACGATTGTCGGCATCCGCCAGGGTGACCGTCCAGCTCTTGTCGGCGTTGCGCTTGAAGCGACGCACCACGGTGCCCAGCTGTAGGGAGAAATTATCATGCTTTTGCAGACCGGCGATCAGCTGGCGGGTAATTTCACCATAGTTGACGTCGGTTCCCACTTCTGAGCGAGTGGCGGCGACCTTTTGCAGCGGGTCGCGGCCTTCCATCACCAGCGGCGCCCAGGCTTTGATCTGCTGATGGTCTTCAGAATAGCGAATACCGCGGAACAGTTCACTTTGCTGCAGCGCCGCGTAGCGCGCACGCAGGAAGTTGACGTTATCTTCGCCCCACACAAAGCTCATGTGCGGCACGCTGTTAATGAAAGATTTTGGTTTGTTCAGGACGCCGCGCGTCACCTGATGCGCCCAGAACTGACGCGAGATATGGAAGGCTTCGTTGATGTCGACCGCTTTGTCGATATTGATGCCGTTGGCGGTCTGCGGCGTGTAGTTCAGCTCCATCAGCGCCGCGTGGCCGGTACCCGCATTATTCCACCCGTTTGAGCTCTCTTCCGCCACGCTGGACATCTGCTCAACCATGGTAATAGACCAGTCTGGCTCAAGCTCCTGCAGCCAGGTTCCCAGTGTGGCGCTCATAATGCCGCCGCCAATCAACAATACATCCGTCTCTTGCTCATGGCGGGTGTTGGTCCGAGTGCTGTTGGGACCAACCGCCTGTGAGCGTGGTACGGCCATCTTTTTATTCATCGGATTTGAGCCTTACTTTACTCGCTGTTTTTATTTAGCGCAGGTGATACGATTCTCACCCCTCACGTTACCACCGAAGCTCAAAAATTTAAATATTGTTTAAATTTTAAGTTCTGTTTTGAGATCCGTTATAAAAATGTTTAATAAATGTATACACCAAATCACTTTTTGTACTGGTGCGCTGACAGATTCCGCGCTATCATCCCTGGTTTTGTGACAGACCGCACGGAAGCAGGGCCTGACACCGCTCTCTCTTTTTTTATAAGCTGCGAACTTTTTTTATGCCCCCAGTTTCTGACCCCGCCGCTTCCGGCAACCTGCGTCCCATCCTCCGCTCCCCGTCTTTACTGACGCGCGAAGTGCTGGCCGGCGTGCTCACCGCCCTGGCGCTCATCCCTGAAGTGATTTCGTTTTCAGTCATTGCCGGCGTTGACCCGCAGGTAAGCCTGATTGCTTCGGTGGTGCTCTGCCTGGCGATGTCAGTCTTCGGCGGACGCCCGGCGATGGTCACCGCCGCCGCGGGCTCGGTGGCGCTGGTGATTGGCCCGATGGTGCATCAGCACGGCGTGGGGTACATTTTACCGGCTGTCATTCTGGCGGGTATTATTCAAATTTTGTTTGGTCTGTGCGGCATGGCGCGCCTGATGCGCTTTATTCCCCCGGCGGTGATGACCGGGTTCGTCAACGCCCTTGGGATCCTGATTTTCTTTGCTCAGGTGCCGCATTTCTGGAGTCGACAACCGCTAATCGTTGGCCTGTTCGTCCTGACGCTGCTTATCGTCCTGTGGGCGCCGCGCGTTATTAAGGCTATCCCGGCGCCGCTGATCGCCATCGTCGCGCTCACCCTCTATACCGCGACCACCGGCCAGCAGCTGCCGACCGTCGGCGATGAAGGGTCAATGAGCGGCGGCCTGCCGGGGTTCACCGCCCTGACCGTTCCCCTGAACCTGACCACCCTGCAGATAATCTGGCCGTGCGCCCTCAGCATCGCCTTTGTCGGCCTGATGGAGTCCTTGCTGACGGCTAAGCTGGTGGATGATCTCACTCATACCCCGTCGAACAAATCGCGGGAAAGCGCCGGGCTGGGTATCGCCAATATCCTTGCCGGCTGCTATGGCGGCATCGCCGGCTGCGCGATGATCGGCCAGACTATCGTGAACGTGGAAATGGGCCGGGCCCGCAGCCGCCTCTCAACGGTAATCGCCGGCCTGGTGCTGCTCCTGCTGGTGACAGCGCTCAGCCAGGTGATGGCGAAGATCCCGATGGCGGTTCTGGCCGGGGTGATGGTGATCGTGGCGGTGAAGACCTTTAGCTGGCACAGCATTCGCCTGGGCGAGCTGGCGCGTAATCCGTGGCCGGAAACGCTGGTGATGCTGGTGACCGTCGCCGCGACGGTGGGAACCAGCAATCTGGCGATCGGTGTACTGGCGGGGATTGTCGCGATGGCGATCATCCCCCGCCGCCTGAGGGCAAAAGCGCAGGCTACATTAGAAACAGCGTCGCCAGACCCAGAAAAATAAAGAAGCCGCCGGTGTCGGTGATGGCGGTGATCATTACGCTGGAGCCGACCGCCGGGTCGCGCCCCAGCTTCACCATGACCATCGGGATTATCACGCCCATCATTGCCGCCATCAGCAGGTTGAGCATCATGGCCAGCGTCATCACCCCGCCGAGCTGCGGATCGTCATACAGCCACCAGGTGATGGCCCCCATAATCCCGCCCCACACCAGGCCATTAATCAGCGCGACCCCCATTTCACGCAGGATCAGAAAGGTAAAGCTGCCGGGCTGGATCTGCTGCAGCGCCATCGCCCGGACGATCATGGTGATCGTCTGGTTGCCGGTGTTGCCGCCAATCCCGGCGACGATCGGCATCAGCGAGGCCAGCGCCACCAGCTGTGAAATGGTGTGTTCGAAGCCGTCGATGACCCGGGAAGCAATAAACGCCGTACACAGATTGACCGCCAGCCATGCCCAGCGGGTTTTCACCGCTTTGCTGACCGGGGCGAAGACATCCTCTTCATCGCTCAGGCCGCCCATCCGCCGCAGATCGTTATCGGTTTCTTCATAAACCACATCGACGATCTCATCGATGGTCAGGCGCCCGATCAGCTTGCCGTCGGCATCAATGACGGCGGCGCTGAGTAAGTCGTCGCGTTCGAAGGTGCGCGCCACCTTCTCCGCCTCTTCGTGCGGCTGAAAGGTGACCGGGTCGCCCTCCATCACCTCCCCCACCCGCTTCTGCGCATCATTGAGCAGAATGGTCTGCAGCTCCAGCTCGCCGAGCAGCAGCTTGTTACGGGTGGTAACGAACAGCTTATCGGTGTTTTCCGGCATTTTACCGAGACGCCGCAGATAGCGCTGCACCGCCGCCAGGGTGGCCTCCGGTCGCACCGTAATGACCTCAAACTCCATGATCGACCCGACGCTGTTGTCGGCGTAGCGCATAATCTGGCGAATACGGGCGCGCTTCTCGGCCGGCAGGGTCGCCAGCAGCCGTCCGGTCAGGTTGCGCGGCAGATGCTGCAGCAGGTAAACCTGTTCATCGATATCCAGCGGCTGCATGGCCTGCAGCAGCTCGGGGTCGCTCATCTTGTCGATCAGGTCGCCCCAGACGTTCTCTGAGGCCTCCAGCAGCACTTCGCCGCGTTTATCGTCGGGCACCAGACACCATAGCGCGGTGCGGGCGTCATAGGGGAGCGCTTCCAGCGCATCGGCGAGATCCGGCGGCGGCAGATGCGAGACCAGCATTTCCACTTCGGCCAGGTCATCGGCCAGCGTCCCTTCATCATATCGTTCAGCCAGCGTCAGTTTGCCCAGCAGCGCGGAAGTCACCGCTTTATCGGTGCTCAAGAGCCAAATCAGACGGGCGCGCTCTTCGTCACGCAAGCGGGCGCTTTTTTTATGCAAAACGGACATCGATCGGGCAATCCTTTTGAGAATGGTGAGCCGGCCTGCGGGCCGGAAGCCTTAAGCATAGCGCGAGGAGGGGGAAATAATAACCGTCAGCGATGTAGACGCTGAAAATTTCAGCGGCGCCCGGGCTTTTCCGGGCGCGCGTTGTGAATCAGGCCGTACGGGCCACCGCATCGCGGGAAGCCTGTTCCCGCTCTTCGCCGGTAAGTTCGGCGAGCTGGCCAGCGCGCATCTCCAGCAGACGATCGGCGTGCTGGAAGTAGTGATCGTCATGGCTGATGGCGAACACGGTTTTGCCCATCTGCTGCATCAGCGGCAGCAGAACCTGGTAGAACTCGCGGCGGAAATGCGGATCCTGATCCGCCGCCCATTCATCCAGCAGAATGATGTCCCGGGACTCGGCCAGCGCCAGCAGGAGCGCCACGCGCTTCTTCTGCCCTTTCGACAGCCGCAGGTCGGCGATTTTTCCGTTCTCCAGCTGCAGCTTGTGGGCCATTTGCAGACGCTCCAGCCATGTCGCCACCAGCGCCGGATCGGGCTCCTCGCCCTGCGGCCCGAGCAGGCGGTCAAACAGCCAGACGTCGGTAAACACTGCGGAAAACAGTTTGCGGTACTCCTCTGGCCTCTCCGCCGCCAGCGGCTGGCCGTCGACGAGGATCTGACCGGATATTGGCCGGTACAGGCCGGTCAGGAGCATCGCCAGCGTTGACTTGCCGCTGCCGTTGCCGCCTATCAAAAACACCAGCTCGCCGCGCTTCAGCGTCAGATTAAGCGGCCCTACCGCAAAGCGCTGGTCCGGATAATGAAAGGTGACATCGCGCAGCTCCAGCGTCTGCCAGTCAGGATGCGCCTGCGGCCGGGGAAAGTCGGCCCGGTACGGGGCGAGGGAGAACTGACGCAGCTTGTTAAACGCCACCTGGGCGCTGAGCAGCGTGGGCAGCGCGCCGACGGTGGAGAGCAGCGGCGTGCGCAGAAACAGCAGCGTCAGGGAATAGGTCGCCGCCACGGCGGTATCGGCCCAGCCGAGGCTGTTGGCCATCCAGAACACCAGCCCGATGGCGCCAAGCATCATAATATTCGACCAGTTGACCGCGCTGAGGTGGAAGGTATCGGCGCGAACGATATGGTGCCGGTACTCCCGGGCGTCCGGGAGGTAGAGCTGGTTAAACACATACTCCGCGCGCTCGCGGTTGAGGGTCAGCTCTTTACGCCCCTCCAGCACCGTCTGATAGTCGTGATACAGTTTATCTTCCGTTTCGCGCAGGCTGGCCATATGTTTGTACACCCGCGAGACCAGCACAAAGCCGCCCCAGATGGTGAGCGCCATCCACAGCGCCGTCACCAGCATCATTTTTCCTGACAGCCAGGCGAGGTAGGCCGCGGAGCCGAAGGTGAGAATGATCCCCTGCACCAGCTCCGGCAGGCGCACAAAGGCGATGGTGATATTGCGGATATCGCTGGTCAGCCCGGCAAGCAGCGACGCGCTGCCGATCTTCTCTACTTGTTCAATCTGGGTATCGAGGATGCGTTTAACAAACTCACCGCGCAGACGATAGACAAAATGGTGGCCGAGGGTGGTTAGCGCCAGCTGCGAGCCCAGGGTCACCGCCATCAGCAGCCCCAGCAGACCAAGAAACTCCGGCAGGACCCGCAGCGAGGTATCGACAGCGGTAATCAGACGCAGGTTAATGAAAGCGATTAAGCCGATACCCAGCGCGGCGCTGAGCAGGCTGAGAGCAATAACGCCCAGAAACGGCCAGCGATACTGGCGCCAGACGAGAGAGAGAAGTTCCATAACAGGCTATCCGCAAAAGCAAAACAGCCAGCAGTTTAAACGGCTCGCCGATGACATCAAGAATAATTCTTATTTTAATACTGGCGACCGCCCGCCTGTCGGAAGGTGAGATTATAACGACAGTCGCCCGTTTCCGGATGATGCCCCGCTTTCAGCGGCTGAATGCCATGATAAAACAGGCGCGACTCGCCGCCCCAGACCACCACATCGCCATGCTCCAGCAGCAGCCGCTGCAGCGGGTCGCTGCGTTGCAAGCCGCCAAACTGAAAGATAGCCGGCAAGCCCAGCGAGACCGAGACAATCGGCGCCCGCAGATCCTGTTCATCTTTATCCTGATGCAACGACAGTTTTGCGCCAGGACAATAGCGGTTAATCAAACAGGCGTCGGGGGAAAACTCCGGGTAGCCGCCGGCGGCGGCCGCCGCCAGCGCCAGTTCATGAAATACGGCAGGCATCGGCGGCCAGGTTTGATCGGTTACCGGGTCGACCGGGGCGTACAAATAGCCCTGGCGATCGGTAGTCCAGCCCAGCGCGCCGCAGTTGGTCATGGCGACCGACATGGTGTACCCGCCCGGCGTGACCATCTGGCGAAACGGCGACTGACTGGCGACGTCGGCTATCGCCTGCAGCAGCGCCGGGGCGCGTTCGCGGGCAAATCGCCGCAGCACCACCGCGCCGGGGGCCAGCGGCTCCTGCCACGGTGGGGTATCGCTAAACAGATCGAGCATTACTCCTCCTCATATTGGGCCTCGCGCGCCAGCAGCTGCGCTTTTCGCGCCGTTCCCCAGCGATAACCGGACAGGGCGCCATCTTCACGCACAACCCGGTGGCAGGGAACAATCACCGCCAGCGAATTCGCCGCGCAGGCGCCGGCCACGGCTCTTACCGCCCGCGGCTGGCCAATATGCTCTGCCACCTGGCGGTAGCTGCGGGTCTCACCCGCCGGGATCTGCCGCAGCGCCTGCCAGACCTGCAGCTGAAACGCGGTGCCCTGCAGATCCAGCGGCAGCGATACCGGCCGCCGGCTGTCGTCGAGGTGGGCGAAAATCTCGGCCATCTGCTGACAAAAATCGGGGTCGCCTTCACACAGCTCGGCATTGGGAAAGCGCCGGCGCAGGTCGTCGAGCAATGCCGCATCGTTATCACCCGGCAGCACCGCGCAGACGCCGCGCTCGCTCTGCGCCACCAGGCAACGACCCAGCGCGCAGTCGCCCGTGGTCCAGGTTACCACGGTGGCGGCGCCGCCGCGGCGAAACTGGCTGGCGGTCATTCCTAACGCTGCGTCGGCCTGGCGATAATAGCTGCTGCTGTCGGGAAAACCAGCCGCCAGCGCGGCGCGGGTCACCGGTATCCCCTGCTCCAGCGCTTCCCGCAGGCGCTGCGCCCGCCACGCTTGTTGCCAGGCTTTAGGGGTCATGCCGGTGACGGATTTAAATAAACGGTGGAAATGAAACGGGCTCATCGCCAGCTGGCCTGCCAGCGCCTCGAGGGTCAGGGGCGCGTCCTGCTCCAGCAGCCGACAGGCCTGCGCCACTTTGTCGACCCTTTGCTGCTGCGGGTAGTCTTTATCCGGTTGGCAGCGTTTGCAGGGGCGGAATCCCGCCGCCACGGCGGCGGCGACGTCGGCAAAAAAGCGTACGTTTTCTCGCCGCGCGCGCCGCGAGCGGCAGGAGGGACGACAGCAGATGCCGGTGGTCAGTACCGCAAAGACGAACTGACCATCGGCCCGGGTATCACGTTCGCAGACCGCCTGCCAGCGGCGATCATCGGTATCGGCAACTATCGGTTTCATGACGGGTCTCCAGCTGTAAGTGTACCCTCAGTCTGTGGTAAAGCCCGCAGTAAAAAACCCGCAATCTTGCTTTTTAATTTTTCTCGCCGACAAGGAAAGTGCGAAACTGCGGCGACATCCAGGTTTTAAAACCCTCTCCTTCTTTAACGATCATGTAGACCGCCAGCCCCTCCTCGCGCACCACCTGCTGCGCTTTTTCCGGCCCCAGCACCATCAGTCCGGTATCCCAGCCGTCCGCCTCCAGCGCCGTTGGCGCAATGACGGTCACGGAGACCAGCTTATGGGTTATCGGCTGCCCGGTCTGCGGATCGATAACGTGCGAGATGCGTTTGCCATCGAGTTCATAGTAGTTGCGATAGCTGCCGGAGGTGCTGATGCCGTGACCATTGATGTCGACAATCGCCTGAACGGCGTTTTCGCGGTCGGTCGGTTTCTGGATCGCTACCCGCCAGGGCTTGCCTTCGCCATTCATCCCGCGGCTGACCAGCGCCCCGCCCACCGACACCAGATAGCGGGAGATCCCCTCCTGCTCCATCAACCGCGCGAGGTGGTCGGCGGCATAGCCTTCCCCCACGGTGGAGAGGTCGACAAACAGATCGGGAATATCTTTTTGCAGGAACTGCCTGCCGCTCTGATTAATAACCTGCAGATGCTGCAGGCCGGTGCGCGCTTTCGCCGCGGCTATCGCCTCGGCATCCGGGGTGGTGACCGGCTGTTTATCCGGGCCAAAGCCCCACAGGTTGACCAGCGGCCCCACGGTAATATCCATCGCGCCGTGCGTTTTGGCGCCAATCCGCAGCGACAGGGTGACGATATCCGCCATCGCTTCGCTCACCGGCCAGGGTTCGGTAGTGGCGGCATGATTGAAGCGCATCAGCGCGGAGTCGTTTTTCCAGGTCGACAGCAGGCGATCGTCGGCGTCCAGCTGGGCCTGAACCTTGGCGCGCAACGCCTGGGCCTTTGCCTCATCCACGCCAATGACGCTGACCCGCCAGAAGGTGCCCATCGTTTTGCCATCCAGCACGGTGGCCGTCGCGGCGGGGGTCGCAGGAGTGGTAGCTGAATCGCAGCCAGAGAGCAGAACGCAGGCGCCCAGCAGCGCGGCGCGAAAGAAAGTCATATCCATTAATCGAGGCTCCTCTTACCAGGGCGACAAGAGTATACCAGCGAGGTTAAACCGGACATAAAAAAAGGCGCCAGAGGCGCCTTTTTGTTATGCAGCTTGCAACTTAGAACTGGTAAACCAGGCCCAGTGCAACCACGTCGTCGGTAGAGATACCAGCGCGACGAGTGAAATCGTTTTCGTCCAGCAGGTTGATTTTGTAGTCAACATAGGTGGACATGTTTTTGTTGAAGTAGTAGGTCGCGCCAACGTCAACATATTTCAGCAGGTCCTGGTCGCCGTAACCTTCGATGTCCTTACCTTTAGACTGCAGGTAAGCTACGGACGGACGCAGACCGAAGTCGAACTGGTACTGAGCAACCACTTCGAAGTTCTGTGCTTTGTTAGCAAAACCGCTAATAGAATCAGATTCTCCGTTGCCGCTGAAACGAGTTGCGTTGTAAGTCTGGGTGTACTGAGTCGCCAGGTAAATGTTGTTGGCGTCGTATTTCAGACCACCGGTGTAGGTTTCAGCGTTGTCGCCACGGCCTTTATCCAAACGATTCTGATCGCCGTTACGTTTGGAGTGCGAGTACGCGAAACCAGCGCTGATGCCATCATAGATGTCATAGGTCAGAGAGGTACCGAAGCCGTCACCGTTCTGTTTCAGAGCGCCACGACCGTTGTTGGTCGGAGAAGTACCTTCGCCGCTGACGCTGCCGTTTTTACCCTGATACTGCAGAGCAAAGTTCAGGCCGTCAACCAGACCGAAGAAATCAGAGTTACGGTAGGTTGCAACGCCGTTAGCACGGGACTGCAGGAAGTTGTCAGAACCGTAGGTGTCGCCGCCGAATTCCGGCAGAACGTCGGTCCAGGACGTTACGTCGTATACTACGCCGTAGTTACGACCGTAGTCGAAAGAGCCCGCGTCGCCAAATTTCAGGCCTGCGAATGCCAGACGAGTCCATGCCTGATCGCTGGAGCTTTCAGTGTTGTTCGCCTGAACGTTGTATTCCCACTGGCCGTAACCGGTCAGCTGGTCGTTGATCTGGGTTTCGCCTTTCACGCCTACACGCATGTAGGTCTGGTCGCCGTCGACGCTCTTGTCGTCAGAGAAGTAGTGCAGACCGTCAATTTTACCGTACAGGTCTAATTTGTTGCCGTCTTTGTTATAAATTTCAGCCGCATTTGCTGCGCCTGCTACCAGCAGAGCCGGTACCAGGAGGGACAGTACTTTAACTTTCATGTTATTAACCCTCTGTTTGTTATATGCCTTTTATTATGCCACTGCTTACTGATTACCCTTCTAATCAGTCGGCTATTTCATTGTGCTGCAAAATGCAGAATAATCCAACAAGAATATGATACTAAAACTTCTAAGATGTTTCAAAGTCCCCACAAGATGTTTCAATTTGTAAATTCAGCGGAACTTTTTTCACCGCAAAATGGTCAGGGAAATACGCACTAATCATCAAAAAAAATATTTAACCTTTTATAATCAAAGTGATAGACGACAACATATCTATAGCACTGAATGGTAAAACAAAATGATCATTGGTGGCTAAAATAAGAGTCGCTATCATCATTAACTTTATTTATTACCGTCATTCAGTTCTGAATGTCTGTTT
>ERZ773113.1395-NODE-1395-length-11865-cov-3.939712_pt1 | contig 11865 bp, 10 predicted proteins | sample MGYA00580565_ERZ773113 | MGnify/ENA primary metagenome ERZ773113 (study PRJEB29015, sample SAMEA2737827) | human gut metagenome | biome: human gut; feature: human-associated habitat; material: faeces | place: China | collected 2012 ...
GCCCAGTACCTTACTTGATAGGTACTGGGCTAGGTGACACCGTTAGAGTGTCCCTGTCTTTTTCATCTTTTATCTTGCATTTAGAGCAGAGCCGGCACGGAACCAACCTATCTGCTGTTCATTATAAGTATGCTGTACTTCAAAACGATCCTGAGTGCCATCTTCATGGTGTAAAGTCACAGTCAGATTTCTTCCGGGAGCAAAGTCCGCCAATCCGCTGACGGTAATCAAATCATGTTCTTGAATCTTGTCATAGTCCGCTTTGTCTATAAAAGTCACCGCCAGCATTCCCTGCTTCTTCAGATTCGTTTCATGGATGCGGGCAAAACTCTTCGCCAAAATAACCTTTACATTCAGAAAACGAGGCTCCATAGCAGCATGTTCACGACTGGAACCTTCTCCATAATTTTCCTCCGCAACTACCATAGACCCGATGCCTTGCGCTTTATACTGCTTAGCCGCGCCCGATACACTCTCATAGGTATTTGTCAATCGGTTCCACACCTTGTTCGTTTCACCATTGAAAGCATTCACCGCCCCCATCAGCATATTATCCGAAATATTTTCCAGATGACCACGGAAACGCAGCCACGGGCCTGCCATCGAAATATGGTCTGTGGTACATTTACCTTGAGCCTTAATCAGTAAAGGCATATCCGTAAAATCCTTTCCATCCCATGCCGGAAACGGAGCCAATAACTGCAAACGCTGTGAGTCAGGATTCACCTTAATTTCTACCTGTGCACCGGCAGGAGCCAAATAACCGGGATTACCTTGAGTGAAACCTGCCGACGGCAATTCATCTCCCTCGGGAACGCTCAATTTCACCTTCTCGCCTTCTTGATTTATCAACGTATCTTTCAACGGATTGAAACATAAATCACCGGCAATAGTCAGAGCCAATACCAATTCAGGAGAAGCCACAAATGCATGTGTATTCGGATTACCATCGGCACGTTTGGCAAAATTACGGTTGAAAGAAGTGACAATCGAGTTCTTGCGGACAGGATCATCGGTATGGCGTTTCCACTGTCCGATGCACGGACCGCAAGCATTCGCCATAATAGTAGCCCCAATCTTTTGGAAAGCATCAATCATCCCGTCACGCTCGGCGGTAGCTCGAATCTGTTCAGAACCCGGATTGACAATCAAAGGAGCAGCCACAGCCAAATGTTTTTCAGCTACCTGACGGGCAATGGAAGCAGCCCGACTTAAATCCTGATAAGAGGAATTGGTACATGAACCTATCAGCCCGACTTCCATCTTACGCGGATAACCATTAACCAATACCTTTTCGGCAAACTCTGAAATAGGTGTTGCGGCATCCGGTGTAAACGGCCCGTTGATATAAGGTTCCAACTCGGACAAATTAATTTCAATCACACGGTCGTAAAAAGCAGAAGGATTGGCAACAACCTCAGCATCGGCACGTAAATCATTTGCCACTTTTCCGGCCATCTCTGCTACAGACTCTCTTCCGGTAGCTTTCAGATACACAGCCATCCGATCGTCATAGGGGAACAAGGATGTAGTAGCCCCCACCTCTGCACCCATATTGCAGATAGTAGCCTTACCGGTTGCCGAAAGTGAAGCTGTCCCTTCTCCAAAATATTCTATAATGGCATTCGTTCCACCTTTCACGGTCAGAATACCGGCCAATTTCAGAATCACATCCTTTGGCGAAGCCCATCCATTCAAGCTTCCGGTCAAATGAACTCCAATCAGTTTCGGCATCTTTAACTCCCATTCCATACCGGTCATTACATCCACAGCATCGGCACCACCGACTCCGATTGCCACCATTCCCAATCCTCCGGCATTGGGGGTATGAGAATCCGTCCCCACCATCATTCCCCCGGGAAAAGCATAGTTTTCGAGTACCACCTGATGAATGATTCCTGCTCCCGGTTTCCAAAACCCGATACCGAAACGCGAAGAAACATCTCGTAAGAAATCGTATACCTCACGGTTGGTTTCCGTAGCCGTTGCAATATCCGGGCCCGCTCCTTTATATGCCTGAATCAAATGGTCACAATGCACAGTAGAAGGTACGGCAGCGGAATCCTTTCCTGCATTGATAAATTGCAACAATGCCATTTGCGCCGTCGCGTCTTGCATAGCCACGCGGTCGGGACGGAAATTCACATAGTCCTCGCCACGTTCATAATTCTTCAGTTGAGCATCATCATAAAGATGTGTATACAGAATTTTCTCAGCCAATGTCAGCGGACGCTGCAACACGGCTCTTACCCGACCTATCTTCTTTTCGAAAGAAGCATAAAAGGCCTTTAACATGTCCAAGTCATATACCATACCTTTTACCATTTATAATTATTACAGTTTTAAATCTATTTTATTTTTGGCAATATAGGAATAATATTTGAATTCTTGTGTAATCTATAATACGTTTAACAAAATAAAACATAAAGTCCTACCTAAAGGATTATTATTATCTTTGCAATTCTTATAGAAAAAAGCATCATTATGAACCAACATATACCCCTTTCTAATATAATTAACAAACTACAACGCAAAGAGTTGTTACTAAAATTAGAATATGATTACGAAAAAGAGACTTTCAGGCAACAGACTGAAGCTATGGGCATCGGGCGCAAAGTGAAACGGGGTATGTGCTGGTATCCTATATCGGCAGGCAGAAGCTATTATAACTCATTGAATCAATTGGTTGTAGAAGTTGAAAGGCAAGAAGACAAAGACATAGAACATGTATTTGAATTCGGCCGTCCGGTATGCTTTTTTACGCAAAATGCATCAGGCCAATTACATTATTTCAATTTTACGGCAACTGTCAACTACGTGGACGAAGACCGAATGGTAATCGTTCTCCCCTCGGCAGATGCATTGCTCAGCATACAGGCAACCGAGCGACAATTGGGAGTACAGCTTTATTTTGATGAAACCAGTTACCGGTTGATGTTCGAAGCGTTGGGACAAGTCCTCAAGGCAAAAGGGAATCGTCTGGCAGAGTTACGTGAGATTTTTCATGGCAACCAAAAGGCGGAAACTTTCAGTTTCGGCTTCACCCGTTTCCCCTGGTTAAACAATACGCAGGAGGAAGCAGTAAATAAAGTGATGCATGCCAAAGATGTTGCTATAGTCCACGGTCCGCCCGGAACCGGTAAAACTACCACATTGGTAGAAGCCATTTACGAGACCCTTCACCGGGAAAATCAAGTCATGGTGTGTGCACAGAGCAATATGGCTGTCGATTGGATTAGCGAGAAACTGGTGGACCGGGGTGTTCCCGTTCTCCGTATTGGTAATCCCACCCGCGTCAATGACAAAATGCTTGCTTTTACCTATGAACGCCGTTTTGAAAGCCATCCCGATTATCCGCAATTATGGAGTATCCGAAAAGCAATACGCGAGCTCTACGGACGTTCGCGCAAAGGAGCGGAGCGTGAGAATATCCGACAGAAAATAAACTCACTGAAAGACCGTGCCACCGAACTGGAAATTCGCATCAACGAAGCATTGTTCGGCGAAGCACGTGTGATAGCCTGCACACTGGTAAGTTCCGCCAACAGAATATTGACAGGACGCAAATTCAGTACCTTATTCATAGACGAAGCCGCACAAGCTCTAGAGCCTGCCTGCTGGATTGCCATCCGCAAAGCAGACCGTGTCATTCTGGCCGGTGATTATTGCCAGCTTCCTCCTACCATTAAATGCATGGAAGCAGCTCGTGGAGGATTAGACCGGACACTGATGCAGGAGATTGCAGACAACAAACCCGACACTGTATCCTTGTTAAAGGTACAATATAGAATGAATGATGAAATTATGCGTTTCTCTTCAGAATGGTTCTATCAGGGTGAACTGAAATCAGCTCCCGAAGTAAAATATCGGAGTATATTGGACTATGACACACCGATAGAATGGATAAATACGGAAGGAATGGAATGCAACGAAGAGTTTGTGGGTGAAAGCTTCGGCCGTATCAATAAAGAGGAGGCGGCACTCTCCATTTCCCAACTTACCAACTATATCAATAAAATAGGTAAAGACCGTTTTCTGGAAGAACGGATTGATGTGGGACTGATTTCTCCTTATAAAGCACAAGTACAATATCTCCGTCAACTGATAAAACGAGATACTTTCTTCAAGCCTTACCGACACCTTATCACCATCAATACGGTAGATGGTTTTCAGGGACAGGAACGAGACGTTATCCTCATCAGTTTAGTACGTGCAAATGAAGAGGGACAGATTGGTTTTCTAAATGACTTGCGACGAATGAATGTAGCAATTACACGTGCACGCATGAAACTTATTATATTAGGAGATGCCTCTACGCTGACGAAACATCCGTTTTATAAGAAGTTATACGAATATATCTTGGCGCTGCAAGAATAAAAGAAGGAGGGCAGAACTCCATGACACTCTTTTTCAGATTGTCATTCATTTTGCTCTCCTTAAATATTTTTTATTAAAGCACGTTCTTCATTCCTCTACTTGATTTCCCGTTATCGGAACAAATAATATTCAGAATCACAAAAGAAGGGAAGCTCTCAGTTGTGGCATAATTTCAAATAATTATTAAGACAATTTACTCATAAACTTCTCTTTGTCCACAATATAACGTACATGTGTACCTTCTCCAATCACGCCCTTGCTATCTTGCGCCCGCACTTCAAAAGTAAGTTTTCTGCCTTCCACCTCTTTTAATACGGCAGTAGCCGAAACCGTGTCTCCCACAGCCGAGGGCTTGATATGAGTAGTGTTCATCATGGCCCCTACTGTAGTGGAACCTTCAGGCAACTCATCTGCCACGGCACTCATGGCAGCATTCTCCATCAACGCCACCATAGCGGGAGTGGCAAACACATTCAAATCGCCGCTACCCATGGTGGCAGCTACATTTTCTTTTGAAACGACAACAGTCGAAGTATAAGTTAATCCTGTTTCCATCATGCTATTTTTTATTCTAAATGCAAATGTAACTGAATATCGTATATCATACAAATCTATTTTTCCACATTCATCTTTTACTCTCTCATCAAAATCACAAAAAATGTATAACAGAAATACAAATTCACACTTCAACTGCCTGCCACAAAAATCATAATGTTTAAAAACCCCAAAGCTGTCCGGCCCTATGAAACATCCGCCTGTTTACCTAGCATAGCCTAGGGGATAATAAAATTACAACCAAACGCCGTCCTTATCTACCTTTACTTTAAGCTCTTTATCGATCTGTTTGTTTTCCAAATCAAGTATATACCATTCATTATCAGGTGTCACCACATAATCAGCATCATCTATCACATAATCTGAATATTTTTCCATAACCGATTTTTTTACCGCTTCCGGTAAATTTGCCACCTGTACATCCCAGCTTGTTCCCATCCATTCGTTCCGCTCATTGAAATAAACCTCTTTCTCTCTGTTTTCATCTAAAATAGTAACTTCCTGCAAACCTTTTTCACGTTCTATTTCTACAATTGTCGCATTGGGATATTTCTGCTTGACAATAGCTATAATGCCGTTTGCATCAGGCTGCGGCAAATAATCATCATAATCTTCTTCGTGTCCGGTATCTACAACAGTTTTTACCAATATGCCTGTAGACGAATAAAACAAATCCAGCTCGGATTCTCCTTTCTCCACCTCAATGACATAAAGAGTTTCCATTCCCTCACGAGTCAACTTATCCACATCATCCACCCGCCAGTCAGCATATTTGCCTGCTTTATGGGCAGCAAGTACAGGTTCGGGAAGATTTTCATAACGAACATCTGTTTCTGTCATATACCAGGCAGCCGATAACGGATTGAACCATGCAGAATGCTCTCCACCATCCCAATAAAAATCTGCTACAGCATAATCACCTTTCAGCTCCCATTCCACGTCTTTGGCTTGCGGATATTTTGCATTAAATGCAGCCTGTACTTCTTTTGAAACCAAATGTGTGTTTTCAGGAACATCACTATTGTCATCATCACTACAACCACTAAAAGTTAGTGCAGCAAAAGCTGCGAAAAATAAAAATAACATCCAATTCTTTTTCATAATTACATTGTTTTATAGTTTCTTTTTGATGCAAAATTCTTATAGGATTCTGAAAAGAAACTGAAATCATAGAGAAAAGTTCAAAAGACATTCGTCAAACAGCAAATAACAGAAAAACCATACCTAACAGCCCATTTGCACTGAAATGACCTTAAAGCCCCCGATACCTACTTTTAAATTCTTATAAAAGAAGAACTAATAAAGACAAAACAAAATCTCTTCCGAGGTTTTTATTACCTTTGCAATCCTATTTGAACAGAAACGAAAAAAAATATGATAGTTTGTATTGCCGAAAAACCTTCCGTAGCCCGTGACATAGCGGATGTACTGGGAGCAAAAACCAAAAAAGACGGATATATAGAAGGAAACGGATATCAGGTTACCTGGACATTCGGACACCTCTGTACTTTGAAGGAGCCTCATGAATACACTCCCTCATGGAAAGCATGGAGTCTGTCCAGCCTTCCTATGATTCCACCTCGTTTCGGCATTAAGCTAATCAGCGATCCGGGCATTGAAAAACAATTTCGTATTATAGAAGGACTGATGCAAAATGCCGATGAAATTATAAATTGCGGTGATGCCGGCCAGGAAGGAGAACTTATTCAACGATGGGTCATGCAGAAAGCAGGAGCACACTGCCCGGTGAAACGTCTATGGATTTCATCCTTGACTGAAGAAGCCATACGCGAAGGATTCAGCAAACTAAAAGATCAAAAAGAATTCCAACCTTTATACGAAGCCGGATTAAGCCGTGCTATCGGTGATTGGGTATTGGGCATGAACGCCACCCGGCTCTATACCTTAAAGTACGGACAAAACAGACAAATTCTATCGATAGGACGGGTGCAGACCCCGACTTTGGCACTGATAGTAAAGCGTCAGCAAGAAATAGAGAACTTCACTCCTCAACAATATTGGGTACTGGCTACTTTATACCGGGAAACCACATTCTCTGCCATCATCCGCAAAAGCGATGAGGAACTGGCTCAGGATGTCTATGCCGCGTGCTCCTACAGACATACGGAGTCCGATTTCCTTGGTTCTTTCCGTTACGGATACGTACATGATGTTCATGATGCCTATACCTCCGACAATCAGTGAGATGCCGGCCACGCTACCTAATAAAATCGTCAACAAGTCCATCGTGGAATTCATCATAGAAGAGATTTCTTCTTGGCTTCGGATGGTGAAGTCGTCCACGTCGGCTTCTGTGGTTTCCGTTTCTTCTTTTAAATTATGGTTTTTGCGTAAGATTTCGGTGATTTCCTCGATCGCCATATCCGTGGCATCTTCGGTAACGGCAGAACAGTTGATGCCTTGAAGGTAAGTCACCGCCAGGATGCGTTTCATGACTGTGGTGTAGGGGGCGAGTGCCATGTCGTCTTGGTCCATCCCCCAGGAGTTATAACCTTTGGACTTCAGTACGCCTACCACACGAAACGGGATGGAATTGAACCGTACCACACGTCCGATAGGGCTGCTTCCGTCGGGGAATAGGTTATCCACTACGGTCTGTCCCAACACGCATACCTTGGCGGCCGTTTTGATGTCCTGTTCCGTGAAGAACTCACCGTCTGCCACTTTGCGTTGCTGTATGGTGAGGTAATCTTCGTTGACCCCGTATATGCTGGACGGGGCGTTGTTGTTACCGTAAATGAACTGTCCGGCACTGTTGACCGACGGACTGACGGCTGTCAGGTATTTTGCTTCATTGCGTATGCTTTCGTAGTCTTCCAGTTTCAAGGTCTGCATTTCGTCGGCATCCAGACGCACGCCGCCGCGCATATCCGCTCCCGGATGTATCATGATCATATTCGAACCCATTTCCGAGATTTGTTTGCGGATGCTGCGTTTCGAGCCTTGGCCGATGGCCAGCATGGCAATAACCGAGGCCACGCCGATGATGATGCCGAGAGCCGTCAAAAAAGAACGTAGCTTATTGGAAGCAATGGCCTTGAGGGCTATTTTGAAAAGATTGGTCGTATTCATGTATTCCTTTGTTTAATCGTCCTGCGGAAGCGGAAGCTGTGCCAAAGCCTCTGCGGCAGACAGTATGTTGGAGTTCAGGGTGTCTTCCCGTATCAATCCGTCGCGCAATGTGATATTACGGCTGCTGTATTGGGCTATCTCCGGGTTGTGCGTCACGAAAATGATGGTGCGTCCCATGGCATGAAGTTTTTGGAACAATACCAAAATCTCGAAAGAGGTACGTGTATCCAGATTACCGGTCGCCTCATCAGCCAAAATAACGGCAGGATTATTCACCAGAGCACGGGCAATGGCCACACGCTGCATCTGTCCGCCGGACATTTGGTTGGATTTATGTTCCAAACGGTCACCTAGCCCCACGGCTATCAGTGATTCAATGGCACGTTTCCGTCTTTCGGAAGCCGATATGGACGAGTTATACATCAAGGGCAACTCCACATTCTCTACGGCAGTCGTCTTAGGCAACAGATTATAGTTCTGAAATACAAAACCTATTTTACGGTTGCGCAACACAGCCCGCTGAGGTTTGCTCATGGTACGCACGGACACACCATCCAACAGGTATTCACCACTGGTAGGGGTATCAAGACATCCCAAAGTATTCAGCAGAGTGGACTTGCCGGAACCAGAAGTACCCATGATAGTGACAAACTCTCCTTCATAAATGGTAAAAGAGATGCCACGCAGAGCGTGGACGGTTTCATCGCCTACCTGGAAGTTCCGTTTTATATTTTGTAATTCGATTATCTTTTTCATATGATTTATTCTTTCAATGTAAACGGAAGCATTACCTTTTATTACTTGTTCTTTTTCTTATTGCTTCCCGGAGGGCCTGGCATGAACGGACTTCTCTCACCTTCTCCGGCAGACGGCTCTTCCATTCCAGGCATAGCACCTTTCACTTCCGTTTCTGTCACTACCGGCGTATTTTCAGTGATGCCACTCACAATCTCTGTCTTGCTGCCATCAGTAATACCTATTTTCACAGGATGGGCGGTAAAGGTATTGTTATCCAGTGTCCACACTTTATGACTGCTCTGGCAATCGTTTATCTTACGACCTCCCACTATGTCTTTGTTGGGAGTAAAGCGCAAAGCCTTGTTGGGAACGGTCAACACATTATCCTTGGTCAATGTATAAATGGTAGCGTTGGCGGTAAGACGCGGTTTCAGTTTCAAATAAGGATTATCAGCTGTTATCACTACCTCATAAGTAACTACAATGGTACTGGTGGTTGTTGAAGAGCTGCTGCTCGTGCTGTTCGTACTTCCCAAACGAACCTGTCTGACTACTCCTTCGAACACATCGTCGGGATAAGCATCCACGGTAAAGGTTACACGGGCTCCTTCCTCCACCCCGGCAATATCGGCTTCATCCACATCGGCCACCACCTGCATCTTGGTCAAGTCGGCAGCGATGGTGAACAGTGTCGGAGTTTCGAAACCGGATGCTACGGTCTGTCCTTCTTCCACATCACGGCTGGTCACCACTCCATCGATAGGCGAGGTGATGGTTGCGTATGACAGGTTACGCTCAGCCTTTGCCAGAGCCGCCTTGCTTTGCTCCAATGCACTTTGGGCACGTTGGAAATTATAAACCGTTTCTTCATAGTCCATATCGCTGATTAATTGCTTCTCGTGCAGTTTACGGTTGCGGTCATATAATTTCTTTTGGTAATCGTACTCGGCCTCATTGCCGTCATAAGTGGCCTTTGCCGACTGAAGTTCACTTTGCAGTGTCACTTTATCCATCTCGGCTATCAATTCTCCTTTCTTTACCACAGAATTGTAATCCACATAAATCTTGTCAATAATACCAGATACCTGCGTACCCACTTCCACCTCTGTCACCGGCTCTATGGTCCCGGTAGCAGTAATGAAATTGCTGACATTACCTTTCGTTACGGTTTCCGTTGCGAAATCGACCGTACTTTTTCCCTCCGGTCCGCCAAGCATCCAGTAACCGCCTGCCACGACCACTACGGCTACCGCTGTAGTAAGGATCATTTTCTTCTTTTCCATAATATAATATGTATAGCGTTATGATTATAATTTTATATCCTGACCTGCATAGAAGTTCAGTAGAGTCCGATCCAAGATAGCCATATACTTGGCCTGAATACGTTGCTGCTGTGCACTGAGCAGGTTATTTTTCTCGGTAAGCAACTCTACGGTATTCTTCATTCCCAAGTTGAATTGCTCGCTGACCATCTCATAACTGGCCTGGCTACTTTTCAGCTTACTCTCAGCCGCCGCATATTGCTCTTGAGCATTAGTAGCGTCCAACCACAGACTTTCTATATTCTTATAGAGTTCCTTTTGCTTGTTTATCAAATCGAGTAGACTACTATCATATTGCAAACGTGCCTTCTGCACAGCACTTTTGTTCTGGCGATTATCAAAAATCGGAATGTTTATATTCAATCCTATCATATTATTCCAGCCATATTTCATTTGTTTGCTCCAGCTATTATCACTGGCACTGTTTGTCATACTCCCCGTAGATGCACTCAGACTGATGGTAGGGAGATAGCCGGCTTTAGCCACTGATATGTCCAATTTGGAATTCTCTATGCTCAACTTGCTGCTTTGAATTTCCGGACGTGATGCCAAAGCCTGCTGATAAACATCCTCCTGAGCAGGTAACGGTTGCAAAACATGTTCATCGGCGAGTTCGGGAAGAACCAAATCCATTTCTTCCGTACCATCCAGCTCCAACAACTGCTTCAACTGCAATTTATAGTCACGCAAGGAACTTTCGGAGATCACCAACTGATATTTGTCACTGCCTACCTGTGATTCCAATTGTGCCAAATCGGCTTTTGAAATACTTCCTTTATGAAAGAGTTCTTTGCCCCTGTCGTATGTAGCTTGGCTCACCTGTAAGGTGTTCTGGTTAATTTTCACCGACTCGTCGGCATAAAGTATCTGGATGAATATTTGTGCAATCTGCTCTTGCAAAGAGTTTTCTGTTTCGGCTACGGTAAGCCCTGCAATCTGCTGACTCGTCTTCTTTTGTTTGATGGCATTCAACCGTTTGTTACCATTCCACAATGTCCATTGTGCATTCAGACCATAGTTTCCATTATAAGTGGTTTTACTGTCACTACTGATGATTTCCGTTCCGCTTACCGTGTTACTGGTTTCCTGATACGGACGGTTCGTCACATTCTGTCCTGTGCTGAACGACAGACTGGGAAATAGTGCGGCTTTGGCGGTTTTCACGTCTACCGAACTCTCTTCCAGTGAGATTTTGTCCTGCTGCAATTGGATATTTTTCTCCAATGCATAGTCAATACAGTCGTCCAGCGTCCACTTTTTGGCCTCTTGCGCGGAAACCGAAGTGACCGCGACCCAAATCATTACGAAATATACTACTCGTTGTCTCATCCTTTTTACTATTTAATTTGTTTGTACAAAAGTAGAGGACTGTGATTTTTTTAGCAATAAATATAGATTTGTGGAATATTTCTATGGACAAAAACTTGCTTTTTACCGATAAAGTGTTTTTCTTTGTAATTATTACAACTTTAAGATAAATTTATGAATGATTCTTTGTTGACACGCATCTGGATATTCTATCGCGACGGCTTTCGCGAGATGACCTTGGGACGTACCCTTTGGACGATTATTCTTATCAAACTATTCATCATGTTCTTTATTCTGAAGTTGTTCTTCTTCCCCGACTTTCTTGGCGACCACCCTACGGATGCCGACAAGGGAACGTATGTGGGAAATGAACTGATACAACGTGCTCTTCCCGAGAAATCTACTGATTTTTAACTTTTAAACTACATAAGATTATGATTGAAAGTATTGACACCTCGCTGATCGATTGGTC
>ERZ773113.1398-NODE-1398-length-11855-cov-9.767881_pt1 | contig 11855 bp, 8 predicted proteins | sample MGYA00580565_ERZ773113 | MGnify/ENA primary metagenome ERZ773113 (study PRJEB29015, sample SAMEA2737827) | human gut metagenome | biome: human gut; feature: human-associated habitat; material: faeces | place: China | collected 2012 ...
AGGCTGCTGATACGTCGATCAATATGATGGCTGATGCAAAGCGCAAGGCTGATGTCGCGCTTAGCCAGGATGCTCTGCTGCAGTTTAATCAGTTCGGTGATGACCAGTTCAACAATCCTGACAATGGTCTGATAACGAAGCAGGGAAAGGCTGCGCTCGGGCAAAGCGATGTCGTCATGCAGAACATGCAGCAGAAAGCTCAGGACTTGCTGGGTACAGTGCCGGATGGTGAGGCCCGTCAGCAGTTATCTTTTCAATTGCAGCAGTCGATGCAGTCATTTCACAACCAGGCCCGCCGGTATGAGGTTGGCCAGTTCCAGCAGTTTCAGGATCAGGCGTTTACTTCTGGGAACTCTCTGGCCGTAACTCAGTCCACTGGTCTTTATAACGATAACCCGGCCTTCGTGAGTCTTGCCAAACAGCGTTTTGATGCCATTGATCAGTATGCTGATGTTCATGGCATGCCTGATGAATGGCGCGTGCAGCAAAAAACGCAGCTCAAAGAGCAGATGGGGTGGCAGGCTACTACTGGGAATATTGCTCAGCAGTTTGGAGATCTCCTTCAAAAAAACGGCGAGCCAGGCGATCTAGATGGCGTTGGCCGCGTTGTGGCTCACGGTAACTCTGGCGCAGCCAGGGGCCTGAGGAATAACAACCCCGGTAATATTGAAGCAGGTTCAAACCCCTGGGAGGGGCAGACGGGGAGTGATGGCCGTTTTGCTACTTTTGCGACGCCCGAGCATGGGATCCGCGCGCTGGGTAAAAACCTGCTGTCGTACCAGCGCCAGGGATACGACACCGTGAGCGAGATCGTTAATCGTTGGGCGCCGGCCAGCGATGGCAATAACACCGATGCTTATATCAAGGCGCTGTGCAGCGCTCTTGGTGTGGGAGCTAATGACCCGCTTGATGTGTCCAACCCTAAAACCCTTGCAGCTTTGTGTGCCGGTATTGTTAAGCATGAAAATGGCAGTGTCCCATACAGTGCTGACCAGCTTGAAACTGGCGTGTCGGCTGCGCTCGGGTTAACTAACCTTGATTCACCAAAGCGCTATACGGGAAACGCCGCTTTTGATGCTATGAGCCCTCAAATGCAAATGCAGGCATTGAGGCAGGCTAACGAGCTTAATAACCAGTACCGTCAGCAGTATGCTGAACAACTTAGCTCTGTAGTGAAGGATGCATATTCAGCTCTTGATGAGGGGCTTAGACCGGCTCAATTACCTTCTGAGGCTGATTTTATCCGGGCTAATGGCCCTCGCGTTGGGGCGTTGAAATGGCAAGATATGCAGGCGCAGATACAATATGGCGGCGTAATTGGTGCAGCTAAGGACCTTACCCCTGAAGGACGACAGGACATTCTTGAGCGACTTCGCCCACAGGATCCAAATGCTCCTGGCTTTGCAGCTAACCAGCAACGATGGGAGAAAATGCAGAGCAAATTTAAGCAAATGGATACAGAGTGGCAGGCACAACAGGGGCGCAACCGCTTAGTTTCATCCTTGCAAAATAACTTCCCCTTAGATCCTAACGACAAAAATAACCAGGCAGCCGTGGACCATTACTTTGCTCAGGATATTGCGCCTTCGTTTTCGATATCTGATCCGCAGAGCATCAATGCGCTGGCCACCGTCACAACTAAAAGCGGCATGATACCAACGCAGGTCAAAACTATGCTTAACAGCGGAGCAACCTCAAGAGATCCTGCACTGGTTGTTCCTATGGCAAAATTCTACGGCCAGTTATTCGATAATAACCCGGCGGCCGCGGCAACCCTTGATAAGGGAACTATGGCATTTTATGGGAAGGTTTACGATTATTCCCGCGCTGGAGTTCCGGAGGATAAGGCTGTGGACATGGCATATAGCCAGGTATTCCAGCAGGATGACCGGATGAAACAGATGCTTTCCACTGCCATGCGAGACAAAAAATATGTCGCCGCACGGACAACTGCTGCACAAAACAACGCTAGCAGCCTGACCTCATTTGGTTCGTGGTCTCCAGACATTACCGATCCAGGCAAATCAAATGCGGCCTATCAACGTGATTACCAGACAATTTACGATGCAAACTTTGCACAGACTGGTGGCGATGCAGACCAGGCTGAGAAAATGACCAACGCCATGATCAGAACCACATGGGGAGTTTCTACTATTAATGGTAGTGCAGAGGTTATGAAATATGCCCCAGAAGCGCTTTATGGGGTAAACAGTGGATCCGGTAACTGGATAGAAGGCCAATGGTATCAGGAGAAAAACGAGCTTAAAGCTAAAGCTTTTGGTGGTGCTCGTAGTGATACTGATTTGGTTATCGTTCCTGATGGTGTCACGCCAAGAGATAAAAGCTATGCGGTCATGGTGAGACAGAAAAATCAGGACGGTTACGATGATGTCCGTCCGTATTATGGTGAGAATGGGCTTCCCGTTCGCTTCAAACCAGATCAGCAGACATCTCCGATGTACAGGCAAACCATGCAGTTCCAGCAGCAACGAGTCGATGAGGCTAGAGTGAAGCGAGAAGGAAATCCATTACCGCAGTTCAGTAACAATGAAGGCTATACGCCGCCAGATCTGACTAAGCCTTTTGGCTATGGCTCAGCCAATAACCTTCCTAGCAACATTTACGCAGGGGGCAAATAATGCCGACGTATGAACAGGATCCGAAAGAGTTGCTTGGCGAGGACATTCAGCAGATAGCCACGCCAGATGACAGCGATTTTTATATGGAAACGCCTTCTTTGCTCTCTGCCGTAAATCCATTTACCAGCGATCAGCGCATTCAGCAATCCAGGCAAGCAGCTTTCCGCATAGATAACTCCCTGGGTAGTTTTATCGCCAGCGCTCCGTTCAGCCAGTTTGACCGAGTTGACGGCTATAACCCGTTTGATAATGATGCCGCAGATATTAAAGGCTATGAGGACTTTGCTGATTCATTTATCAACTCCGGATCGCCAGAGGAAACTCTTGCTATTAAGCACCGCATAGATCAGCAGAAGGCGGACAGGGAATATCTATCCGAGGTCGGAGGCGCAGGAACGATTTCAAGTCTGGCAATGGGAATGATTGATCCGGTTAACGTCGCTGCGATGTTCATTCCTGCCGGAGCCGTGGCCCGCGGCGGGAGCATAGCAGAAACAGCTGGGCGCTTTGCCTTAGCTAACGCCGCAGGCGGAGTTGCGTCAGAAGCGTCATTGCAGGCGACGCAGGAAACAAGATCGGCGATGGAGAGCATTTCAAACGTAGCGGTTGATGCGCTTGTTGGCGGTATTCTTGGCGCTGGCGCACAGGTTCTTGCAGGGCCCGCTCAGCGCTCCGCTGTTGCTAATGCCATTGGTGAAAATTTGCGGGGCATGGACTCTCCGCAGAGCATTGGCGCCGCGCAGGTGTTCAATACGACGCTAGATCAGGAGCAACTAGCTGGGCTTGGTCTCGCAAATAAAACACTCAGCGTCACGCCTGCTGGCCGGCTGGCTCAGTCTCCATCACTGGTTTCCCGACAGATAAACCAGCAACTGGCTGAGAATAACTATTTCTTTGCCAAAAATGACGAAGGCCTAGCTACATTTACGGCAGCAGAAACAAAGATTAAGCAATACGATGCCATGCTCTATAAGCAGATGGAAACCACCCGAGACGCTTATCAGCAGTACAGCAAGTCCGTCAGCGCCAGCGGTGCGAAGAGGATGAACTTTGTAGATTTCAATGAGGCTGTGGGCATGGCTATGCGCCGCGGCGATCAGAGTGATATTCCTGAAGTGGCGCAGGCGGCCGCCAGTATTCGGCCTATTTTCGAGAGCACAAAAGCCCGTATGCAGGAGCTTGGGATCCTTCCGGAAGATGTCGATGTTGTGACGGCACAAAGCTATCTTCCACGTATTTATAAATTCGATAAAATACTTTCAGACCGCACTGAATTCAGGGGGAGGATAGCCAACTGGATACAGGGTATTAGTGCTAAAGGAGCTGATAAAGCCGGGCAGAGAATTGAAAAGATAAATGCAGGTCTGAAAAATGCGGAGGAATCAGCGCCGCGCGCTGAGGCCCTGGCGAGTGATATCGCCGAAGCCGAGAAATGGTCCGGGAAAAAAATCCTACTCATGGAAGAGCTGGATAAACGCAATAAGCTCATATCTCAGGAAGCTGACACACAGGCGCGCCTTACCAGAATAGAAAAACAATTGGCTGATACTTCATCAGAAAGACTTCAGGCCAGAATGATGAAAGAAAGCTCTGATCTTAAAACACGGCTTGATGATATAGCTCAGGCTAAAGAAGAACTTCCGGTCTATCAGCGCCATATGGAGTTGCTGGATAACCCACGGAAATACCGTTCTGAGCTTCGCCGACTGCAAAAACGGGCAAATTCAACCACAAGGCTGAATGCAAGCCGCGAGCGGGCTCTAAAGCAGATGGAGCCTCTATCCCGAGAGGAAGCAGAGGACGCTGCTGACGAGATCGTGAATAAAATAATCGGCGCACCTTCCGGACTTGTTCCTGCCGATATTATCCCAGAGAGACTCGTTGGCCGGGCTGGTTTCACCAAAAGCCGAACTCTACTTATTCCCGATGAACGTATAGAGGATTTCCTGGAGTCAGACGTCAATCACATCATGGAAAGCTACCTCAGGCAGGTGGCTCCGGAAATCGAACTGACAGCGCAGTTCGGCCGTAAAGACATGGGGGATCAGATTCGGCAGGTTAGCGAAGAATATACGCGGCTGATCAAAGAGGCGAAAACGCCTAAACAACGTGCAGCGCTTGAAAAACAACGCGAAGCAGATATCAGGGATATAACTGCAATGCGCGACCGCCTTCTAGGCACCTACGGCGCCCCGCAGGATCCTCGCAGTTTCTTCGTTCGGGCCGGGCGGGTTGCAAGGAATGTTAACTTCCTTCGCCTGCTTGGCGGCATGACCGTCGCCGCGGCCACCGATCTGATGCGGCCGATGATGCAGCATGGTCTGCGTAAATCTCTCGGTCCTATGGCCAGCATGCTAAGGAACATGGATGCCGTAAAGATCGCCACAAAAGACCTGCGCGAAATGTCTGTTGGCCTGGAGTACGTTCTTTCAACGCGTACCAAAGCTATTGCCGACCTCACCGATCCCTACAGCCGGCGCACTGCATTCGAGCGCGGTCTTAACTGGATGACGCAAAAGTTTGGTAACTGGACATTGATGAACCAGTGGAACAGCGTGCTTAAATCGTGGTCAGGAATGATTGTGCAGTCGAGGATACTTGATGCGGCTCGGCAGATATCCAGCGGCGGCGAGATAGCCAAAACCGAATTACGCAAGATGGCGCAGGTTGGTATCAATGAGGATATGCTGCGGCGCATAGGTGAGCAGTTCGGTAAGCACGGCGAGGATATGGATGGACTTCTAACCGGCCACAGCCACTTGTGGGACGATCGTCACGTTAGGGAGATATTCCAGGCCGCGGTGCTGAAGGATGTCGATTCGGTGATTGTAACCCCTGGCGTGGGCGATACGCCGCTGTTCTTCAGTAAAGAGGGGTGGAAACTGATCACCCAGTTCAAAACGTTTATCTTTGCTCAGCATAATCGCGTGCTGGTATCTGGTATTCAGCAGGGGGATGCGTCATTCTATCTGGGCGCTCTGGGTACTGTCGCACTCGGGTCTATGGTCTATATGATGAAGCAAAAGCTTAGCGGCCGCGATATCGACTACAGCTGGAATAACCTTGTGAAAGAGGGGATTGACCGTGGCGGTATGATTGGCTGGTTGTCTGAGCCACTGAATACCGTCGAGAACGTTAGCGGCGGTCGGTTTGGTCTTGGCGCGATGTTTGGTGCGCCGCCGGTATCCAGGTTCCAAAGCCGCAATGCCATTGGCGCTATTCTGGGGCCGACATTCGATCTCGGTGGTGATGCTGCAACGGTGGCGCACGGAGTATTAAACGGGGAATTTGACAGCCAGCAAACCCACGCGGCCCGTAAAATGCTACCATTTCAGAACCTGTGGGCGATATCACCACTACTAAACAAAGTTGAAGAGCAGATGAAATAAGGAAATATCATGGGGATTCTTGGTAAGTTCGGTAATTTTTTAGAGAAATCTGGTGTTTCTGTTTTTTCAAAAGAAACATTAAAACTGCTTACCGAGATGAATGATCAGGGTGTTTACCAATCATCGCTTGCGGCAGTTGACTTTGCGTTATCAATGAGAAATGAAGAGCACTTTGAAACCTTCGTACTTTCGAGAATTCTTCTCGAGCCATACCAGTCCAGCAATGATGAGCGCATGACCTTATACAGGATTATGCAAGACAATTATGGTCAGGGGTTAAAAATGTTCAAGAAATCATTAGCTTTCGCAAAACAGTATGGTGGAGAAGATATTGTTAAAGGTGAATTTAATTTCAAATTAATGGCTTTCAGAATAATTATGTTCAACCTTGCATATAATTCTAAATTAATTGATTTTGATATTGCCTCAAAGTTTTATGAAACCTTGTGGCGATCTACAAAAGGCGACACTCCTGATAATGCTATTGATGATTTTATACAAAGAGAAAAGTTAATGGTAAGTATCGGCCTATCCGATCCAACTACGAATCAAAAAAAAGAGGATTACCAATTTTACAAGAATGTGATTTCTTTGTGGGCAAATCGTGGGATAATGAACATATAACAATGCGATAAATATATTAAACGTTGAAATTATATGGTGACTACATGCAAGCTATTGGCTTTATCGTTTACATCGTGGTGGGGCTTTTCCAGTTAGCGGCTATCATGGCTGGACTAGAATCGTGGTTGGGGTTGCACTGGATAATAGCTGCGCCAATAGCATTCATCATTAGCTATATACCACTAGTTGGGTCTATCGTGGGAATGGTGGGAGCTATGGATGTTTGGCGATGGGAGTGGTGGCAGGCTGGGCTTCTTTTCTTTGGTGGCCTGGTTTTTGCTATTGCCTGCGGAGGAATGTCTTCGTTCTTCGAATGGCTATCATTCAAGAAAAGAGTGTGACATGTCACTCCAACAAACAGGCCGCTTTCGCGGCCTTAATTATCACTGACCGCCGGGGCGGGAGTCAGCAGAACGTCCGCCACAGCGTGAGCCATCAGCTGCGGTGTCATCAGGATGCTGGCAGTTACCAGCGAAAGCCTGTGCGGAAGAACCCAGAGACAACAGAACAAACAGCACTGCGAATGCTTTTTTCATTTTCACTTACCATGTGTAGACCACTGAACCGTGGCTTTATGATTGTAGCGCTGTGCTCAGATTTCATCCATCAAAAAGCCCGCAAGGCGGGCTTAATTAATTTCTAGGATAATAGGATCCTTAGATTTGAAATCAGCTTTCCTCATTACGGTTACAACTGATTGCACTATCCATTTTTTCCCATATCTAAGGTCATGAACAACCGAGCAAGGAAAATGCAGTTTTGTCTTATTGCATTTAATTGTGAAAGTTGTTCCTTCCGGGTAGCCAAGTAACGTAGTGAGATGAATTTTTATGAATTCCTTGAAGACATCCTCAAGCTCATTAAGAGATATTGCGGGATTGTTTCGAGGATCATTAAGCCTTTCGTATGCTGCATGAAAGGTAAATTTAACCTCTGCACAATCTTCCTCAAGGATGTCATTTATCTCAGCTTCCAGATCAAGAATCGCCCGCTTTGTTATAGTCATAAGTACTGCTCAGCAAGATCTTTGAGTTTTGAGTTGAGCTCTTCATCTGTTTCTGCATGCACAGTAGCTACATGATGACTTTCACGCAAGGTCCCTACACGCACATCGAACTCAACATTGTCAAAGCTATCAACGAAAACAGCCTTTCCACTGTCTGGGTTGTAGAACGATGCGTAGTTCTGGTCGAGTTGCATGTCAAAGTTAAACATAAGATCCTCCCGTGCGGGATGAGACGTGCGCTGTCTCTTCATAATGTGGGGTTTCGTTTCCTGTCTATGCCAGGTCGCGACCTGCACACCAAGTATTCAACATTTGGTTGAGTACCGTTGAGGTAAATATACCCACAGGTATTGTTGGTTGCAAGATGAGCAGAGCAATAAAAACGCGATATCAATAGATATGAATAGGTTACGCATCATGCTTTTTAAGGCGCTTCCCTGCGCCAGCAGCCTCAGTAACCCTTGGCCTTAGCCATCACGTACTGAGCATGCGTCTCTATATCGCGCAGTACGGCGCCGATACCAACAATGTAGCTGAGCATGGCCGTGACCTCTGCGGCGGCGCCGGACACATCATGCCCGTCAGCATCGAGTTCGCGGAGCAGCTTCATCACCATTGAGCTTTTCGCCAGTTCACGCAGGCCATCAGGTGAATGGATGTGATCCTGATAGCGTCGGTTAAGAGGGAAGGTGTAGCGCTTCTGCTCGACCTGCAATGCATCCATGATCGCCGGCAACATGCTGCTGGTCATCTCCTGCGCCAGCATGCGGGCTTTATCAGCCTGGGAGAGTTCTTCCCGAACGTAGCGGCCAGTCTTGCGGATCTGCGGCAGCACCTCGCTGGTTACCCATTTGCGGAAACGATAAGCGCTCGTACCTTCTACGGCCGCTTTACGGCAGCGGAGCATTAACCAGTAAAGTCCTGACTCGTTAACAACGCTTAAAGACTGGTATCCACCAGGGGTCCGTATTGAATACGTACCCTTTTCATCGCTGTCGACTTTGCGCAAAGCAACATCAACACTTTGGATTTCGAGAGCACTACAAACATCCTGAGCAACAAAATATGGACGCTGATCGATCATGACCATGCGGATGTTAACTGTAGATTCGAATGAGAAGACGGTTGGTGCAGTTTGTTCTAACATTGTGATCACCTTTGTAGTTAGGTTGATCACCACCGCTGAGACCAATCAGGTGGTGGTGAACTGTGCAGAGTTGGTCTTACCGGCTACAAAGGACCCGGCGCGGATTTCTCCGCCCCCACACAGCCCACCATAATCTGGGTATAACTGTGCTTTACGCATAAAAAAACCGCTCGCGCGGTGTGTGCGCCTTTGTAGTAATCCGGGAGACCAATCCCGGCACCGGATTTTGCCGATGCCCGATCACTATGGCACAAGGGAAATGGGTTGTAAATTTACCATTTTGGTAATAATTAAGCGAGTGTTATTACCGAAATATCAGGTATGGTGATTGAGGATCGAACCAGGAAGGAAGCCACAAAAAGACCGTGGCCCGGGCTATTCTTCATCAGGTTTTTCGTTATTCTCTGGTTTCTTTTTGATGATTGGTTTTTGCCTGAGAACAAAAATACAAGCTACTGCAACTACTATGCCGATGACCGTTCCTGCCAACACTTCATGCCCGGTCAAGCCTAAGACGGTGGCACAACCGACGGTAAAGATTGTAGCGCCTAGACCGTAGTGCTGTCCTCTTTTATCCCTGTTGATGGCCCCATCAAGCGCTTTTTCCTCCATCTTATGCCTGTGAGCAAATTCTCTCTCCGTTAGTTGAAAGATACGCTCGGGGGCATCAGGTAAGATTTCCTGATACCCACGTAAAAGATATGGAGGAGGCAGCGGGCCTTGAAATGCGTGGTGAGCAACAACGATTTCTTGAATTTCAGGCCTGTCTAGCACACGCGAAAAAGCATCCGGATGTTCAATGATCTCTTTACTTAGATCTTCCTCGACTTCTTCAAATTCGGGGTTATCGCTTTGTTTGCCAGTAAAGTCTGGCGTATTTGTCGTATCTTGGGGAACTTGATTTTGGTGTTCCGGCAGCATCAAGACCTTCCTTATGTAGAGTTACGGCAAACATCTTTCCTTGAGGGGCATCAACTCTTTTCCCATCTTTTATGATGTACTTTTTATAAATGGTCGTTGCGGACCTACGTAAGTCATCACCGACCACCCGCATATCTTGTTCGAGGAACTTGCCGGTTGATGAGTCTCTTTTCACAAAGCCGGAGTAGTCAGAGCGAGGAGCGATACCCAAAGGGCTCCCTGACTCTAAAGCCAGCTCTTTGCTATATCTTCTGCTCATACATACCTCTAACAAACGTTAATGCAAGCGGATACTCAACACATGGTTGAATTACCAATACGGTAATCTTAAGCCACCCATGAAGTCCGTCAAGAATTATTTTAAATGTGCTTCCTGGCTATCAATCCCTATCTGAGTTGCTGCCGCAACTGCATTGCGCAGAAATCCAGGTGTGTTTGCAACTCCCGCATCGACAACTGCGAGCTCGTCACATAGTTAACCAGTGCCACCAGTTCCGCCGCCGCACCGCTGACATCGTGGCCGTCTCGCTCCATTTCCCTGAGCAGCTCCATCAGCTGTGATTTTACAACAAGGGATCTGACCCCTTCCGGGGTGTGAATACGATCCGCAAAACCTTCGTCGACAGGATACTGGTACCGCTCTGGCATTAGGATTACTCCGATAAATACTGTATATATATACATATATCAAAAGGTAACAGGGTTTTCCAGAAGGTTTTTATTTACCTTAATGGTAATGTTTTTGCTCGTTTCGATCTGTTTTATTCATATATGGTTTGATGGGTAATAGAATGCTTCTATGCACGCGCGCCAGCGCTGACCACTGGAGCAGACTATGACAGTTTCAACGCAGGTAAGCCGTAACGAGTACACCGGGAACGGCGCCACTACCCAATACGATTTCACGTTCCGCATTCTTGATAAAAGCCACCTGCTAGTGCAGATGCTGGATACCTCCGAAAGCATCGTGACGCTAACACTCGGTACCGACTACACGGTTACCGGCGTCAACCGATACTCTGGTGGGAAAGTAGTGCTCAATACGCCGCTCCCTGACGGCTATAAAATCTCTATAGAGCGCAGCATCCCGGTTACCCAGGAAACGAGCATCCGCAATCAGGGCGGATTCTTCCCGGAGATCCACGAGGACGCCTTCGATAAGTTGACTATGATCATTCAGCGCATGTATGGATGGTGGTCAGGTCTGGCGCTCAAAAAGCCTTCATGGCTGGCGAACTATTATGATGCCGTGAACAACCGCATTCGTAACCTGCGTGACCCGTCACAGGCACAGGATGCGGCGACTAAGAATTATGTTGATGGGCAGATCATTGACAATACCAACGCCTGGAAAGCAGGCGATGCTGTTCTTGACCAAAAAATTGATGCAAATTTTAGACGGTCGCTAAGAATTCCTGAATCTTATGTTCCTGAATATTTCGTAAAGTCTATCAGATCTAATATGCTGGTTGGGTGTAACGATCAGGGTAACTTTGTGCCAATTGCAGGGCAAACCGACACTGCTGATCTGGCTATAAAATTAGCTTCCTTAGGCGGTTCTAGCCTAATTGGCGGGCTGGGGTTTCTTACTCCTGAAATGTTTGGCGCTAAACGTGATGTGGTCAGTGATGATTCAGAGGCAGTATTGCTTGCAATTGAGAGAGCATCAATTGGGCCCACGAAAATAATATGGGTTGGTGGCGGGAAATACCTATGCGACACAGTTAACTTCAATATACCTTCAGGGGTGAGTATTATTGGTGGCGGGGAAGGTTCTGGTTTCATATTCCCTACGCCACCGTCATCGGCAATGCATGAGTTTTTTACATTGGCTGGAAACGGCTCACTTCTCAAAGACTTTTCAATTCAGTTCAATACAGGCGGTCTCGGCTCCATTGGTGCTCCGCAGGCGTATGGTGTATGGTTCAAGGATACATCGACTAATTGCCGCGCCGAAGGACTTACCATAGATGGTAAGTACAGTGATACTATTATGGGGTTCAGCAACGGAGTGCGCTGTGTTGGCACTGGCAACACCGTTGATAAGTGTAATATTCAGTATTGTTCAATGGGTATTACTGCTCGCGGTGATAAGCATCAAATAACCAGGAATTACTGCAACAACCATT
>ERZ773113.1399-NODE-1399-length-11853-cov-6.628666_pt1 | contig 11853 bp, 9 predicted proteins | sample MGYA00580565_ERZ773113 | MGnify/ENA primary metagenome ERZ773113 (study PRJEB29015, sample SAMEA2737827) | human gut metagenome | biome: human gut; feature: human-associated habitat; material: faeces | place: China | collected 2012 ...
GGGGATTTCTTTGATCCGGTTGATGCAATCCGCCTGGATTGCGATTAGCTTTTCCAGAAGTGTAAATGGTTTTATAAAGCCCACCTCCTATCCTACGCAATAGCAGTATATGGACTATTCAGGTGAAATAGGTATGCTGATAGTAAATTTCCTGCGATACTGAACCGTTAAAATTTGCTTCTGGATAACAGTCCGCAATATAGCGATAGTACCGATCTGTCCCGATGGAATCGGATCTTTCATATTTGTACTGCTTATAGGACAATGATTTAGATGTTGGGTTTCCTGCGTTCGCTGCACTAAGGACGCGCTGGGAGAGGTTAGACATCAAATCTGCAAACGAACTGGGGAGTCCGTAACAACTCGCTAAGATGGTGCAAAATGCTGTTATTGTAAAACTAACAATGCTCTTGGACAACGCTACATCAGCATTACTTGTTGGTCCCAAGTATTTGACATAGCTCGCTACTGATCCCATTGCTGTACGGGAATAATATGTATTTAACATACGTTGTGTTGCTGCTCCGTAATTAACACCATTGACCCAAACAGTACCGTCTGCTTGTTTTACAATTTGATCGTGCAACTTTCCTTCCGTAACATCAACCACAACTGATCCATCAATAGATTGGGTAACTTGATATATATCAGTGGTATCATCTGTTATTTGATAGCTATATGAGATGACATCATTTACATCAATTTTGCTAATACTGAGTTTTTCGTCCTGAATGCCTAGAAAGGATAGGCTCTTCAAATCATTATCCACAGTTGACACAAGCTGTGAAGTACATGTATCAAGAAGCTCATATTCTTCTAGAATTCGTTCACTGGTACTTTTGGTCTGTTCAATATTGAATGCAAGTATGTTTGAAGGGGTAATTCCAATGATTAATGCAATAGTACAAAAAACACTAATGAATCTTTTCATGTTTTCCTCCTTTGTCCATTCACTACTTTTTGTAGTTGTTTACTTACATTTTTGACAACACACGAACTAAAACATCTGATTCAGTTATACCATCATAGGCCTCACCTCATGTTCAATATTACCAAATACTTCATTGTTTTGGAAGTGGATTTTTAAAATTTGTAAAAAACATATAATATTTACAGGATGTTTGTGCAATTTTCACCATATTGCATTTAGAAATGTACACACGAGACACGCCTTTGCACCTATTCCACCCCCCGTTGCGAAAGCGGCGGGCCTTTGCTATAATGGGGCCAAATCATGCACAAAGGAGCACCGCTTATGCAATGGATCGAAGTGTCCGTCCCCACCCGCAGCGACGAGATCGACGACGTCTGCGCGCAGCTGGCCGAGCTGGGCGCGGGCGGCATGGTCGTGGAGGATGAGACGGATTTTCAGCAGTTTTTGGAGCAGAACCATCAGTACTGGGACTATGTGGACGACGCGCTCGAGGCGCAGTTTCGCGGCGTGTCGCGCATCAAGTTTTACCTTGCCGACGATGACGACGGCCGCGCGCAGCTGGCCGCCATCCGCGCCGGTATCGGCCGTGAGCTGACGACCGCGACCGTGCGCGACAGCGACTGGGAAAATAACTGGCGGCAGTACTATCAGCCGATCGAGACAGGCGAACGGCTCGTCGTCGTGCCCGAGTGGCTCGACGCGCCGGCGGACGGCCGCCTGCCGCTGCGGCTCGACCCCGGCCTCATCTTCGGCACGGGCAGCCACGCCACGACGCGCATGTGCCTCGCCGCGCTCGAGCACTGCGCCGGCGTGGACAAGACGGTGCTCGACCTCGGCTGCGGCAGCGGCATTCTCGGCATCGGCGCGCTGCTGCTCGGCTGCGCGCACGTCACCGGCTGCGACATTGACCCCAAAGCCCCGGAGGTCGCGGCAGCCAACGCCGCGCTCAACGGGTTTTATGACGACAAGTTCACCGTCTGCGCGGGCGATATTCTTGCCGACGCCGGCCTGCGCCGCCGTCTCGGCACGGGATATGATATCGTGCTGGCGAACATCGTGGCCGACGTCATCATCCCGCTGGCCGCGCTCGCCCCGGCGTTTCTCGCCCCGGGCGGCACGTTCGTGTGCTCGGGCATCATCGACGGGCGCGAGGACGAGGTGGCCGCCGCGCTCACGCGCGCGGGCTTCACCGTCACGGCGCACGACACGCTCGAGGAGTGGCACTGCTTCACGGCTGTGCTGGCGTGACGGGGTGCAGTGCATCACCGTGGACGCCGGAAGGTCCGGATCTGGAAAGCCTTCCCCTGCGGCTCAATTTCACAGCACAGCAGCATCATTTTTACCCAAACATAGAACAAACCCCAGATGGTTTTACCCATCTGGGGTTCGTTCAATAGAGAGGAGAATATGAGGAGGGAGAAACTAGCAAATTAAGAGATGTCGTTCGTATCGACGAGCTTGACGTCGACGTCGAACGTTTTGCCGTCGCGGTAGATGGTCAGCGTGACGGTGTCGCCCACCTTCAGCCCGTCCTTCGCGGCGCTGACATCATAGGTGGTGGTCACGGCCTGACCGTTGACGGCCAGCAGCATATCGCCGGACTGGATGCCCTGTTTTTCGGCGTCCGAGCCCTCGGCGACGGCGCTGATATACAGCCCATCGGGCAGATCGTAGTATTCGGAAGCGGCGGAAGACACAGCGCCCACGGTGATACCGATGCTCACGCGGCCGGAAACGCGGCCGTCTGCGAGCAACGCATTGACGATCGGGCGGATGGACGCGGTCGGGATCGCAAAGCCGATGCCCTCCACACCCGTGGACAGGGCCTTCATGTTCGTGATACCGATCACCTGCCCATACATATTGATGAGCGGGCCGCCGGAGTTGCCTTCGTTGATGGCGGCATTGGTCTGCAGGAGCGTCATGCTGTGCCCGTTATAGACCATGTCGCGGTTGATGGCGGAGATGATGCCGTTGGTCATCGTCCAGCGCAGCTGTTCGCCGAGCGGGTTGCCGATGGACACGACGTCGTCACCGACCTGCAGGGAACTGGAGTCGCCGAATTCGGCGGGCGTGAGGCCCTGCGCCTCGATCTTGAGCACGGCGATGTCGCTCACGGCGTCCGCACCGACGAGCTTGCCGGTGTACTCGGTACCGTCCGACGTCGTCACGGTGACGGCCTTGGCGCCGTCGAGCACGTGCGTATTCGTGACGATGTAGCCGTCGGCAGTGAGCACGATGCCCGTGCCGGTGCTGTATTCGCTGCGGCTGATGTCGGCATGGATGCCGACGACGGACGGCAGGCACTTGGCATACACGCTCTGCAGCGTGAGCGCGCTGCCCCCGGCGGGCTGGAGCGTCATGGTCACGCCGGGGTCGGTCGGCGCGGTCGGCAGCTCATTCTTGCCGGTGACGGTGGTGTCATCGTCCGTGTCCTCGCGGGGGAGCGTCACGCTGCCGTGCTGGCCCGGCTCGCCGTCGACGGAGATGGAATCCCGGCCGCGGCCGGCGAACACATAGCAGGACGCGATGATGAGTACGAGCACGCCGAGGATGATCATCGTGATCTTCAGCCCCTGATGGGGCTTTTTCTTCGGCGCGGTGGCCTGCGACGGGCTCCAGTAGGAGTCGTAGCAGCCGGTGCCTGCGGCATCGGTGCGGGGCGCGGTGTAGCCGGCCTCATACCAGTCGGACTCCGGTTTGCGGACGTTGTCGTACATTGTGGTGTCCCTCCCAAGGAACGATTTGATGATAGCACGTGATTTTGTGCTGCTTATGAATGGAAAACAAACATTTTATGAATTCCGCGAACAAATCATGAACTCTTGCGCCCGCCCCGGCGGCCGGTGCTCTCGGGCTTGGCGGTGGGCTTGGGCGCGGGCTTTGCGAGCGTGAGCGTGAACACGAACTCCGTCACACCGTCGCGGCTCGTGACGGCGATGTCCTCGCCGTGCGCGTCGAGGATGCTCTTGACCAGATACAATCCGAGCCCCACGCCGTCTCGGTCGAGGCTGCGGCTGCGGTCGGACTTGTGGAAGCGGTCGAAGATGAACGGCAGGTCGTCGGGCGGGATGGTCTCGCCGTGGTCGCGCACGGAGACGTAGGCCTTGCCCTCCGACTTCCAGAGCGAGACGCACAGCGTGCTGCCGGGCGCGGCGAACTTGACGGCGTTGTCCATCAGGTTATAGAGCACGCGCGTGATGGCGTCCGGGTCTGCGAGCACCTGCATGGAGTCCTCAGGCAGCTGGAGGTCCACGTCGAGCTGCTTGTCGTTGGCGCGCGCCTCAAAGCTGAGCATGGTGCTGACGATCTTCTCCGAGATGTCAAACTCGCGCCGGCGCGTCAGATCCTCGCCCGTGCTCTCAAGGCGCGACATGTCGAGCATGCTGCGCACGAGGCGCGAGAGCCGGCGCGTCTCGTCGGCGATGGTGGCGAGGTACTTGTCCTCCTGATCCTTGGGGATCGTGCCGTCGAGAATACCGTCGGCAAAGCCGGCGATGGTGGTCATGGGGGTCTTGAGCTCGTGCGAGACGTTGGCGATGAAGGCGTTGCGGCGCTGCTCGCTCGTCTCAAGGGAGTCGGCCATGGTGTTGAAGGCCGAGATGAGCGCGCCGACCTCGTCGGTGCGTCCGTCGTCCGTGACGCGGGCGGAAAAGTCGCCGTGGGCGAACTTCTTGGCCGCGACGGCCATCTCGTCGAGCGGCTGAGCCATGCGCTTGCTCGTCACGAGCGAGAGCAGCAGCGCGATCATCATCACGGCGGCAGACGCGGCGAGAAACACCCACACGAACGTTCGCCAGCCGTCGATGATCGTGGCGCTGTTCGTGGCCACGAACACGTAGCCGATCACGCGCGCGTCCGTGCCGATGGTGATCGGCTGCGCGACGACGTAGTGCGGCGAGGCATAAAACCCGCCGAGGTTCGTGATGAGGTTGAACTTGCCGTCGCTGCGCAGCTGCGTCAGCTGCGCCGAGCCGACCGAGCGGCCGAGGTGCTCGCAGGCGATGTTGCGGCACGAGCAGGACACGATCGTCCCGTCGGTGTCCGTGATGAAGATGTGGTTACCGGTCGATTGTGCAAGGGTGCTGATGACCATACGCAGGTCCCAGTTGGAGAGCTCACCGTCGCGCACGAGCGCCTGCGCGGCGTGGCTGACCTCCTCGGCGTTGGAGACCATGTTGTCGCGGTATTCGCTGATGACATAGCTGCGGCCGAGGAACACGAACGCCGTGCCGAGGATGAGGAAGCTGAACATGACCATGACGGCGGTCGCGGCGAAGTTTTTGAAATAAATACTCTTCACTTACGTCTCTTCCGCTTCGAACTTATAGCCCACGCCCCAGACGGTCTTGAGCGCCCACTTGTCGGACACGCCCTCGAGCTTCTCGCGCAGGCGCTTGATGTGCACGTCGACGGTGCGGCTGTCGCCGAAGTAGTCAAAGCCCCACACCTCGTCGAGCAGCTGGTTGCGGGTGTAGACGCGGTTGGGCGTCGCCGCGAGGTGGTACAGCAGCTCCATCTCCTTGGGCGGCGTATCGATCTTCTTGCCGTCGACGATCAGCTCATAGGAGTCGAGGTTGATGACGAGCTTGTCGAACGTGAGCTTCTTGCTCTTGGGCTTGCCGTCGTCGCCGGTGCGGCGCAGCACGGCGTGCACGCGCGCGAGCAGCTCCTTGACCTCGAAGGGCTTGACGATGTAGTCGTCCGCGCCCATCTCCAGGCCGGAGACCTTGTCCTCGGTCTCGCCCTTGGCGGTGAGCATGATGATGGGCATTTTCATGGTCTTGCGCAGCTCGCGGCAGACCTGCCAGCCGTCCATGACGGGCAGCATGATATCGAGCAGCACGAGGTCGGGCTGGATCTCCTTGGCCATCTCGACGGCCTTGCCGCCGTCGGCCGCGTGCGAGACCTCGAACCCGTCCTTCTGCAGGTACAGACGCAGCAGCTCTGCGATGTTGTTATCGTCCTCCACGACGAGCACTTTCTGGCTCATGTGATATTGCCTCCTTCGCCGGCGCACTTGCGCGCCGGATATCATTTTCACAATTTGTTCTTATTATAAAACAACCGGCACGGCGTTTTCATGTCCAATCTGTAAAATCCGCGCGCCCATGACCCCCGCGCGCACGCAAAAGGCATTTACAAGACCGGAAAAATGTTGTATGGTTATCTGTATCCTTTATTTTGAACGAACAGCGAGGCAAACGCATGAATACCTATGGCGAACGCGTAAAAGTGACGATCTTCGGCGAGTCGCACGGCCCGGCGATCGGCGTCGTGCTCGACGGCGTCCCGGCCGGCGAGGCCATCGACATGGACGCCGTGCGCATCCAGATGCGCCGGCGCGCCCCCGGCTCGTCCGACCTGACGACCCACCGCTCAGAGACGGACGATCCGCTCGTGATGAGCGGCATCCTCAACGGCGTGACGACCGGCGCGCCGATCTCGGCCATCTTCCGCAACAAGGACCAGAACAGTGCGGCCTACCACCCGGAGATCCCGCGCCCGAGCCACGCGGACTACGCTGCGACCGTGCGCTTCGGCGGCCACGCCGACCTGCGCGGCGGCGGCCCGTTCAGCGGCCGGCTCACGGCCTGCCTCGTGTTCGCCGGAGCAGTCTGCCGGCAGATCCTCGAGCGCCGCGGCATCACGATCACGGCCAACGCCGTGCGCGTCGGCCAGGCGACGGGCAGGGAGCTGAACTTTGACATGAAGCGCGCCATTCTCGACGCGCGCAGCGCCGGCGACTCCGTCGGCAGCGAGCTCGAGTGCGTCGTCACGGGCGTACCCGCCGGCGTCGGCGGGCTGCTCTTCGGCGGCATGGAGAGCCGCATCGCCGGCATGCTCTATGCCATCCCCGGCGTGAAGGGCGTGGAGTTCGGCCGCGGCTTCGCCCTCGCCGAAATGCGCGGCAGCGAAGCCAACGACCCCATCCGCCTGAAAAACGGGCACATCACCATGGCCTCGAACAATGCCGGCGGCATCAACGGCGGCATCACCAACGGCATGCCGCTCGTCGTGCGCATGGCCCTGCGGCCGACGCCGTCGATCGCGTGCGAGCAGCCGTCGGTCGACCTGGCCACAATGGAGGAGACGCCGCTGCGCATCAACGGCCGGCACGACCCGTGCCTCGCCCCGCGGGCGATCCCGGTCATGGAGGCCGCGCTCGCCTGCTGCGTGCTCGACGCCATGCTTGACACCGCCGCCACAATCTGAGAAAGGAGTTCCTCATGGACGAAAACAAGACCCCGGCTCAGCAGGCCCCCGATACGGCCGCGCCGGAAACCACAAACATCGAACAGACTACCCAGCCGGAAACCGCCCCGGCTCCGGAAGGCACGGAAGCACCGAAGGCCCCAGAGGCCCCGGAAACAGCCGCCCCCGCGCAGAAGGCCGAGCATGGCACACGCTGGCGTCACGCGCTCTGGCGCGGCATCGCGGGCGTGCTGGCGGCCGTGGTGCTGCTGGCGGCCTCCGGCTTCGGCGTGTTCCGTATCGCTAAGGGCGCGCAGAGTATCGAAGGCACGTTCGACGCCGACCCCGGCACGTTCGTGCAGCACGACATCATCTTCATCCTCGACACGTTCGAAGACCCCGCCGGCGGCAGCGCGCAGTACGCCGTCGTGCCCATCGGCGGGCAGCTCGTAGCCTTCCGCTTCCCCGCGCGGTGGGACGCCTCGGTCAAGACCATTGCCGATGCGACCACCAGCGTCCTGCAGGGCCAGAGCTACTCCATCGACAGCTTCATCCGCGTCACCGGCACGGTCAAGGCCATGCCGGAGGCCGTCTCGTCCGAGATCTACAGTTGGTACACGGACAACCATGACTATCTGCAGAAGATCGGCGCGATCGGCGACAGTGACGACGCGGCCGACTACCTGCCCGACGCCATCGTGCGCGTGGACTACGTCGGCGGCATCCCGCAGGGCTGGGTCGAGGGGCTGACGGTCGCGGCCGTTGCCTGCCTGATCTATGCCATCGTCGTGTTCATCCGCATCCTCTGCGGCAAGTATGACGAGCAGAAGCTGCCGGACATCACGTTCGAGCTCGTGGACATGACGCCTGAGACCCCGGCCGACCCGGAAACCACACAGGAGGAGACCCCGGAGGCCGCAGCCGAGCCGGAGACCGCTCCGGAGGAAACGCCCGAGGCCAAGCCGGAAGCGGAAACCCCGGCCGAACCGGAAGCCCCGGAAACCCCGGCCGAGCCTGAAAAATCTGACGAAACCGAGGTCACGCCCGATGCCTGAGCACAAACTGTGCGTGCCGTGCCTGTTTGGGCTCGAGGGCCCGCTCGGCAACGAGCTGCGCCATATGGGCCTGCGCAGCGTCATGCCCGAAAACGGCCGCGTGCGCTGCACGGGCACGGACGCGGACATCGCGCGCATGAACCTCCGCTGCCGCTTCGGCGAGCGCGTGCTGCTCGAGCTGGGCAGCTTCCCCGCCCCGACGTTTGACGCGCTCTTCGAGGGCGTGAAGGCCCTGCCGTGGGCGCAGTACCTGCCCGCGGACGCGGCCTTCCCCGTCAAGGGCTACAGTCTGGAGTCGGCACTGCACTCCGTGCCCGACTGCCAGAAGATCATCAAAAAAGCCGTCGTCGAGTCGCTCAAGCAGCGCTATCATGTGACGTGGTTTGCCGAGACCGGCGCGCTGTACCAGATCCAGTTCTCGCTCGTGCACGACACGGCCACGCTCTATCTCGACACGACCGGCACGCCGCTGCACAAGCGCGGCTACCGTCCGGCGCACGTGGCCGCGCCCCTGCGCGAGACGCTGGCCGCCGCGCTCGTGGACATCGCGGGCTACCGCGGCCGGGGCGATTTCTGCGACCCGTTTTGCGGCAGCGGCACCATCGCCATCGAGGCGGCGCTGGCCGCCAAGGGCCGCGCACCGGGGCTGAGCCGCGACTTTGCGGCCATGCAGTGGGCGTGGCTGCCGGCCGGGGTCTGGCCGCAGGCGCGCGAGGAAGCGCGCGCACGCGAGTTTCACGGCGAGTATCACATCTTTGCCTCGGATATCGACCCCCGCGCCGTCGCCATGGCGCGCGACAATGCCCGCCGCGCCGGCGTGGACGACTGCATCACCTTCGCGGTGGCGGATGCGCGGGAATTTGACCGCACAACCGACCGCGGCGTCATCGTCACGAATCCGCCCTACGGCGAGCGCCTGATGGAAAAGCGCGAGGCCGAGGCGCTCTACACCGCCTTCGGCGCGGCCTATGCCAAAACGGAGCACTGGCGGCTCTACCTGCTGAGCTCGCACACGGAGTTTGAGCGCGCGTTCGGCCGCCCGGCGGACAAGAAGCGCAAGCTCTACAACGGCACGCTTCGCTGCGACCTGTTCCAGTACACGAAAGACGTGTGAAGCCGCATATCCGACGCACGGCCGCATATATTTCACACCGGTAGTTAAAAAATCGCAAATATTCACGATTCCCCTCTTGCGCGTCCCCGCCGACCGGGGTATAGTAATGGTATTATTTTGTCGAAAGTGCAGGAATGGAGCTATGAAACATCTGTTCATCGTCAACCCCGTCGCCGGCGGCAAGGACCGGCATGAATACGTGGCCGAGCAGGCGCGCCTCGCGCTCGAGGGCAGCGCGGACGCCTATGAGGTCTACATCACGACCGCGCCCATGGATGCGTGCGCGAAGATCGAGGCCGAGGCCGCTTCCGGCGAGGAGCTGCGGGTATATGCCTGCGGCGGCGACGGCACGCTCAACGAGTGCGTCAACGGCGCCGTCGGGCACGATAACGTCGCCGTGACCCACTTCCCCTGCGGCACGGGCAACGACTTCATCAAAATGTTCGGCGAGGAAAAGGACCGCTTTTTCGACCTGAGCGATCTCGTGCGCGGCGAAGTGCGTCCGCTCGACGTGATGGAGTGCTGCGGGCGCTACGCGGTCAACATCTGCTCCGTCGGCATCGACGCGCGCATCGGCACCGAGGTGCACCAGTATCACGACAGCTATGTGCTGTCCGCCGTGGCCAACCTCTTCAAGGGCATCGCCCAGCCGCTGACCGTGCGCGGCTGCGGCATGGACTACAGCGGCGGCACGTCGCTCATCTGCGCGTGCAACGGCCGGTTCTACGGCGGCGGCTTCAACCCCATCCCCGACTCCCGGCCCGATAACGGCAAGCTGGAGTTTCTCGTCGTGCGCGACGTGTCGCGCCTGCAGTTCATCCGGCTCGTCGGCAAGTACGCCAAGGGCCGCTACCGTGAGTTGGAAAAATTCATCACCCATCTCGAGGGCGGTCATCTCGAGATCGACAGCGAGCAGGATCTCGTCGTGAACATCGACGGTGAGGCGCTCTGGAGCAAGCACGTAAACTTCGACCTCATCCCCGGCGGCGTGAACTTCCTCGTGCCGGCGAACATGGCCTTCTTCCACCCCGAGACCACGGGCGGCCACGAAACGCGCGAATTTGTCCACGCCTGACGAAAAAACGCGGTCACAAAACGTTTACAAAAAAATTTCGCCAGGGGCTTGATAATCCGAAAAATTGTGGTATAGTATGATGCGTTAGCACTCCGAGGAATTGAGTGCTAACGCATCGCTTTTTTGTATTCAATATTAGGAGGCATATAGATTATGAAACTCAAACCGTTGGCAGACCGTGTGATCCTCAAGCAGTTCAAGGCAGAGGAAAAGACCAAGAGCGGCCTGATCCTGGCAGCATCCGCGCAGGAGAAGCCCGAGATGTTCGAGGTCGTGGAAGTCGGCCCGGGCGGCATGGTGGACGGCAACGAAGTGAAGATGACCGTCGCTGCGGGCGACCGCGTGATCGTGGTGGCGAAAAAGCTCTTTTTGCAGGACCTCAACGATATTCTCGGCTGATGTGCCGGCTGCTTGCGGCAAGGAAGTTTCATTATGAACCAAAATCTTATTCTCAGAATCGTGGGCGTCATTCTCTGTATCGAGGCGCTTTGTATGATCCCGCCGCTGCTGCTGAGCGTGTTCGACGGTGGTGTTGACCAGAGGGCCTTTTTGTACGCGCTGCTTATCTGCGGCGGCGTGGGAGTGCTGCTCTCGCTCATCCGCGCGGACAACGCGCGGCTCCAGACGCGCGACGGCTTTGTCTGCGTGGCACTGTGCTGGATCGCGCTGAGCGTGTTCGGCGCGCTGCCGTATTTTTTCAGCGGCAGCTGCAGCTTTATCGACGCCATTTTCGAGACCGTCTCCGGCCTGACGACGACCGGCGCGTCCATCTTCCCGTCGCCTGCGTCGCTGCCGCAGGGCATCCAATTCTGGCGCGCGCTCACGCAGTGGATGGGCGGCATGGGTATCCTCGTTTTGATGCTGGCGCTGCTGCCCAAGCTCAGCGAGGGCAGCGTGAACCTGATGAAAGCGGAATCCCCCGGCCCCATCAGCACAAAGCTCCGCCCCCGCACGGGTGAGACGGCGCGCATCCTGTACCGCATCTACATCGCGCTCACCGTGGCGGAGGCGCTGCTGCTGCGCATTGCGGGCCTCCCGCTGTTCGATGCGATCACCACGGCGCTGACGACGATCTCTACCGGCGGCTTTTCCATCCGGGATGCGAGCATCGCGTATTATCAGTCGCATCTTGTCAACTGGATCCTCATTTTCTTCATGTTTGCCGCAAGCGTGAACTTTACGCTCCTCTACCTCTGCGTGACGCGCCGCTTCCGCGAGGCGCTCAAGAGCGAGGAGCTGCGCGTTTACTCGCTGGTCGTGGTCGGCGCGTCGGCGATGATCGCGGCGGACCTGATCGTGCGCACGGGGCGCGACATCGGCTCGGCCATCGAGAATGCGGCCTTTCAGGTAACAACGCTCATTTCAACGACCGGCTACTGCACGGAGGATTTTGACCTCTGGCCGCAGTTCTGCCGCTGTATCCTCGTGCTGGTGATGTTTTTCGGCGGCTGCGCGGGCTCTACGGCGGGCGGCGTCAAGG
>ERZ773113.1414-NODE-1414-length-11760-cov-2.907305_pt1 | contig 11760 bp, 7 predicted proteins | sample MGYA00580565_ERZ773113 | MGnify/ENA primary metagenome ERZ773113 (study PRJEB29015, sample SAMEA2737827) | human gut metagenome | biome: human gut; feature: human-associated habitat; material: faeces | place: China | collected 2012 ...
GGGGTGCCCTGAAAGGGCTTAATTATATAGCGTAGGGCAACGCCCTACGAAAAAAACACACCAGCCACAAGCCCTGAAAGGGCGGAACTGTATACAATTATGCCCTTTCAGGGCGCAAATTCAGATTGTCGTTTTTACGTAGGGCGTTGCCCTACGCTATATAATTAAGCCCTTTCAGGGCACTCCGCAAAATTATCATTTACCTCATTCTTGTACAGCAACAATCTTCGAAAAAGAATGGGTAAGATAACGTCCGTTCGATAAAAATCAGCAGATTTGTCAGCAATCAAACCTAATATGTCAGCAATCTGACCATCGTTTCAGTCGGATATTAGCATCTTTGCACCAAGCTTTACAAGTATAAAGCACATATTACGTTTAACCTTTAAAATGCTAAAACGATGAAAAAAGTAGCACTATTCCTATTTTTATCCGTTTGCTTCGCGCAACAATCCTGTTCGTCGGATTCTGTTGGAACGGAACCGGAGGAAAATCCACAAGACATTCTTTTTAAAGACGATTTCAACTTTTTCGACGAAAAAGTATGGACGAAAGAAACTCATGAACCCGGTTGGACCAATCAAGAGCTACAGGCATACGATGCCGCTCATGTATCGATAGGAAAGGACGGGGATAAATCGGTTCTGATTCTTACCGCCGAACGCAAAGGGAATAAAATTTACTCCGGCAGGATCAATTCAAAAGGGAAAAAGAGTTTCAAGTATCGCAAGATAGAAGCAAGTATCAAGCTTCCCAAGACTAACGGCGGACTGTGGCCTGCGTTTTGGATGATGGGAGATAACGACAAAGAATGGCCGGCATGCGGGGAGATCGACATTATGGAAATGGGAGAACAAAGCGGAATGGCTGCGGGCGATTCGGAAAAACAAGTGAACACCGCCATTCACTATGGCCCTAGCGCAGCGGCTCACGAACAGCAATACTACAAAGCCAATGTTGCCAACAGCCTGCAAGACGGCAATTATCACACCTACTCTCTGGATTGGGATGAAAACAACCTGACAATATCCATCGACAACGTCAAGTTTCATACGTTCGACATTAGCTCGAACACATACTTCCACGATAACTTCTACATTCTGTTCAACCTCGCCGTGGGAGGTGCGTTTACAGGAATTACCGATATTAATAAACTGACGGGCCTGAAAGACGGTCAGAAAGTGAATATGTACATCGACTGGGTGAAAATATTATAGGAATCTTAAATATATATGCTATGAATATGGAAAAATGTAAGTATCTACTGTTTTGCGGAACACTCGCCCTTTGGATGGCGGGAGGTTTCCAGCAAGTGTATGCAGCAACGGAACCAAGTTCCCAGGCTATTCAACAACAAAGCAACAAGGTAACCGGAAAAGTGAGCGATGCCACAGGTCCTATCATTGGGGCTTCCGTAGTGGAGAAAGGAACTGCCAACGGAACGATTACCGATCTGGATGGAAATTTCAGTTTGAATGTAAAAGCGGGAGCTACGCTCGTTGTCAGCTACGTGGGTTATAAATCCGAAGAAGTAAAAGCGGGAAGAGGTCCTTTGAACATCACCTTGAAAGAGGATGCCAAAGCATTGGATGAAGTGGTAGTTACCGCCCTTGGCATCAAAAGAGAGCGCAAAGCGTTGGGCTACGGCATTGATGAAGTGAAAGGTGAAGCCTTGACCAAAGCGAAAGAGACGAATCTTATCAACTCCATGGCAGGACGTGTGCCGGGCTTGGTAGTCAGCCAGACCGCCGGTGGTCCTTCCGGTTCTACGCGCGTTATTCTGCGAGGCAGTACCGAAATGACCGGCAATAACCAGCCTCTTTATGTAGTGGACGGTGTACCTTTGGACAACACCAATTTCGGCAGTGCCGGCACAAACGGAGGCTTCGACTTGGGCGACGGTATTTCGAGCATCAATGCCGATGACGTAGAAAACATGTCGGTATTGAAAGGCCCTGCGGCATCCGCACTTTATGGTAGCCGTGCCAGCCACGGTGTTATCTTGATTACAACCAAGCGAGCCAACAAGGATAAAGTCAGTGTGGAATATAACGGAACGCTGACTTTCGACACCCAACTTGCCAAATGGGATGAAGTGCAACAGATATACGGTATGGGAAGCAACGGTACTTATAGCTATGATGCCATATCCAACACAAACAAAAGTTGGGGCCCCAAAGCGGACGGTTCAAACATGCTGAAGTATTTCGACGGCGTGGAACGCCCTTTCCTCATTGTCCCCGACAATACGTCCAACTTCTTCCGCACGGGTATCACCGCCACCAACTCCGCCATCATAGGTGTGAACAGCGGAAAAACCGGAATTCGCTTTACCTATACGGATATGCGCAATAAAGACATTGTTCCCCAAACGCACATGAGCCGTGACATTTTCAACCTGCGCGCCAATACGTCTGCAGGAAAGGTAGACCTGGATTTCAGCGTCAACTATACACGGGAAGACGTGAAGAACCGTCCGGCTCTGGGCGACAGCAAGTCCAATATCGGTAAAAACCTGATGACCCTTGCCACCACCTACGACCAGGAATGGTTGCAAACCTATCAGACTGCCGACGGCGAATATTCCAACTGGAACGGCATGGATCCCTACAACGTGAATCCGTACTGGGATATCTATAAGAACTTCAATAAATCCAAGAAAGACTTGTTCCGCATGAACGGCAAGGCCGTATGGAACATCGACCCACATCTGAAACTTCAGGCAACGCTGGGTGCCGAACTCAACTGGTTCACGTTCGATGATTACAAAGCACCTACCACTCCCGGATTCGAAGCCGGAAGACTTCAAAACAGTGCTTTCCGCAACCGCATGTACAACTTTGAAGTGTTGGCTCTCTACAACAACCATTGGGGTGATTTCGATTTCAACGCTACGTTAGGCGGCAATGTATATAAGGTGAACAACCAGACCACCGTTACCACCGCTCAAGACATGAAGATACGCGATGTCCCTTCATTGACGAGCTTCAACGAGATCAGTGTAGTGCCCGGCAGTTACCGCAAGCAGATTAATTCGGTTTACGGAGCAGTGAACGTGGGATGGAAACACATGCTTTACCTCGATGCTACGTTGCGTGGCGACCAATCGTCTACCCTTCCCACTGGCAACAACATGTATATGTATCCTTCTTTCTCCGGTAGCTTTGTATTCTCCGAGCTGACAAAACTGGGCGACCTCCTGCCTTACGGAAAGTTACGTATGTCATGGGCGCAAGTAGGTAGCGATACCGATCCTTATCAATTGGGACTCGTCTATACGAAATCCAAATATGCTTATCCCGGATATACCATCGGATATATCGATAACGGAACCATCCCCAACAAAGACTTGAAACCAACCAAAACAAACTCCGTGGAAATGGGATTGGAATTGAAATTCTTGAAGAACCGTATCGGACTGGATTTCACATACTATTCTCAAATCAGTAAAAACCAGATTATGGGAATGGCAAGTTCCTGGACAACCGGTTATAACTATCGCTTGATTAATGCCGGCAAGATAGAAAACAAAGGTATTGAAATTGCCCTTAGCACACGACCGATTCAAACACGCGATTTTTCCTGGGACATTAATCTGAACTTCTCCAAAAACAGCAACAAGGTAAAAGAACTGGATGGCGAATCGGATATGTTTGAACTGGAAAAAGCATCTTGGCTCGACGTTCAGGTGGCCGCTAAAGTAGGCGAGAACTTTGGTTCTATTGTAGGCCCGGACTTCCAACGGAACGAAAAGGGAGATATTCTGATTGACCCGCAAACCGGTCTGCCGCAATATGATAAGAGCAACCACGTATTGGGTAATGCCTCTTGGGACTGGACAGGTGGATTACTCACCAACTTTACCTACAAGAATCTTTCGCTGGTAGCGGTATTCGATGTGAAAGTAGGCGCCGACCTCTATTCTATGTCTGCCCGTGCTGCTTACGAATCGGGTAAAAGTCCGGAAACACTGGCAGGACGCGACGCCTGGTATCGCTCGGAAGAAGAAAGATTGGCAGCCGGCATTGCAAAAGGAGCCGATAACTGGAAGCCGACAGGCGGATTCGTTGCTCCGGGTGTCATCGACAACGGTGATGGAACGTATCGCCCCAACGACATCTACATCAACCCGGAAGACTACTGGATGAGCGTTTGCCGTAATGCACCTTCTATGTTTATTTACGACAACTCATACGTGAAATGTCGTGAGCTGACGTTGAGTTACAATGTACCCAAATCCTGGCTAAAGAATGTAGTAAGCGGACTGACCGTTTCGTTCGTTGCCCGCAATCCGTTCATCGTATGGAAGAATATCCCGAATATCGACCCGGATTCCAACTACAACAATACTACCGGTATGGGACTTGAATACGGTTCGTTGCCTTCACGCAGAAGCTATGGTTTTAATGTAAATGTGAAATTCTAAAAAGATATATCATGAGACAATCTAAATACATCACAATCATCACGATGGCATGTGCCCTGTTTTTCGCTTCTTGCAGCGATGAATACATGGAAAACATGAATACCGACCCTTCCAAGGCCGCTACCATCGACCCGAATGCGCAGCTCACCACTGCCCAACTGCAAACGTACGGAGACCTTAGTATGATGGAAATCTACCGTAACTACCATTATGCATTCACCCAACAACTGATGGGATGTTGGAACACCACCAACTACGGCGGACGCCATACGCTAGACAATAATGAAATGAGCCGTATCTGGACATCGTTCTACACTCAATCCCTGAAGAATATCATTGATGCTCAATATCGCACAGCCGAAGATGCAGAGAAAGTGAACATCAACTCTGTGCTCCGCATTTATCGGGTTTATCTTATGTCTATCATCACCGACACTTACGGAGACGCTCCTTTCAGTGAAGCCGGCCTGGGATTCCTCGAAGGAAAGTTCAATCCGAAGTATGACAAACAGGAAGATATTTACAACGCTTTCTTTCTGGAGCTGGAAGATGCCGTCAATAAAATCGATCCGACCAAAGATAAAGTAACAGGTGACCTCATCTATGCCGGTGACGTAACTAAATGGCAACAACTGGCAAACTCGCTTCGCCTACGTTTTGCCATGCGAATCTCCAATGTCAATCCTACAAAGGCACAAACGGAATTTGAAAACGCTTTGGCTGCCAATGGGGGTGTGATAACGGACGCCTCAAGCGATGCGCTCATCAAATACATGACAATCGCATTTAGTTTCGGACAAGAAGCTTACTCTGATTATCGCGGAAATTCATTGTCACAGTTATTGTTCGGCAACGACCCCGCTAATAATCCAAGCTACCTCTGCTCCACTTTCTTTAATCAGCTACGCCAATCCGGTGACCCTCGTACATTCAAAATTTCCCGTTGTTATTATGACGGGCTGATGAGTGCCACCAGTCCCGACAATCGTGTCGACATCACCCAGGAGATGATTGAAAAAGGGATTGATTTCAGTCCGCGCAACCCGGGTGCCTACTCGTGGGAGCCATGGCCTACAGGATACGACAGCGATATTTGTAAGGAATTAGCCGTTAACAACCCTTCTGTTACAGCAACCATGGCTCGTGAAGTGGAACCCAAACTTGCCAATAATTTCCTAAAAAGCGACAATCCGGGCGTAGTGATGACCTCTGCAGAAGTGAAGTTCCTGATGGCAGAAGCTACTGTGAAAAAATGGAATGTCGGCAGTGTGTCGGCAGAAGATCTTTACAAGCAAGGAGTGCGTGCAGCTATGGATTTCCTGACAGACAACTACGGTTGCACGGCTACTACTGATGCAGAGTTTGATGCATTCATTCAAGGTAGAGGGACGTTCGGACATACGGACAATCAGAAACTTGAAGCTATCAATACACAGGCCTGGATTCTTCACTTCACCAATCCTGCCGAATGTTGGGCAAACGTGCGTCGTTCCGGTTATCCGAAGTTGAAATCACCGGCAGAATATGGGTTCGGACAATATCTCACCGGTGGAACGGAAATTCCGGTACGTCTCTGCTATCCTGTATTGGAATCTTCCTATAATAAGAAAAGCTACAATGAAGCCATCGAGCGCATGGGAGGAACAGATAATTGGCACAGCCTTCTGTGGTGGGATACTGAAAACTAACTATTAAACAATCATCCATTATGAAAAAGATATATATTGCACTATTTGCCCTACTCGCTGTAGGCTCCACATTTACTGCATGCACCGAGGAAGAACCGTTCGCTACGGTGACGGAAAATGATGATCCGCATATCCTTGCCCCGGTATTCCCTGACAGAACGAACGGCCAATTGGCTACATTCGCCAACATCAGCCGGGATGCGAACTTATCCATCGCGCTGACCGTGACTCCGAAAGATTACACCACAGTAACCTGGTTCATTGATGGGCAGGAAGTAGAATCGGGTACCGACTCCGACAAAGAAATCAACCGTAGTCTGAAAGCCGGTACGTATAATTTGAAAATAGAAGTAGAAACTGTGAAAGGGAAGAAGACTTCCCGTGAAGGATTGGTGGTGGTCAATCCATTGGCTGATGACCCTCAATCTAAAGAAGTAGCTTTTGAGAGAATTGTATCTCCCGGTAAGACTGCCCGTTTATATGGCAGTAATTTACAGAACGTAACAGCCATCCTCTTGGGAGGAAACACGATCACCGATCCTACTTATGTTGAATCGGAAGACGAGAACTATCTGGAATACATCGTTCCGACAGGCGTAAGCGAAGGCGATTACCGTATCGTTCTGCAAGATGCCGCCGGCAATGAATATGGAGCCGACATGGTGAAAGTGACCAATGCTTCCCTTGTCATTTCGGGTGCTAACCGGGCTACTGCCAATGTGGACTGGACCATTTCCGGTATCAATCTTGAAAACATCGCTTCTCTAACTATCGGCGGACAGACGGTGTCTCAATTCAGCAATCAATCTTCTACGGAAGTTACGCTGACTTGTCCGGATTTGTCTGATGGAAGCTATACGATGACAGGCAAAACCCGTAGCGGAGAGGCTGTGCAGTTCTTAAACGACAATGTTACAACTACCGAACAGACTGTGACCGTATCTACCGAAATAACACTTTGGTCAGGACACCATTACGTTTCGTGGGATAAGCCGGACGGTGACCCCAACAAGAGTTTCGGTCTGATTCCAAAAGATGTGTTTGCCGGTATCACAGCCGGATCAACACTGAAAGTAGTCTACTCCATAGAACCTACTGCCGAATATCATCAGATGCAACTTGCCACAGGTTGGTGGACTGGCCTGGCAGATAAGATAGAATTTACGGAAAACGGTGAATACACACTGGTACTGACACAAGAGATACTGAATAAGATTCAAACTGAAGACGGATTCTTATGTACGGGTCATGGCTATTATGTAGACCTGGTAACCGTGAAATAATGTTCCTAAGTAAGTTTAAAAATCATTCACACCATAAGTATCTGTCATTCTTCGGGTTAAAGTCCTCTGAATGACAGATTACATAAACGATGCTACTTAAAAACAAATCATAATGAAACTAAGAAATATTATATTAATGACCGCATCTATCGCAATGACTGCCTGTTCCAAACAGGCAGTTCCCACTGCCATTCCTGAAGACGCAAAAATAGAACAACAAGTGGAAGAGCTTCTATCAAAGATGGACCTTGACGCCAAGATAGGGCAAATGACCGAGCTTGCTATTGATGTATTAGGAGAGACGATAAATGGAGAATTCCAATTGGACGAGACAAAGCTCCACAAAGCGATTGCTGAATATAAGGTAGGTTCGTTTCTCAATGCTCCCGGCCCGGTAGCACAAAGCCCTGAAAAGTGGAACGAGATTATCGGTCGAATACAAGAACTGTCGATGGCGGAGATTGGTATTCCATGTATCTACGGACTGGATCAGAATCATGGTACTACCTATACATTGGGCGGCACGCTCTTCCCTCAAAATATCAATATGGGTGCTGCCTTCAATCCGGATTTGACCTACGAAGCGGCACGTGTAACAGCTTATGAGACAAGGGCTAGCAATTGTCCCTGGACATACTCCCCCACCGTCGATATGGCACGTGATCCCCGTTGGCCACGTGTATGGGAAAATTATGGAGAAGACTGTTTAGTCAATGCCATTATGGGCAGCACTGCTGTTCGAGGCTTCCAAGGAGATGATCCTAACCATATTCCCGCCGACCGAATCGCCACCTCCGTGAAACATTACATGGGATACAGCATGCCACGTACCGGTAAAGACCGCACACCGGCTTATATATCGGTTTCCGAACTGCGTGAGAAATGTTTTGCACCGTTCAAGGCTTGTGTGGAAGCTGGTGCACTGACTATAATGGTCAACAGTGGTTCCATCAACGGAAAGCCTGTGCACGCCGACCGCGAACTCCTTACACAATGGCTGAAAGAAGACTTGGGATGGGACGGAATGTTAATCACCGACTGGGCGGACATCAACAATCTTTATACCCGCGAACATGTGGCGGCAAACAAAAAAGAAGCCATCGAAATGGCAATCAATGCAGGTATAGACATGGCTATGGAACCGTATGATCTCAATTATTGTACACTACTAAAAGAGTTAGTGCAAGAGAAGAAAATACCCATGAGCCGTATTGACGATGCCGTCCGCCGGGTGCTTAGACTTAAATTCCGTTTGGGTCTGTTCGATCATCCGAACACTTTATTGAAAGATTATCCTCTCTTCGGCAGCAAGGAGCATGCACTTATCGCACTTCATGCAGCCGAAGAATCGGAAGTATTGCTAAAAAATAAAGATAATATTCTTCCGCTTCCTCAAGGGAAAAAGCTACTGGTAACCGGTCCGAACGCCAACTCTATGCGTTGCTTGAACGGTGGTTGGAGCTATTCATGGCAAGGACATCTAACCGACAGATTTGCCGACAAATATAACACCATTTACGAAGCAATCTGCAACAAATTCGGAACCGATCATGTCCGTCTGGAACAGGGCGTAACCTACAAACCCGAAGGTGCTTACATGGAAGAAAATGAACCGGAGATTGAGAAAGCTGTGGCCGCTGCCCGCAACGTGGATATTATTATCGCCTGCATTGGTGAGAATTCATATTGCGAAACACCCGGTAATCTTTCCGAACTTACCATCTCTGCCAACCAAAGCAAACTGGTAAAGGCACTTGCCGCTACGGGAAAACCGATCATCCTGATACTCAATGAGGGTCGTCCCCGCATTATCAACGAGTTGGAGCCATTGGCTGATGCTGTTATTGACATTCTATTACCCGGAAACTATGGTGGCGATGCATTAGCGAACATTCTGGCAGGAGACGTGAACCCCAGTGCCAAGATGCCTTACACATATCCGCGACACGAAGCAGCACTGACTACCTACGATTATCGGGTGAGTGAAGAGATGGACAAAATGGAAGGAGCTTACGACTACAATGCAGTAGTCTCCGTTCAATGGCCTTTCGGATACGGATTGAGCTACACCACTTTCGAATACAGCAACTTCCAAACGGACAAATCTTCGTTTACCACAGGAGATGATTTGCACTTTTCCATAGATGTAACCAATACCGGTAAATATGCCGGAAAAGAAGTTGTCATGCTATTCAGCAGTGATCTTGTGGCTTCGCTTACTCCCGAAAACCGCCAGTTACGAGCCTTCAAAAAGGTGGAACTACAACCGGGCGAAACCCAAACTGTCACTCTATCCATCAAAGGCAGCGACTTGGCTTTTGTCAATTCCGATGGGCAATGGGTACTGGAACAAGGGGATTTCCGTATGCAATGCGGAAATCAAGTAGTGACTATTACTTATAAGTAGACATTTATAAGTAAATGCGCATTATTAATGTATACACTCCCGACAATAACTCTATGAGACACTGCGTTACTTTGTGGTGAATTCAAATTATCATCTAACCGGCTGAACAGCCTCTAACAGCTGTTCAACCAAATTTAAACAACCGCTCCTCTTGATCCAAACGACCGTATGTCTACAACAAAAAGACAATCGTTTGAGCCCAAAGGAGCGGTTGTTTTTATCTGAAGGAAAGCGGTATTATTACAAAGGATATTCCTCAAAAGCATACAAAATGGTAGATAAATAACGTTCACCTGTATCGGGTAATAATGCAACAATCATTTTCCCTGCATTTTCCGGTCGCTTCGCCAGTTCCGTAGCAGCATATACGGCTGCGCCTGAAGATATGCCTACCAACAAACCTTCCTGTTTGGCTAATTCACGACTCGTACGAATGGCATCGTCATTCTGCACCTGAATAATTTCATCTACGACAGAAGCTTTGTACGTTTTAGGAATAAATCCTGCACCGATTCCCTGAATCTTATGAGGGCCACTCTTTCCCTGAGAAAGTACAGGGGAAGTTGCAGGCTCTACTGCCACTACTTTCACGTCAGGATTCTGGGATTTCAGATATTCACCAACACCGGTGATCGTTCCGCCTGTACCAACACCTGCCACAAAAACATCTACCTGTCCGTCTGTGTCTCTCCAGATTTCCGGACCTGTGGTCTTTTTGTGGATCGCAGGATTTGCAGGGTTATCAAACTGTCCCGGAATAAAACTGTTCTCATATTCCTTCGCAAGTTCGTTTGCTTTGGCGATTGCGCCATTCATACCTTTTGTTCCATCTGTCAATACGATTTCTGCACCGTATGCTTTCAGAATATTCCTTCTCTCAACACTCATTGTCTCAGGCATCGTAAGTATCACTCTGTATCCTTTGATTGCAGCAAGAGAAGCAAGACCGATTCCGGTGTTACCTGATGTAGGCTCGATGATCACTGCGCCAGGCTTCAGAACGCCTCTCTCTTCAGCGTCTTCGATCATACTCAGGGCGATACGGTCTTTGGCACTCCCTGCCGGGTTAAAATACTCAAGCTTCACAAGTATTCTCGCTTCCAGCCCAAGCTCTTTTTCAAGATTTCCAACCTCAAGGAGAGGAGTATTTCCAACCAGTTCCGCTGCATTTTTATAGATTTTTGCCATGAGTTCGTCCTCCTTATTTCATACTAAGTATATATGAATTATATGTTATATACATAATATTCTATAAATCCACTGTTGTCAAGAGGGAAAATCAAATTACATAATCATTTCCCATCTCTTCATACCAGTCTTTAAGATCCTGCAATGTAACCTTATCCAGTACTCCCTCAATAGCTTCATCAAGCATCTTCCAGAGACGGAGTGTGACGCATTCCCCGGCTCTGCTGCACTGATTCGGTTCGTCCTCCAGACAGGCTACCGGCTTCATGCTGCCTTCTGTCAGTCTCAGAATAGTTCCCACCGTATATGTTTCCGGCTCTCTGGCAAGCATATAACCGCCCTGTGCCCCTCTCAGGCTCTTTACATATCCTGCCTTCTTTAATGATGAAATAATCTGTTCCAGATATTTTTCTGAAATATTTTCCCTTGCAGAAATATCTTTGATCTTGACCAGTTCTCCTGTATTATGAACTGCAAGATCAAGCATAAGTCTCAGAGCATATCTTCCTTTTGTAGAAATCTGCATTTTTCAAAACCTCCTGATTAAATTTCGTCGGATTATCATTGTTTTCTTTTATTATATAGTATTCCTAGTCATATAGTCAAGATGTATTCAACTTTCCTATATGAATATACAAAAAATCACAGAACCATCCCCAGTCCTGTGATTCTCTCACTGTCTTATACAGTATTATTTCTCCAGTTCTTCTGCTGAAGTAAATACATTAAATCCATTATTCTTAAGAATGCATTCTGTCACTGCACCAT
>ERZ773113.1418-NODE-1418-length-11721-cov-90.354535_pt1 | contig 11721 bp, 10 predicted proteins | sample MGYA00580565_ERZ773113 | MGnify/ENA primary metagenome ERZ773113 (study PRJEB29015, sample SAMEA2737827) | human gut metagenome | biome: human gut; feature: human-associated habitat; material: faeces | place: China | collected 2012 ...
TCTTTAATGCGGTATTGTTGTCAGTCATGCGGAATCTGTCCTGTTGCTAAACGATCTACTTCCTTCAACGGAAGTCATACAGAAATTAACCCGACGTAATGCGTCTCATTATAGAACTGCCACTGGTAAATGAAAACTGCAAGCATCAGGCCTGGTTTGCTGTCAAAAACGAGGCACCAGCTACAAACTGCGTCACGTGCCTCGTAGAATCAGAGGACATTGTACAGATATGTGATTAAAAGTTAAAAACTTGTAGCTATTAGTTTGATTGCTTTTGTCTATTAATGCGGCGCAACTCAATGATTGCGCCGCTTAATCATCAGGCGTTTTTGATTTCTTCGAGGTGCAGCTCTTCGGCAACCTGCTTCACCCATTTCTCAACGCGCTCGTTGGTCAGCTCCGGCTGGCGGTCTTCATCGATGGCGAGGCCGACGAAGTGGTCGTCATCCGCCAGGCCTTTGGAAGCCTCAAAATGATACCCCGCCGTTGGCCAGTGACCGACGATGGTCGCGCCGCGCGGCTCAATGATGTCGCGGATGGTGCCCAGCGCGTCGCAGAAGTATTCTGCGTAATCTTCCTGGTCGCCGCAGCCGAACAGCGCCACCAGTTTGCCATTGAAGTCGATCTCTTCCAGCGTCGGGAAGAAGTCATCCCAGTCACACTGCGCTTCACCGTAGTACCAGGTCGGGATACCGAGCAGCAGGATGTCGTGGGCTTCCAGGTCTTCTTTGCTGCTTTTGGCAATGTCGTGAACATCAGCAACATCTTTACCAAGCTGCTTTTGAATCATTTTTGCAATATTTTCGGTGTTGCCGGTGTCGCTGCCAAAAAAGATGCCGATGATTGCCATGAGTAAAATAACCTCTTGAAACTTAAATGATGTGGTAGGGACGCAATGCCCATAGATAACGGCAATCATAGCAGAACAGGCAAGGGCGCGGAAACAGCAATCACGCCCGACTGCACACTCTGCTACATGAATGCGGGTTTTTCGCGGAAAGTTAGACTTTTCCCTGGCTGCGCAGGGCGGTTAACTGGGTCATCAGCATCTCTTCAATGAGATCGCTGCGGCTCATATTACGCGCTTCCGCCAGCTCGTTGAGCGCATCGACCGCATCGGCGTTGAGTTTTAACTCCACGCGCTTCAGCCCGCGAACCTTATCGCGTTTCAGCTGGTTACGTTTGTTGATGCGCAGTTGTTCATCGCGCGACAGCGGATTGGTTTTCGGTCTTCCCGGGCGACGCTCGTTTGCGAACAAATCTAATGTCGTACGGTCCGTTTGTTCTTTTGCCATGATTCTGAGTGACTTCGGGGAAACAAGCTGCCGGGCTCTAGCCGGCGCAGATAGCGCGCCATCATACATCAGGCGAACGGCTGCGCCAACGACCGCGGGCATTCTGCGGCGCGGTCGGGCATATTTTAGCCAATCAGGCGGCGATGCTCGTCAGATAGCGGCGGATGGCGCGTAACACCGCCTCGGGTTTCTCGGCATGGACCCAGTGTCCGGCGCCGGCGATGACGTGGGCCCGGGCCTGCGGGAACTGGGCCAGCAGCGCGTCGCGGTAGGCGTCGGTCACATAGGGCGAGTTGCCGCCGGGAATAAACTGTGTCGGGTGCGGCCAGGCCGGGATGGTTTCCCAGCCGACGATATGCGGATACTGGTCCCACAGCACCGGCACGTTGAAGCGCCAGTCGCCGTCGACGAATGATTTCAGCAGGAACTGAATCACGCCTTCTTCCTGCAGGTGCTCGCGCATCACCTGCGCCGCCTGCTGGCGGGTGCTGGCGGCGGATTCGCTGACGGCGCGGATAGCGGCGAAAATCTCATCATGGCGGCGAACGTGATAATCCACCGGCGCGATATCGATCGCCACCAGACCGCTGATGCGTTCAGGCGCCAGGGCGGTAAGCGCCATTACCGCTTTCCCGCCCATCGAATGGCCGATAAAGGTAGCGCGCTCGATCTGGTGCGCGTCGAGCGTATCAAGCAGATCCTGCGCCATGGCGGGGTAGGTCATCTCTGGCGACCGCGGCGACAAACCGTGGTTGCGCATATCGACCTGCACAATATCGTGGTCGGCGATCAGGTCGCGGGCGAGGATGCCCAGGTTGTCCAGGCTGCCAAACAGACCGTGGACCAGCACGATCGGGGAGTGGTTGTGCGGATTCTGTGCAGATTGCGCTCGGCTATTTAATTTCATGGCAAAGTTCTTTTTTTCGCTCCGTCGGGTTAGGGTATTATGTTGGACATTCTGCCATCCGGCTGCAAGACCCAGAAGTTTTCTGAGTTTTACCGCCATCCTGGTTTGACGCTATCCGCGGTTGGGATTTGTACTTATAATCCCAACGATTTGTATTCAGAAAAGATATCGCACTGGATTAAGATGAAAACAATTGAAGTTGATGATGAACTCTATCGCTATATTGCCAGCCACACTCTGCATATCGGCGAGAGCGCATCCGACATTTTACGGCGTATGCTGAAATTTTCCGCCGTTTCCCAACCGGCTACACCGGTCAGCAAAGCCGCGCCGACGCTGGCGCCAGCGCCTGTCGCTGAGGTGAAACCCGCTAACCCGGTGAAAGATAAAGTCCGCGCCATGCGCGAGATGCTGTTATCTGATGAATACGCCGAGCAGAAGCGCGCGGTGAACCGTTTTATGCTGGTGTTGACGACCCTCTACTCCCTGGACAGTAAAGCATTTGCCGAGGCCACCGAGTCTCTGCACGGCCGCACGCGCGTTTACTTCGCGGAAGATGCGCGTACGCTGCTGAAAAGCGGTAATCAGACCAAACCGAAACAGGTTCCTGGTACACCGTGGTGGGTGATCACCAATACCAATACCGGCCGTAAATGCAGCATGATTGAGCACATCATGCAGTCGATGCAGTTCCCTGCGGAGCTGATTGAAAAGGTTTGCGGCACGATCTAGCTTTTTAACATTTGCACCAGAAGGATCAGGCAATGGCAATCGATAAACGTGCGGGGCAGCCTGCGCAACAGAGTGATTTGATTAACGTCGCCCAACTGACTGCTCAGTACTACGTGCTGAAGCCTGAAGTCGGTAATGCGGAGCATGCGGTAAAATTCGGCACCTCTGGCCATCGCGGCAGCGCGGCGCGCCACAACTTCAACGAACCGCATATCCTGGCCATCGCCCAGGCCATTGCGGAAGATCGTGCGAAAAACGGGATCACCGGTCCGTGCTATGTCGGCAAAGATACCCACGCCCTCTCCGAGCCGGCGTTTATTTCGGTGCTGGAAGTGTTAACCGCCAACGGCGTCGACGTGATCGTGCAGGAAAACAACGGCTTCACCCCGACGCCGGCGGTCTCCAACGCGATTCTGGTGCATAACAAAAAAGGCGGTCCGCTGGCGGACGGCATTGTGATTACCCCGTCACACAACCCGCCGGAAGATGGTGGTATCAAGTACAATCCGCCAAACGGCGGCCCGGCTGATACCAACGTCACCAAAGTGGTGGAAAACCGCGCCAACGAACTGCTGGCCGCGGGCCTGCAGGGCGTGAAACGCATTTCTCTGGACGCGGCGCTGGCTTCTGGCCACGTTAAAGAACAGGATCTGGTGCAGCCGTTCATCGAAGGGCTGGCGGATATCGTCGATATGGCCGCAATCCAGAAAGCCGGCCTGACGCTGGGCGTCGATCCGCTGGGCGGGTCCGGTATCGAATACTGGAAGCGCATTGGCGAGCACTACAAGCTCAATCTGACCATTGTTAACGATCAGGTGGATCAGACCTTCCGCTTTATGCACCTCGATAAAGACGGCGCCATCCGCATGGATTGCTCCTCAGAGTGTGCGATGGCCGGCCTGCTGGCGCTGCGCGATAAGTTCGATCTGGCGTTTGCTAACGACCCGGATTACGACCGCCACGGGATTGTGACCCCGGCGGGGTTGATGAACCCGAACCACTACCTGGCGGTAGCGATCAACTACCTGTTCCAGCATCGTCCGCAGTGGGGCAAAGAGGTGGCGGTGGGTAAAACGCTGGTCTCCTCCGCGATGATTGACCGCGTGGTGAACGATCTGGGCCGCAAGCTGGTGGAAGTGCCGGTGGGCTTTAAGTGGTTTGTCGACGGCCTGTTCGATGGCAGCTTCGGCTTCGGCGGCGAAGAGAGCGCCGGGGCCTCCTTCCTGCGCTTCGACGGCACGCCGTGGTCCACCGATAAAGACGGCATCATCATGTGCCTGCTGGCGGCGGAAATCACCGCGGTGACCGGGAAAAACCCGCAGGAGCATTACAACGAACTGGCGGAACGCTTCGGTGCGCCGAGCTATAACCGTCTGCAGGCTTCCGCGACCTCCGCGCAGAAAGCGGCGCTGTCCAAGCTCTCTCCGGAAATGGTCAGCGCTGACACCCTGGCGGGGGATCCGATCACTGCCCGTCTGACCGCGGCGCCGGGCAACGGGGCGGCGATTGGCGGCCTCAAGGTGATGACCGACAACGGCTGGTTCGCGGCGCGTCCGTCAGGCACCGAAGACGCCTACAAGATCTACTGCGAAAGCTTCCTCGGCGAAGAGCATCGCAAGCTGATTGAAAAAGAAGCGGTAGAGATTGTCAGCGAAGTGCTGAAGAACGCTTAACGACGCACTACCATCAGGCCCCTTGCGGGCCTGGTTTTTTTCGCAAGGATAGCGATGAAAATACAACGGAAGTCTCTGTTTTTGTTCTGGGCGTGGATGGATCTCTTTTTCGTCCTGCAATTCTTATGGTGGAATATTGCCCACCGCCGCCTCCCTTTTTACGACGATCTGCTGGCTTATCTCCAGCTGCTGCACACCTGGGGCTCCGCGGCGGTCTGGCTGTACCCGCTGAATGTTCTGCTGATTATCAGCATCCCGCTATCGATGATCTTTTTTTTCCGCCAGAGCCGCTATGCGCTGTGGCTGGCCTGGGGGCAGGCGCCGCTCAGGCTGCTGTTTATGCAGCCTTCGCTATCGCTGGGCCTGTGGCTGATTCAGGCTGCCGGCGTCCGGCATTTAGCGATCCTGGCAGGCTTTCTGCTGCTCTCTGAAGGGCTGAAAATCGCCAGCCTCTGGTACTGCAGAGGCGGGATTCAGGGCATAAAGCGATAGCCAATCCCGGTTTCGGTCAGCAAATGCTGCGGCCGTGCCGGATCGGCCTCCAGCTTTTGTCGCAGATGACCCATATAGATCCGCAGATAGTGGCTGTGCTCCACGGCGTTAGGCCCCCACACCTGATTCAGCAGCTGGCGCTGGGTAAGCACTTTGCCGGGATTATTCAACAGCGCCGCCAGCAGGCGAAACTCGATAGGCGTCAGGTGGATCTCTTCGCTGCCGCGCAGGATGCGGCGGGCGGGGATATTGACCTCCAGGTCAGCGAAGCGCACCACCGGCTCATCGGCCTGCGCCGCGCCGTGGCGACGCAGCGCGACGCGCAGGCGGGCCTGCAGCTCGCCGATGCCAAAGGGTTTACTTAAGTAGTCATCGGCGCCGGCATCCAGGGCGGCAATTTTGTCATGCTCTTCGCTACGCGCTGACAGGACGATAATCGGCATCTGGCTCCACTGACGCAGGTCGCGAATAAAATCAATGCCGTCACCATCCGGCAGGCCGAGATCGAGGATCGCGAGGTCGGGCTTACGGGTGGCGGCTTCAATCAGCCCACGCTGCAGGGTTTCCGCTTCAAATACGCGCATGCCGTCGGCTTCCAGCGCGGTGCGCAGAAAGCGTCGGATAGCGTGTTCGTCTTCGATAATCAGAACGTTAATCACAATTCCTCAGGTAGCTCTTCCAGTTCAGGGGGCGTTTCTCCCGGCAGTGTAACACGGAATGAGGCGCCGCCCTCGGGCCGGTTGCTGGCGGAGATGGTCCCGCCGTGGACGTCGACGATGGCCTGACAGATGGCAAGGCCCAGCCCGACGCCAGGGATCGCCGACTCTTTGTTGCCGCGGGCGAATTTATCAAAGATAGTCTGTTCCTGGCCTGCCGGGATCCCAGGACCGTTATCCCATACCTCCAGCGACAGCTGCCGGGCGTCCGCCTCGGCGCGGATGCCGATGCTCGCCCGGGCGCCGGCATACTTATGGGCATTTTCCAGCAGGTTGATCAGCACCCGCTCGAACAGCGGCCCGTCGACATGCACCAGCTGGAGGGGATCGGGTAAATCCAGCTGAATATGCTGGCCGCCGAGGCTTGGCTCGAGCATGCGCAGCGCGCTGCCGACCACTTCCTCCAGCGTCAGCCACTCCTTATGCAGATTAAAGCCGCCGGACTGGATCCGCGCCATATCCAACAGGTTGTTCACCAGCCGGGTGGTGTTGAGCACATGCTGGCGGATTTCGTTGGCCTGCGGGGCATGTTTTGAACCTTCGCTGGCCAGATCGAGGGTCAGAATTTCCGCCTGGCCAAACAGCACGGTTAGCGGAGTACGCAGATCGTGCGACAGGGCGGCGAGCAGCGAGTTACGCAGGCTTTCCCGCTCGCTGGTCAGCCGGGCCTGCTCTTCGCTGGCGGTCAGGGTGAGGCGCTCCAGGGCGCTGGCCACCAGCAGGGTAAAGGTCTCCAGCAGCCGCTGCTGCTCCGGGATCATCAATTGGCGCAGATTCTCCGGTTCCACCACCAGTAGTCCCCAGGTGCGGGCGGCGCTCTTCAGGGGCAAGATCTGATACGGCACGCCGGGCAGGGTATCGGTGCCGGCGCCGGCAGGCTGCCCCTTATCAAAGCTCCAGCGGGCGATGGCATCATCCCACGGGGTCAGCCCTGGCTGGTGGGTTAAGGGCAGCAGTTTTCCCTGGGCGTCCGGGAGCAGCAGCTGGCTGCGGGCCTGAAAGGTGGAGGCGATAAACCGCTCGCTGGTGGTGGCGATATCCTGCTGGCTGCGACCCACCGCCAGCGCTTTAGACATCTCATACAGATGGCGGGTACGGCGTTCGCGGTAGCGCGCCACCCGCGCCTGGTAGCGCACGCCGGCGGTGAGGTTGCCGATAAGCAGGCCCACGGTGAGCATCACGCCGAAGGTGAGCAGATACTGGACATCCGACACCGCCAGCGTTCCGCGCGGGGCGACAAAAAAGAGATCGAAGCTGATGACGTTGATCACCGTCGCCAGCACCGATGGCCAGCGGCCATAGACCAGGGCGATGAGCACCACCCCCAGCAGATAGAGCATCACCAGGTTGGCGGCTTCGAAGGCCATCAACCACTGCATGGCCACCAGGGTAATGATGGCGCATAGCGCCACCGCCACCGCGCAGCCCTGCAGCTGCAGGCGCCATTTCTCCAGCGCCGGACGGCTGTCGCTGGCGCGTGCGGCAAGGGGGAAGGGTTTCTCATCGAGGGCGATCACCACCAGATCGAGGTCCGGCGCATGGCGAGCCAGACGATCGGCGAAGCCGCTGCGATCCCACCAGCGGCGCTTGCTTTGGCGGCCAATGACGATTTTGCCGAGGTTATGTTCGCGGGCGTAATGGAGGACCGCTTTCTCTTCCGACGGGTCGGAGAGGGTGGCGGTTTCGGCCCCCAGCTCCTGGGCCAGACGCAGCGCGGCGAGAATAGCCCGCCGCCGGGCTTCCGGCAGCCGGTGCAGGAAAGGGGTCTCGACATACACCGCATGCCAGACGCTGCCCAGGCGGGCGGCGAGCCGGGCGGCGGCGCGCACCAGCTTTTCGCTGCCGGTGTTGTGCCCGATACAGAGCAGGATCGCATCGCGGGTGTGCCAGACTTTCTCCTGGCCCTGGCGGTCGCGCCAGGCGCGCATCTGCTCATCGACGCGGTCGGCGGTGCGGCGCAGGGCCAGCTCGCGCAGCGCAATCAGATTGCCCTTGCGGAAAAAGTTTTCGATAGCGCGCTCGGCCTGGCCGCCGATGTAGACTTTGCCCTCATTGAGCCGCTGGCGCAGATCGTCAGGGGGGAGGTCCACCAGCACCACGTCGTCCGCGGCGTCAAAGAAGGGATCGGGAACCGTCTCCCGCACCTGCACGCCGGTGATCCCGCTGACGACGTCATTCAGGCTTTCCAGATGCTGGACGTTAACGGTAGTGAAAACATCTATCCCGGCCTCCAGCAGTTCATCCACATCCTGCCAGCGCTTTGGATGGCGGGAGCCTGGCGCATTGCTGTGCGCCAGCTCATCTACCAGAATCAGCGCCGGACGGCGGGCGAGGGCGGCGTCGAGATCGAACTCATAGACGTACCGCCCGCGATGGGCAAGCCGCCGCGGCGGCAGAGTGCTCAGGCCCTGCAGCATCGCGGCGGTCTCTTTACGGCCGTGGGTCTCCGCCACGCCAATCAGAATATCCAGCCCCTGGGCGCGCAGCCGCTGCGCTTCCGCCAGCATCGCCCAGGTTTTCCCCACCCCGGCGCAGGCGCCAAAGAACACTTTCAGTTTGCCGCGATGCGGGGCGGCGGTGTGCTGCAGCAGGCGGTCAGGGTCCGGGCGCAGCGGCTCGTCACTCATTTACTTATCCTTCAGGGCATCCAGCGCCATATTGAGTTGCAGTATATTGACCACCGGCTGGCCAAGGAAGCTCAGCAGCGGGGTTTGTGTGGCCTGATTCACCAACTGGGTTACCTGCTCAACGCTCAGCTGGCGCGCTTGAGCCACCCGGGGCACCTGCCACAGCGCGGCGGCCGGAGTCAGGTTGTTATCGAGACCGCTCGCCGAGGTGGTGACCAGTTCGACCGGCACCCGCGGGTCGGCGTCCGGGTTGGCGGCGCGCAGGGCCTGCACGCGCTCGCTCACCGCTTTATCCAGCGCCGGGTTGCTGGCGGCGAGGTTGCTGCCGCCAGAGGCCATGGGATTATCCGCCGTCTCCGCGGTGGCCGACGGGCGGCCCTGAAAATAGCCTGCGGCGGTGAAGTTCTGGCCAATCAGCGCCGAGCCGCGCACTTCACCGTTCAGGCGGATCAGCGAGCCGTTGGCCTGTGGGTTAAACCACCATTGTCCCAGGCTGGTGGTTAGCAGAGGATAGACGCCGCCGGTGAGCAGCGTTAACAGAATAAATAGCACAAGTGCCGGACGAATCAATGACATAGTTTGTTCCTCACACCAGACCGCTCAGGGTCAGCAGCAGGTCGATGGCTTTAATACCGATAAAGGGCACCAGCAGACCGCCGAGGCCGTAGATCCACAGGTTGCGGCGCAGCATCGCCGAGGCGGAGAGCGGGCGATAGCTGACGCCTTTCAGGGCCAGCGGGATCAGAAAGACGATGATCAGCGCGTTGAAGATAACGGCGCTGAGGATCGCCGATGAGGGCGAATGCAGGCCCATCACGTTCAGCATGGCCAGCTGAGGATAGACCGCGGCAAACGCCGCCGGAATAATGGCGAAATATTTCGCCACGTCGTTGGCAATACTGAAGGTGGTCAGCGAGCCGCGCGTCATTAACATCTGTTTGCCGATATGGACCACCTCAATCAGCTTGGTGGGGTTGGAATCCAGGTCGACCATGTTGCCCGCTTCCTTCGCCGCCTGGGTGCCGGAGTTCATGGCCACCGCCACGTCGGCCTGAGCCAGCGCGGGCGCGTCGTTGGTGCCGTCGCCGGTCATCGCCACCAGCCGACCTTCCGATTGATACTGGCGGATCAGCGCCAGCTTGGCTTCCGGCGTCGCTTCGGCGAGGAAATCATCGACGCCGGCCTCGGCGGCGATCGCCGCGGCGGTCAGGCGGTTATCGCCGGTGATCATCACCGTTTTAATGCCCATTTTGCGCAGCTGGGCGAAACGTTCTTTGATGCCGCCTTTGACGATATCTTTGAGCGCAATAATCCCCAGCACCTTTTCGCCTTCGGCGACCACCAGCGGCGTGGCCCCCTGGCGGGCGACCTCTTCCACCTGTTTATCGACATCGGCAGGGAAGTGGCCGCCGTTGGCCTCCACGTGGCGGCGAATGGCGTCCACCGACCCTTTGCGGATCATGCGCTGATCGATATTGATGCCGCTCATCCGCGTTTGCGCGGTAAAGGGGACAAAGGTGGCGTGCAGCGACTGCAGATCGCGTTCGCGCAGGTTAAAGCGCTGTTTCGCCAGCACCACGATGCTGCGCCCCTCAGGGGTTTCATCCGCCAGCGAGGAGAGCTGGGCGGCGTCGGCGAGGGTTCGCTCTTCCACGCCGCGCGCCGGCAGGAAGGCGGAAGCCTGGCGGTTGCCGAGGGTAATGGTCCCGGTTTTATCCAGCAGCAGGACATCGACGTCGCCAGCGGCTTCCACCGCGCGGCCGCTGGTGGCGATCACGTTGGCGCCGAGCATACGGCTCATCCCGGCGACGCCGATGGCCGACAGCAGCCCGCCGATGGTGGTCGGGATCAGGCACACCAGCAGGGCGACCAGTACGGTAACGCTGACCGCATTGCCGCTCCACGCCGAGAAGGGCCAGATGGTGGCGGTGGCCAGCAGGAACACCAGCGTCAGGGCGATCAGCAGGATCGTCAGGGCGATCTCGTTCGGCGTTTTACGGCGCTGGGCGCCTTCCACCATGGCGATCATCCGGTCGAGGAAGGTTTCTCCCGGGTTCACGCTGCAGCGGATCACCAGCCAGTCGGAGAGAATGCGTGTCCCGCCGGTCACCGAGGCAAAATCGCCACCGGATTCACGGATCACCGGGGCAGACTCGCCGGTAATGGCGCTTTCGTCCACCGAAGCGCCGCCTTCGATGACTTCGCCATCGCAGGGGATAATATCCCCGGCTTCCACCAGCACCACGTCGCCTTTGCGCAGGTCTTCCGCCGGCACGTGGTCGACCGGCGCGTCATGCTGCGGGGCGCGCAGTTTGCGGGCGAAGGCCGTTTTTTTCACCCCTTTCAGGCTGTTGGCCTGGGCTTTGCTGCGGCCTTCCGCCATCGCTTCGGCAAAGTTGGCGAACAGCACGGTAAACCACAGCCAGATACTGACGGCGGCGGTAAAGGTGGCGCTACCGGTCAGGGCGCCGCCAGCCATGGCGATCGCCAGCAGGGTGGTTAACAGACTGCCCACCCAGACGATAAACATCACCGGATTGCGCCATTGCACCATCGGGCTGAGTTTTTTCACGGCATCCAGCAGCGCCTGGCGCACCAGCGTCGGCTCCAGCAGGGCTAATTGTTTGCGACTCATAACAGGGTGCTCCGCATCGCTCAAAGTAAGGAAAAGTGTTCAGCCAGCGGGCCAAGCGCCAGCGCAGGAATAAAGGTCAGGGCGCCCACCAGCAGCACGGTGCCGATCAGTAAACCGATAAACAGGGCGTCGTGAGTGGCCAGGGTGCCGGGGCTGGCCGGTTGAATTTTCTTCGCCACCAGCGAGCCGGCGATGGCCATCACCGGAATGATGACGGCGAAGCGGCCGACCAGCATGCAGAACGCCAGCAGCAGGTTCCAGAACGGCGTCGCCGCGCCCAGGCCAGCGAAGGCGCTGCCGTTGTTATTGGCCGCCGAGGTGACGGCGTATAGCACTTCGCTAAAGCCGTGCGGTCCAGGGTTGAACATCCCGGCGCGGCCGGCGTCGGTCATCATCGCCAGCGCCGTGCCGAGCAACACCAGCGTCGGGGTGACCAGAATGGCGAGGGCGATCATTTTCATTTCCCGGACATCGATTTTCTTCCCGAGGTACTCCGGGGTGCGGCCGACCATCAGCCCGGCGATAAATACCGCCAGCATAACGAACAGCAGCATGCCGTACAGGCCCGAGCCGACGCCGCCGAATACCACTTCGCCAATCTGCATCAGCCACATCGGCACCATGCCGCCCAGCGCGGTGAAGGA
>ERZ773113.1433-NODE-1433-length-11660-cov-3.001293_pt1 | contig 11660 bp, 14 predicted proteins | sample MGYA00580565_ERZ773113 | MGnify/ENA primary metagenome ERZ773113 (study PRJEB29015, sample SAMEA2737827) | human gut metagenome | biome: human gut; feature: human-associated habitat; material: faeces | place: China | collected 2012 ...
CCTTGTCTGTCAGACCCAGACGCAGGTTGCCGCCCTGATGATATTCTACATCAACGCCCAGTTCCTCGCTCAGCTGCGGCCAGATGTTCTGTACCGCGTACATTGCCAGCGGCAGTTCTTTCGGATCACGTGCAGACTGGCGGACACCGCCGGCGTTTCGGCAGGAACCGCCGTTGCCGATCTCTTTCTTTTCCAGTACCAGAACATCTACCCCCCGCTTTGCCAGCCGGTAGGCTGTCGCACAGCCCATGATGCCGCCGCCAATGATGATCACATCTGCTTCTCGTTTTTCCAGCATGGCTTAGTCCTCCTTTACATCTGTCACGTTTTTGCTGAACGTCCGAATTTCTACGGGACGAACCGGTGCTCTGCCCTGAATCATGCCCAGCTCGGACGGCCGCACTTTCAGTTCCGAAGCGATAATGCCCTGCACCAGCCGCTGGCAGGTCTGCCCCTGACACAGCCCCATGCCGGAACGCAGATACCGCTTCACCTCATTGGTGGTACGCATACCGTCATACACTGCCAGACGGATCTCGCCCTTGGTGATCTCCTCACACCGGCAGATGATCATGTCATCGTCTTCCCGTTCTACAAAGGGTTCCGGATTGGCAACCCGAATCATTTTACGCATTATCCTGCACCTTCCTTTCGTCAAACCTCTGCCCGATAGAATCTTGCAGCGTGCACATATTCCAGCGGCACCTTCATCGTGACCACTGCGGTCTTGTCCATAATCGGTGTCTTTTTGATGCCAACGATCTCTGCATCGCAAACTGGCTTGCCCTGACGATCCAGAGCCTTGCCCTTATCGCCGATTTTCGGCATAGGCAGGAACTCATAGGGGAATGTCACGGAAGCAAAGCCTTCTTCATAGGTTTCGTCCACCAAGAAGATTGCCTGACCGGAGCAGGAAGCCACACACAAGCCACAGCCGGTGCACTTCTTTTCCTCATCGATTGCCGGCAGCCGTGTGATGTTCTCGCCCACCTTGATGCAGCCGAAATGACATGCGTCCTGGCACGGGTTACACGGAATATTCTGGGTACACTCGATCACAGGGTGGATACCGGCTTTCTGGTAAGAAGCCGCCGGAAACTTGGAAAGTTCCTCCTCAGTCATATAACCGTGTGCCAGCAGCGTCTTGGAGATCGGATAGCCCTCATCAGTTTCCGTGAAGTCGTTTCTGCCCTTATTCTTCGGGGCAAACATGCCCTGCCGCAGCTGTCCCAGAGCCTCCTGATAGCCCTGATACTTGCTCTCGAACTCGTCTTCAGTAAGGTAGCCGGCTTTCATGCTGACGTGAGAAGCCACGCTTCGGCCCTGAATCATTGCGGAACTTGCTTCCTCGATACCGGCAACGTCACCGGCACAATAGATGCCTTCTACGGAAGTTTCGCCGTATTCGCTCAGCAATGCCACATGACCGCCCTTCTGGGGGATCAGTTCCATATCACAGGTGGCATTGCTTGCCAGCTGGGACATTGGTGTCAGACCAACGGCAATACAAATGGTATCCACGTCCAGTTCCTTTTCCGTTCCCGGAATGGGCTGGAAGTGCTCGTCCACCTGTGCGATCACCGCACCGGTAACACGGTCCGTGCCCTTTGCCTCCACAACGGTGTGGGAGAGGTAAAACGGTACGCCGGTTCTTGCCAGCTTTGCCGCATGGACACCATAGCCGCCGACTCTGGGAGCCGCATCGATAATGGCTACGGATTCGAAAGTGCCTTCAAGTTGTGAACTTGCTTCATCAATTGCACCTGCAAAAGCTGACGCATCTTTCTGAGCGAAAGCGTTTGTCACGAATGTCAACATTACGATTGCCAACGACAATGCTCTGGCATTAACCTGATGAAATTTGACACACGCCAGATTTCTAAAATTACTAATCAAAATCATAGTGTTTGGTATTTAGTTAATTGTAAAAATATAATATTTCAATTCTTCAAATCAAATCCGCTTGCGCCTATATCAACACCATTTACGGCGCACTGTATAAAAACTACTTCTTCAAATCTTCAGATGCTCCGTTCTCAGAATGTATAGACACATCCGTCGAATACCGCCCTACCGGACTTCATAAGCTGTTGATTGTAACCGTTCACCTCAAAGCCCTGTGCATAGATGGCACCGGTCACCCGTCGCGGACGATAGGATTCAAGCTCCTCCTTATCCTCACTCATGTACTCCTTGCGTACATCGGCAGGCAGCTCCATTTTCTTTGCCCGAAAACTTGATGAACTCAGCATATCATCCACAGGGATAATCTGCGTATCCTCGTCATCAGCCATCGGTGCACTGTTTTTGAGCGCATCAAAAACAATCAATACAAGATAATAGAGGGTATATCCCCCCAAAAGCATAACAATCCACTTCATGATCTTATTGTTTTATGGCAGGTTGTCAGTTACCCAATCGGCGAACTTTCTTGACGAACTCAGCAAAATTGTCTTCCAAATAACTTTGAATAATGTAGGAGGCTAATACCTGGGTAGGAATATTGAAGACTTTCCCAAACAAAAAGATTAAATCACGTGCTTCACCTGTTACTCGAATCACGGCCTTTTCATCAATTTGATTATTATCCAAAAATATCCTACACTTTTCCTTGAGTTCCATGACTTTTCGGTCAAGCTCATGCAGGTAGATATTTGCCAGGATAGGGGATATAATTCCACCCTGCGGTGTACCGGAGAGCGTTGTGTGGTATTGAAAATCTTCCACATAACCTGCTTTCAGGAAAGCTCTGATAATATTGATAAATCTGCTGTCCTTGATTTTGACTTCTAACGTCTTGATAAGCACTGCATGGTCTATATTGTCAAAACAACCTTTGATGTCACCTTCTATGAACCATTTTACAGAACGAAAATTTGTCTTTATCTGGTCTAGAGCTGTATGACAGCTTCTCTCCGGTCTGAACCCATGTGACTGGTCATAAAATAACGGTTCATAGATTGCTTCCAGAAACATTCTAACCGCCTCTTGCAGAAGTTTATCTCGAAATGACGGAATACCCAGTGGGCGCATTTTTCCGTTCTGTTTCCTGATATATTCTCTGCGCACAGGCTTCGGCTTGTACTTTCCTGACCTCAATTCTTCAATCAGTTCATACACATATTCAGCACTAAAACCGTCAGCTGTGTCGTTGTCACTTCCGGGAGTCATTGCTCCACTGTTTGCATATAATTTCTGGTAAGCTGCAAAATAAATGTCCTCTCTCAGAAGGTAGCGAAAGAGCCTTGTAAAGACTCCGTCATGATGTTCCGAGGAACTTTTATTGACACGCTCCAAAATCTCCGATGTTGGATTCATGAGGATTCTCCTCCCTTTCATCTTCTTACTTTGGAATTAACAAACTGCTTCCCTTCGCCATGTAGTGGGCGTTACCCACCTCGGACTACTACGGAAGCTCCGTTGCCATATGGAATATTCAGTCTCGAATAGACATAGCCTTTCGGCATTTCCACTTAGGCAATCCCTGTTTAACGATGCTTATAGGCAAGTGATAACTGTGGGATAGCATTTCGGTTTATCTCACGTGGTCTCACGCTTGCTTCATGACCTATAGCAGACACCATAACGAATTCAATATTATGGTGGAATCATGAAAGTGGTTTCAGGATAATTTCCACACCCTTCCCGGAAAAAGGAGCTAACCTTTGCTTTGGCAATCCAGCCTTATCCTTATGTTATCTTGTCATTGCAGGTACTACTCGCCTCATATCCTTTTGGCGTTTCCTGCGTTTCTGCCGTGCTGTGTTCCCGTGTCCAGTTTCCTGTCATCGGTTAGGCAGATTGACAACCGCTCTGCTGTGCGGTGTAGAGCCTAATCTACTGTAAACATCGCCTTTTACAGGCGCACAAACTCATCTGGAACAAGATAGCCGCCCTCTGCATCTGTACCAATGTGCAAATCATCATGGACATCGATCCAATTGCGATTTCTGACGCTGTTCCAGAATGCTTTTTTGTAAGTATCGCTTGCTGTACCTGTCTTTTCCATTACGTCTGGTGTGGCAGGCTTGCCGAGAACAGGAGTGGAAGTTGCTTTGTTCATTTCAGCTTCAATTTCAGCCTGTCGTTCCAGACGCTGAATTTCTTTTCCAAGGTCAACAATCGTCTGTTCCATTGCATCATAGGTCTTGGAATCTTCCTCACTGAGAACACCGTTTGCATTTCTCTTGCTGTCGAGAAAATCACGGGCAGTGTCCCAAGCCTTCTTTCTCTTTTCTCTGAGTTCTTTAATCGTCATAATCAATTCCTCCAATCAATATTTCAAAAGTGACAGCCTTTTTTCAAGCTGGTCAATCGGTGTGCCTTTGACAGGTTCTGCTGATGCAGATACTTTGGATAAGAATGCAGATAGATTCTTCGATTTGGAATAAGTCATTGCAGTCAGTGTATCTTCTTTTTCTTCTTCATCCTGTTCTTCCTCTTTGGGAACAACAGGCATTTTCTTCTTTGCAAAAAGAATCCCGTCCACAAATCCCATCTCATGTGCTTTTTTCGCATTGAGCCATGTTTCATCGGACATCAGCTTTGCAATCTTGTTTCTGCTGAGGTGGGACTTGGTTTCGTAGGCGTTGATAATGCTCTCTTTGACTTCATCGAGCAAGATGATAGCTTTTTCCATATCTGCCTTGTTTCCCATAGCACAAGTGCTGGGGTCGTGAATCATCATTAGGGCAGTCAGTGCAATCAAAGTTTCATCGCCTGCCATTGCCACAACAGAAGCAGCAGAGGCAGCAATGCCATCAATTTTCACGGTAACCTTGCCTTTGTGATTTTTCAGCATGGAATAAATCTGACTTGCAGCAAACACATCGCCGCCCGGCGAGTTCAGCCAGACTGTCAGATTTCCGCTGACTTTTGCGAGTTCATTACGGAACAAAGCAGGTGTCACTTCATCGCCCCACCAGGTATCTTCAGAGATAGGACCGTTAAACAGAAGCTCTGTTTCTGATGTATCTTCATTCTTTATGAAGTTCCAGAATTTCTTCATTTGGTTTTCTCCTCCTTTTCTGAATTTTGATTTGCAAATGCACCTGCATCTGCAAGTTTTGTAAAGCTGCCATTTACGAGGTACAGATTTCCGCCTTCCTCCTCAGAAAGCATATTCATATCTTCAAGTTCTCGGATGTCATTCGCTGACATCCAGCCGTTTTGTCTTGCAGTAGCATAGCCCTGCATTCTGGAAGCATAATCGCCACGCAGAAGTCCGTCTACATTGAACTTCACAAAATACTGACCTTTTTCAGAATCAGAAAGAAGTGCTTTCTGTAAGGACTGCTCCCAGCGAACGATCCAAGGGTCAAGGCTGTATTTCACGAAATCAAGGGATAAATGCTCTACGTTACTGAATGTTGCATGGTCAAGGTCACCGATCATATGAAGCGGTACACGATACATTCTTGCGATTTCTTCAATCTGAAATTTTCTGGTTTCCAGAAATTGTGCTTCATTATTCGGAATTGCAATGGGTGTGAACTTCATGCCCTCCTCTAAAACTGCGACCTTGTGAGCATTTCTTCCGCCATAGGCTCTCTGCCACGCATCACGCACACGTTCCGGATTTTTGATTACCCCAGGGTGTTCTAACACGCCACTTGGTGAAGCACCATTTCCGAAAAACGATGCCCCATATTCCTCACAGGCAATAGAAATGCCGATTGCATTTTTCGCAAGTGCAATCGGCGAATATCCAACCAGTCCGTCAAATCCTAAACCCGGAATGTGCAGGACTTCATCAGCATAAAGAACGATGTCGCCCTGTTCTTTCAGATTCGGATTTGCCTCATCGTAACGGCTGTAAATGTATATCAGGCGGTTTTTTTCATCACGGTCAACCTTCATTTTGTCAGGCATCAGAGGATACAGTCCTAAAACATCACCTCTGCCGTTTCGGATAATCTGTGCATAGGCATTGCCGTAGATAAGCAAGTGTGACATTAAGGTTTCTCGGAAAACAAAAGAAGTCATTTCAGGATTTGGCTGATCGTGGAGCAAAAAATAAAGCGGATGCCGTGGCACTCGCTCTTTTCCTTTATCGTTATATTTGTACAAATGCAGTGGCAGCTGTGCAATCGCTTCTGACAGCACACGCACACAGGCATAAACCACAATATGCTGCAGGGCCGTTCTGTCTGTGACACGTTTGCCGCTGTTCGCTCGTCCGAAAAAGTATGTGTATGACGGGCTGTCATAACTGTTTTGAGGCTTATCTCTGGATTTGAATAACCCGCTGAAAATACTCATATAAAAAATCCTCCTGTTATTTTTCATTTTTCTATTGACATTTGATAGCATTTATGCTATCATAAGAATAGAAGTAAAATCGATGGAGATTATACAATGTACGAGATTGAATTTTATGAAAAAGAAAACGGTGAATCTGACGTCTGGGATTTTCTTGAAGAATTGCGAGAAAAATCGGAAAAAAGCAAGGACGCAAGAATCCAATATAACCAGTTGATGCTTCACATTCAGCTGCTTCAAAACAATGGGACTCGGCTGCCAAACAACATTACAAAACATATTGAAGAAGATATCTGGGAGTTAAGACCTGGAAACAACAGAGTTTTTTATTTCTACTACTGCAATGATACTTTTGTGTTGCTGCATCATTTCAGAAAGAAAACACAAAAGACACCGCAGCGTGAAATTGAAAAAGCAAAATCAGAACGTGACGATTATCTATCCAGAAAGGGGTCATGATTTATGAGAACATGGAATGATTACAAAGAACACGTAAAAGCAACCAGCCCTCAGGGAAAAGCAGACATAGAAGAAATGGAAGCAATTGCAGCCATTATCTCTGCGGTCATTGAACAGCGGAATGCTTTGGGATATTCCCAGAGACAGCTTGCTGAAATGTGCCATATCCCGCAATCCTCGATTGCAAGAATTGAATCCTGCAAAACTGTTCCGAATCTTGAGACTCTGGTGAAAATCATGAAGCCTCTCGGACTCACTTTAACTGCACAGGCAGTTTAAGATCTACAAAATCAGCATTTCCCTCGAATCATAAACAGACTCATCAGACACACATCCACAGCGAATTGCACGGTCAAGAGCCATAATCATGGCAACCGCACCGTCAATTTTCTCTGTGGATTTTTCTTTGTCCGGCTTGATGTTTCCGGCAGGGTCACGCCTGATGAAAATGTTATCCATCATCCACCGAAGAACCGGGTGACCATTGTGGGAAAGGGTCTGTTCCAGAGTCAGTTTCATCAGTTCCTTGGTCGGTGGACTCATGTCTTTATATCCTTGTCCAAATTGTACCATTGTAAAACCCAGTCCCTCAAGGTTCTGCGACATCTGCACCGCACCCCAACGGTCAAATGCTATCTCTTTGATATGAAATTTCTGTCCCAGCTCATCGATGAAGTTTTCGATAAAACCATAGTGAACCACATTTCCCTCAGTGGTTTTCAGATATCCCTGACGTTCCCAAATATCATATGGAACGTGGTCACGTCTTACTCTAAGGGGCAAAGTTTCCTCCGGCAGCCAGAAGTAGGGCAAAACATAATAATGCTCATCTTCATCTGTTGGAGGAAATACCAAAACAAAAGCTGTAATATCCGTTGTAGAGGAAAGGTCAAGTCCACCGTAGCAGATTCTTCCTTCGAGTTCGGATTCATCAAAAGCAACCTTGCATTTGTCCCACTTTTCCATCGGCATCCAACGCACAGCCTGTTTTACCCATTGATTGAGTCTTAGCTGCCGAAACGCATTTTCCTCGCCCGGCGTTTCTTTTGCAGAGTTACACGCTGCTACGACCTTATCCATACCGATAGTTTTATCCAGTGACGGATTTGCCTTCTTCCAGACCTTTGGGTTGGTCCAGTCCTCAGATTCATCTGCACCATAAATAACAGGATAGAAAGTCGGATCATGCTTTCTGCCTTCCAGAATGTCCTTTGCTTTTTGATGTACTTCATAGCAGATTGAATTTGTGTCCGTTCCGGCTGTGGTAATCAGGAAATACAAAGGCTGCATTCTGGCATCGCCGGAGCCTTTGGTCATAACATCGAACAGCTTTCTGTTCGGCTGCGTATGAAGTTCATCAAACACAACACCGTGAATGTTAAAGCCATGTTTGGAATAGGCTTCTGCCGAAAGCACCTGATAAAAGCTGTTGGTCGGGAGGTACACGATACGCTTCTGTGAGGTCAGGATCTTCACCCGCTTGGAAAGGGCAGGGCACATTCGTACCATATCCGCTGCCACGTCAAATACAATGGCAGCCTGTTGTCGATCGGCAGCACAGCCGTAGACTTCGGCACGTTCTTCGCCGTCACCGCAAGTTAATAGCAGAGCAACGGCAGCAGCAAGCTCTGATTTGCCATTTTTCTTCGGAATCTCAATGTAAGCCGTGTTGAATTGTCGATAGCCATTCGGTTTCAAGATTCCAAACAGGTCACGGATAATCTGTTCCTGCCAGTCCAGCAGTTCGAATTTCTTTCCTGCCCAGGTGCCTTTGGTGTGGCTGAGGCATTCAATAAAAGAGACGGCATAGTCTGCCGCCTTTTTATTGTACTTGGAATCTTCCGCCATAAAGCGTGTCGGTTTGAATCGAGCCATTGTATTCACCTCCCAGGTAACAAAAAAGACCTGCTGAAAAGCAAGTCTTCATCATTTATTTTTATGCCACAGTGGGCAGTTTTGTAATCGAGATTCCATTCCCATTGTAACCATATTACCATACAAAAGCAAGGATAGCAAGCGGCTAAACAGACAGAAAAAACGTAGAAATTTCGCCGTTTTCTTGTGTAAGATACACCAATAGAAATTTTTCCGGTACGACCGCCAGAGCCTTTCGGCTCCGGCTTGTGGGATTCAGTTTTGGAAAAATCAGTTGTACTGTTTCAGCAGGATCGCCAGTGCAGTTTCGGTTTCTTCATCCTCCGGCGGAATATCCGTGCCCCGGTCGAAATTGAACACCGTTTTGCCATTCCGCCGCAGGGAGATTTTCGAGGCTCTGCCTTCCTCATATCCAAAAATGGCAGGCTCCTCGTAATGTTTCACCCAGTAGTGAAAAGTGCTTGTTCCTACTTGAATCGTTCCTTCTGTCCACATTGTTTTTTCCTCCTGTTTTCGTTGTTTTTGCCTCTTGGCATGATGTATATTACCATACAATTTCAAGTATAGCAAGTCATATCGGAGAAATATACTGCACAAACATAACAGCTGTATTTTGTGTACTATATTTCTTCGGTACGAGCCACAGCCCCCTTGAATCAGGGGCTGTTTGGAAAGAGTGAGGAAGGTTTATCTTCCCGTCATACTTTCCCATTCAAATTCGCAAGCGTTTTCGTACTCCTCATCGAAAAGGGCATCGTCATCGATTTCCTTTTCCGTAAAGTCGATGCTGTCGATTTCCTCAAAGGTCGTTCCGTTTTCCTCGGCATCTGCCTTTGCAAGGCTTTCTGCGTTTTCCTCAACCCATGCGGTGAATTCCTCGTTGTCCATCCTGTCCTCGTTTTCAATCTCCAGTTCGTATTCGTAGTCCGCATCGAACCAGGTGATGACCGCCTTTGTGATTTCGGTTCTTTCGTTCCAGTCCGTTCTGTTTGCCTTTGCTCTTGCCTTTGCGATTCCGTATGCTACCATTGTGTTTTTCCTCCGTTTTTTTGGTCGTTTTCCCTTTCGGTAACTGTATATTACCATACCTTTCGGCGTATAGCAAGCGGCTAAATGTACAGAACATAAGGCGATATTTCCGCTGTATATTTGGTGGATCTGACACTGGATAAACTTGCTTTTCTATGGTAAAATACAGTACAATGGAAAAGGCATCTCGGAAAATCGCAGCTACCAACCAAGCCCCGCACAGTTCGCCTGTGTGGGGCTGGTTTTGACTTTGGGCAGTTTTTCGGCAAGTGCTCTGAAAGCCCACACAGGGCAAACAGGGCGGTTACATGGGGAACTTTCGGTGCATTACAGACAGGATTTTCTCCCGTTCCTCCGTGGAAACGCCGATGCTTTCCAGTGCCTGCCGAATGCCGCAGTCCGGGCAAATGGGCGTTTGGTTGTCCGTTCTGGAAAGTGCAGGCACACCAGAATATGACTTTCCGCAAAGTGGGCAGACTGCCGAAACTGACTTATCCGTTTTCATGGTGGTACACCTCCCGTTCGCTGATGTCCATGGCTTTCCGCAGGTGTTTCAGGTCAAAGCCGAACTGACGGTATCCGTCCACACAGGTGCGGATGTAGGCAGAAGTGGGAATGCCCAGTTTTCGTTCCTCGTGCATGATGTACACAAAGGCGGTCAGCTTTTTTCCGGTTTCTGCAAGGGGAAGTTCCAGTTCCGTTTTGTAGTAGAAATGGGGATACCCCTCATAGCGGTCAAGGGCAAGTTCATCTCGTTCTGACACCGACCACACTGCCGCCGGAACGGTACAGCCCTGTTTTGGCTCGATGGTCAGATAGGAGCCGGTCTTGCTGCCCTTGAACAGCAGCTGGTAATTTGGAATCTCCGCAGTCCCCACAATTCTGGCATCCGGGCAGCGGAACTGCATCTGTTTCACGTTCAGATTGCTGCCGTAGGCAAGGTAAAACTTTTTCATGCAATCAAATCCTTTCTGAAGGGGATACCCTTTCACCACCATAAGACCGCCGAAGCGGTCTGGTGTAGCTGGTAGCAAAAGGCTGTCCCTTTATCTGCCGAACCGGAAAGCGGCATCGCCATCAAGGTTTTTTGTTAGAAAACTTCTTGCTGTGGAGAACTCTTTGCCAACCAGTCCCAATCGAATCAGCCATGTCCGCATGGCGAATTTCGGGTTTTCCGTTTGCTGTGGTTTCGGGCTGGCGGTTCGCAGTCCCTTTGCCATTTCGGAAAGGGCAAGGCAAAGTTGTATGTAGCTTTTTAGCTGTCCGGCATGAAGTCCGTTTTTTCTGCCGTTGGCAGGCTTGTCGAATTGAAACAACCGGAATTCAATTGTGCCTTTTGTAAAAGTTGCGTGATAGTTCAGCATATGGTATCGGCTGTCGTTGTAGTGCTGATCTCTGCCATAATTTGCACCGTTCGCCGTATACCAGATGTCTGCAAACTGTGCCATATTGGTGGGCTTTTTCCGGTTCAGCTGTTCGATGAATTGGGGATTGACCGTTCTGCAATATCGGTTCATTCTGCCTTGGTCGATTTTCAAGGCATCTGCAATCAGCCGTTCGTGACTCGCCATAAGGTTGGCGAGGTTTCGCAGAGTTTGCGGTGTGTGTCCGTTGGCACCGATGTGAATGTGAACCCCGGCTCCGATGCCTGCATGGCTGATTGCTCCGGCTTTGCGAAGCTTTCTTACCAGTTCCTGCAAGGTTTCAATGTCCTCGTATTTCAAAATCGGCGTGACCAGTTCGCACTTTTCGGCATCGCATCCTGCAATGCTGACGTCCTTTTGAAATTTCCATTCTCTGCCCTGTGCATCCCATGCTGACCAGGTGCTGTAGCCGTTTCGGCTGGCAGTGTATTCGTATCTGCCTGTGCCGAAATGGTCGGCGGCAAGTTTGGCAGCCCGTTCTCTGGTGATGTGGTTCATCTCAATCTCCACGCCGATGGTCTGCTTTTTCAGGTTTTCGATTTGCTTTGCGGTTTTTTCGTTCATGGTATTTTCCAGCCTCCTCAAATCCTGTGTCGGCATACCCATTCGCCT
>ERZ773113.1437-NODE-1437-length-11645-cov-2.705695_pt1 | contig 11645 bp, 4 predicted proteins | sample MGYA00580565_ERZ773113 | MGnify/ENA primary metagenome ERZ773113 (study PRJEB29015, sample SAMEA2737827) | human gut metagenome | biome: human gut; feature: human-associated habitat; material: faeces | place: China | collected 2012 ...
CGGCACATCCGCTTCGGTAAATGAAACCGTCGGATGTTCCTGTATTTCGCCATTGACGGACTTTTGAATTACATTAATCGTATCCAGACGAGCCAGCGACACCTTATTCAGAATATAGATACGTCCCTCCCTGCTTAGTTCGGAAGAGTTTGCCGCCACACTCCAAGAGGCTCCTCCGCCAGCCGCCGCCTTCATCCATTCTACGCTGGAGACATACCTCAATTCCACAGCCGGGTCACTCGGTGTAACAGTAAACGAAATATCAGCACCCTCACCTTCCACAATCACCTTATCGGAAGGTGAAATTGTCACGGTCACTTGTTTCGCATTGTTTTCATCTGTTTTGTCATCGTCACAAGCTGAAGAAAAAACAGCCAGGAACAAGCATAAAATATAACTGATATTCATTTTCATAAGCATTTTTCTATTACCAATATTTATTTTGAACCAGTTTCTCGTTATTATCCAGATAGTTCTGATAGATAGGCCACAAGTACATCTTCTTCAAGAAAACCCGTTTCTGTATCTCTGTCCGTTTGAAGTACTCTGTATTGGTCTTGCCATCGGTGTTCATGCCCGAAATCGGAGTTTCGAAAACTTTCTCCGCCTCTTTCCAGCGACGAATATCCATATAACGCATTCCGCCTTCAAAGGCAAACTCCACTCTGCGTTCGTGATGAATCGCATCGCGCATCGCATCCTGTGACAGTCCGGATTGCAAGGCAGGCAGTCCGGCACGCTCACGAATCAACTTCATGTATTTCTCGATATCCGCATTCCCCGGATCATACTCGTTCAATGCTTCCGCATAGAGAAGCAGTACATCGGCATAGCGCAATACATACCAATTGACAGTTGATTTATCATTATTAATGAAAGGTACGCTTTCTACATATTTGTCAATATCCCATTTGGCTGGAGTATAGCTTTGCTTGGCTTTTACAGCTTTCTTGGGGTCCAAATCTTTGCTTAATGCAGTAGGGCGGTCGTCTGTTATTTTAGCAGCTAAGTAGAAAGTTCCTGTATATGAAGTACCTGTGCTACTTTCATTATGTCCGTGCTTATAATTAGCAATGGATATGTTCTGACGTCTGGCATGGCTTTCTCCGGTTGAAGGATCGGGTTCAGCTGGGCAAGGCCGTCCGCCAGCTTCTGCTCTCCAGTCAAGCACAAATGAATGTACCACTTGTACGTTGGCAGCACAACTTCCGCTTTTACCGGCTTGAGTTGTCGTCTTCACACCGTTCCATTTTCCGATACGTCCTACAGGGTCGCTATTTCCTGAATATGTAGGAGAGTAGAAAGATACTTCAATCAGACTTTCTGTCGGGTCCCAGATACCATTACAAGTATTTTTCCACAATTGCTCATAATCGTTTAACAAATCATGTTTTCCTGATTCTACTAGAATTTTAGCTGTTTTTGCGGCTGCTTCCCATTTGCTGGTGTCCTGTATCGGATAACCGGCCCAAGTTGCATATACTTTGGTTAACAGACCCAATGCAGCTCCTTTGGAGAAACGGTAATCTTTATTGCTGCGGTAGTCCTTATCTGTAGCATATGGCAAAATATCGCAAGCATACAGCAGATCGTCTTCGATAAACTTATAAACGTCCACGGGATCAGCTTGTACAAAAGTACTCGGGTGTTGGTTGGACATGGCTGTGCTTGTCATTAATGGAATATTGCCCCAGCGGCGTACCAGCTCGAAATAGTACAGCGCTCTTAAAGCTCTGGCTTCGGCAATATAAATAGTAGCCAATTTTTTGTCCGTTTCATTATACGATTCCATTTTGACAGAAATACGTTCCAGAAAATCATTGGCATTATAGATACCGGAGTAGAGTGCAGCCCATGTGCTTTGTACTTCTGCCTGTGAAGTAGGGTAAGCATTGGTAGGCAGTATGCGGAAGTTTTCGGTTGTACTTCCTTCCACCTGTGAAATGTCTGTTCCCATAGAGAAGTAGATGGACAAATGATAGCCGTACATTGCATCTTCTACAGTAGAACGATACACGCCAAGCAATACATCTTGTGCTTCTTTGGCATCATTCATGTATTTGTCTTTCTCTACTTCGGTACTACTCTCTTCTTCCAGCGAACATGAAGCGGGAAGAAGGCATAAAGCTAAAAATCCTATATAGTATATAAACTTTTTCATATGTATATTATTTTACGAATTAGAATTGAAGGTCAAGTCCCACTGTGAATACTCGGCTCTTAGGATAAGCACCCCAGTCAAGACCCGGCATCATCGGATTATTCAGACTGTTAACTTCCGGATCATAGCCGCTGTAGTTATTCAGACAGAATAAGTTTTGACCGGTAACGTATACACGGAGTCTGGAAGCATGGAATTTGTTAGTCCATTTCTTCGGTAGGGTATATCCCAGTGTCAGGTTTTTCAGGCGAAGGAAAGAACCGTCTTCTACGAAGCGTGAGTATACATCATTTGTAATATATCCTTTAGTAGAGGGTACGGAGTTAGACGCATTGGTCGGAGTCCAACGGTCTGCTACTTCGGCAAGCATGTTACGGCGTCCGCTTCTGGTTTGTGTAGCGTATAGACGGGTAGCATTGTAAATGTCGTTACCGTAATTGAACTGGAACATAAAACTTAAATCGAAACCTTTATATTCGAAAGTATTGGTGATACCGCCAAACCATTTCGGCATAGCATTACCTATTACGGTACGGTCTTTGGTAGTGATGTCACCGTCACCGTCCTGGTCTTTATATTTCACGGCTCCGGGGCGTGCGCCATTCGGTTCGCCTTTTACTCCTGTGCTGTAACGGGAGTTTTGAGTAACACCTGGTTTCAATACCAGTTTTCCGTCTGTATCAGTATAGAAATCATCGTATTGGTATACACCATCAAATTCGTATCCGTAAATCAAACCTAATGATTCGCCTACTTTGGCAATGTAGTCGTATCCAGTAAAGTTGCTGTCAAAACCAGAGCGTGCATACATATGACTTGCACCGTCTGCCAGCGCTTTCAGTTCGTTGCGGATGAATGAAATATTGAAATTGGTATTCCATGTGAAGTCTTTAGTCTGTATGTTGGTAGAGGTTATACTCAATTCAATACCTCTGTTCTGTATTTTACCGATATTTTGCCATTGTGAAGTAAAACCGGTAGCTTGTGCCAACGATTGTGCAAGTAACAAGTCTTTTGTATTCTTGATAAAGAAGTCTGCGGTGACGTTCAAACGGTTGTCGAAGAAACCTAAGTCTACACCTAAATTGACAGAGCTTGAGCCTTCCCATTTCAAGTTAGAGTTCTTGAGTTGTTTGGGTGTCAATACAGTAACAGTATTGTTACCTATACCATACTTTATATTTGAATACATATCCAAAGAGAGGTAGTTGCTGATACGGTCGTTACCCACGATACCCCAACCGAAACGAACTTTGAAGTTGGATATCCATTTCAGGTCTTTCATGAAAGCTTCCTCAGATACACGCCATGCAGCGGAGAATGAGGGGAAGAAACCCCATTTGTTTTTTTGGGAGAATACGGTAGAACCATCGGTACGTACTGTAGCTGTCAACAAATAACGGTTGTCATAGTTATAGTTGGCACGGGCAAAGAAGGAGAGCAATGTCTTATCATAGTAATCGGTATTTACCTTACTCGGAGTAGCTCCCAATCCTAAATTGTTGTTGCCCAAATTATCAAACGGGAAGTCCATAGCTTCACCCAGCAAATATTCGGAACTTCTGAAAGAAACTTCGTGTGCCAGCATCACATCATAGTTATGCTTCTTCACTTTATCTTTCCACGTCAAAGTATTAGTATTTGTCCAGCGTACATCGCGTCCCATTTGTGTACGTCCATAGGGCTTCTCACCATTACGGTACGCTTCTTTTGAACCGTCTCTATAGAAAATATCGGTACGGTTATTGGTTGTATTGTAAGAACCGCTAGTTTTGAATGTTAATCCTTTGATAATTTGCCAGTTTACAGAGGCATTTGCAGACCACATTTCTGCACGCTTTTCATTGGTTACCGATTCAGCTTGCTTTACAGGATTTACCTGTGCCAAACTTTCACCGGAATTCAACATTTCGGGGTCAATGGCAGACTCCAAAAGTTCTTCATTTGTCATTTTCAAACCGCCGGTAGGACGTGCACTTAATATTTGTGCCAGCATATTGAAACGTCCGGAGTCGCCGGATGTACCTACACCTTTACGGTTGGTCATGGCGTAGTTTACAGTCAGGTTGAAAGAAACTTTCTTGTTGATTTTTTGATCCAAACGGAACTTGGCAGTGGTTCTGTCGAAGCCGCTATTCTTGAAGATACCGTTTTCTACATAGCGTGAGAGCGAACCGTTATATTTGGTATTGTCTGTACCGCCCATAATGGTTACATTATGGTCTTGAGACCATGTAGGATTGAATGTTTCTCCTTGCCAGTCTACTCCGGCAACACCGATATAATCGTCAAGTGTTTGATATTTGTAAGGAACTCCTTCTGTTTCGTCTCCTTCTTTGTAGTAAGTCTCTTTGTATTTGGGATCGATATCACCTTGAAGTCGTGCAAATTCATATGGAGAGAGCAAATCCAAAGTCTTTGAAATCTTACGGTAGGTTGCCGAACCATTGTAAGTAACGGTTGTCTTGCCTACTTTAGCCGATTTGGTGGTAATCAGTACAACACCATTAGCTGCACGTGCACCGTAGATAGCGGAAGAAGAAGCGTCTTTCAACACTTCGATAGATTCGATGTCCGAATTGGAGAGGTAGTCGATATCTGATACTTCAAAACCGTCTACGATGTAGAGCGGAGATGCGTCTCCTGTTAATGTTCCCACACCGCGGATGCTGATGTTGAAACCTGCGCCCGGAGTACCATCGGTAGAGGTGATTTGTACACCGGCAATTTGACCGCCCAATGCTCCAGCTACAGAACTGGTCTGGTATCCTTCGATATCTTTGGCTGCAACGGAGGCTACGGAACCTGTCAAGTCACTTTTCTTCATAGTACCGTAACCTACAACTACCACTTCATCCAGTGTTTTACTGTCGGGAATCAGTTGGATAGTTACCTGGGTTTTACCTTGCAGGCGTACTTCTTGTGTCAGATAACCAATGTAACTTACCACCAATGTTGCGTTTTTCTTGGCTTTGAGGGTGAAATTACCGTCCAAATCAGCGGCTGCACCGGTCGTTTCACCTTTTACCTGTACTGTGGCGCCAATTAAAGGCTCTTTATTTTCGTCAAGGATAGTTCCTTTCACTGTTACACCTTGCGCAAAGGTGATAATAGATACAAGGAGAGCTAAGAGGGTGATGTACCCTCTTTTGCTCAGTGTATGATATGTTGGTTTATACATAATTGTATTTATTGTTTTGTTAGATAATTAGTTGCCTTCGTAGGTTTCGTCGAACCAAAGATAAAGTGGATAGTAGCCTAATGCACTACCTTTCTCTGCATGGATGTTAGATACATTCCCATCAAGATCATATCTTATATCTCCTATTACTACTCCGTTGGGATATTTTCCGTCAGTACCAATCCATTTAGTTGGGTCAATCCAGATTTGTTTATTATTGTTTCCATTGATATATCCTGCCTTGATGCCTTTAGTGTCTACATCAGAAGACGTGCTACCTTTTGTATCATAGTAACACAAGGGAACTCTTGAACCTAGACTGTTACTTTGGCCACAATTTCCCCACACTTGATTGAGCATATTGTTGCTTGTGGAATTGTCTACTTTACCACTGCCATGATTGATATTATTATCAAAATTCCAATAAGAGAAATCTCTGCGATAATCAACAATAGTGTTTGTTGTGGTTAAATCTTTGTTGAATTTATGATTTTTCCAAGTAACAACTTTGCATTCAGTGGAACTGCATGCACCTGTGCGTGGGTTGATTCTGACGACGAAAGGTGTAAAAAGTAATACATTAGTCTGATTTCGACTTACATTGAAGAATACTGGAATATTCTTCTTTACAGCAGGAGCATCATTATTGCTAGAAGTAACTTCTATCAACAAAATTGCACCTTGATAATCTGTTCCTAACTGGTTGTTGCTTCCATTATTGCTGGAAATTGTTCCATTAGGTAGTGTATTGCCCACTTCTATAGTTGGAAAATTATTGTTGTTAGGGAATTTACCGATAAGTTTATAACTTATATTTGAAGTAGACGGTATGTCGTGGTCTAATACTTTGATTTCATTTACTTTGTCATCGGAAATTCCCCAGTTCTTATTGATGAATCTGAACTGATTTCTATAGGCGATATTCGTTTCTTTTTTAGGGTGATAATCTGATTGTGTCGTATTATCAAATATTATTTCGTCTTCTATATTAGTACCCCAACTTACATACGTAAAGTTATTCGGGTTTTCCACAACAGTTACAGAAAGTGCTTTGACTATCCCTTCTTCATTTTTCTTATTTGTTACTTTTACTTTAATCTCATGAGTCATAGCACTCAATGTGTGATTATTTGCAATAGATATAGCGCCATTGGCTGAATTTATTGAAATAATATTTTGTGCTATCTGAGCTTTAATTTCCTCACTATTGCTTTCGTCAAATTGGAATGTTGGAGCTCCTCCTACAAAACCTTCATCAGGCTTTTGGCTTTCCAAACTTCCGCCTAATTGATAGAGTTTATTTACTGGTGTATAGTTAAAAGTTTCGGGTTGAATAGGCTCAATGAAAGCTACAACCTTTACTGAATATATGCCTTCAAAGTCATTACTGCCATAAGCATTACTTGCTGTAATAGTAAATACATAAGGAGTTTCGCTGATTTCCAAAGAATTACCCTCTGGAACACTAATTTGTCCTGTTGTTTCATTGATAGTGAAAGCTGTTGTTTCTGGAGTTACGGATTTTATGGCAAATTTTAGTTCTTCTTTTGCCCCTGCAATAGTAGGTATTACTGATTTATTTTCAGTACCGGTTTCAAAAAGATCAGGTAAAGCTTCAGTTTCTATATAAAATAAATCGCGTGGTTTAGAAACAACTTTAAAGGTTACAGCATTGTTATACATGTGTTCACCAGCCTTAGTGGTAAGTTTTAAGTTTAATGTATAACTTTCTCCTGCAACTAATTTATCTTTTTCACTTTCGCGAATAATAATCTTTCCTTTAGTGTTGGGATCGAAAGTAAAGTAGGACAGATATGGCTTCGTTTCGTCTTGTGCAATGGCATATCCTGTGATACTGACATGTTTGTCAGCTTCTGTACTTACTTGTGCACTGGCTTCTGCCCAGTTTTCTTCATCTTGGTTCACCAATACTTCTGCCGGTTCTACAGTTACTCCTTCGGGTACAGCCAGCAACATGTTTACCTGAACAGCATCTTTAAAATCAAAGAACTTGCCGTTAGAATAGCAGCCTACACTGATGCTATACATTCCTGATGTCATGCCATCAGTATTCTGAATTGTAATTTCACCTGTTTCTGCATTTATCACAAAGTTGTCGTTGTTGCTGAAAGTTTCTTCATTAAGTGTAACCTTTGTGATTGTAAAATCATAAGGTGCACTACCTTTATAAGTAGGCGCCTGTAATGTATAGGACATACCGGGACCTATATCCGTTACTCCTAAGTAATGGAGAATAAATCCTGTAGAGTCTGTGGTCTCTGTTTTATCGCAAGAGACACAAAACACAGTTAATGCAGCTACTATAAAGAAACGTAGCATGCTGAATGTGCTTAGCAATTTAGATTTCATATTCTGAAAATTATTGATTTGTTATAAAGTGTATGATAAAGTCTTGGTTTCTCCTGCTACTGTTACGTTCACGGAAATACTGTTATTGGTGCATTCACCGAATGTTACTGAAATTTCTTTCTCCTCCGTATATTTTTCTATAGGAAGAATAACGGTGGCAAATCGGGCTGTTTTATTATCCGCTTTATTAATATCTATAGAGTAAGCAATACGTTCTTTATAACCATCATTTGCAGAACTTGAGAATGAAAAACGTCCCTCTTTTTCCTGGCAGGTTATAGAATTATTATCTTCGGCAAATGTACGGATGACAATATTGTTATTATCAGCGAAAGAGGTATGTGCTCCTTTTTGTTCGGCATCTAAAACTACATTATCTTTATTCTCGCATAAATTGAAGTTCAAATGTAGATCCCCTGTTGCTTCACCGATACCTTCGTCTACTAATACGAAGTATGATTTATCCACGTAGAATACAGTACGACGATGCTTTAAGTTGTCGTAACCTTGATTTTCGAATACCAATACATCCGCATCTGCTTTTAAAAGTTTGCCTGCTGCGTATTTGAAATCCGAGGCATATCTGTTTCCTTCAGTAACTTTTCCTAGAGTCAGCGTGTTATGGTTTTCACTGTTGCGGAACCATAAACGTGCTTTTCCTGAATCGGTATTAGTGTTGTATTCGTAACTATATACACCGGAGTCAGGGAAGAAATTACGCTTGTTGATGTATAATTCAAATGTTCCGTTATCGGGTTGGTTGTGGCTCCACCGTTCCAAGTCGGTAGATATATCATTGCTCTTGTTATTACTGAAAATCATTACAGTAGATGAAGGCTCCCAACCGTTGCGCATCACATAATAACCGGCGTCTCCAAATACTTTTATGTCGTTTCCGGGTGTTTTCCCCTGGGCATTTCCACCGTTGACGGCTGTTGCCATATACTTAAATTCTTCACTATCTGGAAATAGTTCTGTGTACTTTATGAAGTTTTTGGATATTGTGGAACGACTCCAGTTTGATTTCCAAGAATCATTAAAACCGGGTACAATATAATCTGCACCTTTTTCAAAATAATTGGGATAGGTGAAATGGATTAAGACTTCTGCTGCGTTACGGAGATATTCATTGAATTCAGGGTCTAACTTGCTTGTCAGTTTATTAGCCTGAATCAATCTGATTGTTTCGTAAAAATCAGCTACAGCGGAAATATGGTAATGAAGTGACATTTCTTTATGCCAGCCATCAGCCATGAATTGATTCTTTACTTCTGCATTTGCAATGCTGCATCCTTTATCCAACCAATTTTGAGCATTCTTCAATTCTGGCATCAGTACACCGGCAGCAATCAATGCTTGTCCTTGTGTAACTAAAATGTTACCGCTTTCTGCATAAGGATATTTTACAAGAAAATCTGCCTGTTCGGCAAATGAAGTCAAGAATGTAGTGAGCCATTCGGGCGTAAAATTGTCGGAGTGTTTGAAGTATTCCAACAGTTGTACCTGATCGATAAGACGGGTTGCTACTTGGAGTTGCCACCATGAAGTGGTATTAGGCCCTTCTGTCGGTTGTGGATTTTGAGTAATCCAATCGCTGTAGACCTCTATCCAGGATTTGATATATTTTTCATCACCACTTACACGATAAACTTTGGCTTGTGGGATGAACCATTGATGACGATGTAATTGTTTCAGATATTCTTCACCAACACTCGCATTTTTGTTCCAGTCAATACTGCCGGCTTTACCCAAAGAGTAGGGCTTTTTATCGCTGCCTTCATAGAAGCCTTTAACAAAAAAGCGATATTCTAATGCGAAGTCTGCGATATTTTGGTCACCATCATTGAAGTTGTTACTTGCATTTCCTTTGTTGAGAGTGATGTTGACTAATGACAACGCCGGGTTTTCTGCATTGGCTCTCATGCGGTAATACTCCAAGAGTGCACTTGCCGCAAGATAGTCCTCACCAGCTTCATGATATTGCTTTACTTTTTCCAAGCCGGGATAGTCGAGGTTGAGTTGGTCAAAAACAGCAGTGTTCAATACTGCGTTTTCTTTGTTCTCAGGCGTCAGTTCTGGACTGATGTTTCCGCCTGTGGCGAATTCTTCTTCGTCGTCAACACATCCGGAGAGTGCAAACATTGCGAACAAACAGATAAAAAGAGTGTTCTTCATACTTAAGTTGTTTTTTATTAGTAAAAGTTTCAATTTTCCTTGCCGCAAATATATTACATTGATTTCTAAGAGCTAATCTCTCTTGTTTATGCTTTCTTTGAAATCTGAATTTTATTATTAAATTTGTTGAATGAAATATCGTATTTGTTTAAAAAGCCTGCATGGGGTATTCTGAGAGGGGTGTTCGGATGAATAGGAACTATCCTTTCTTATGTGCATTCTATCAGTATCTTATCAGAAAAAATGTTAGCCTGTACCTCCTTCACCCTTCACAACTCTTTATTCATGCGGGATAGCGGGTGAAGCCCGGTTGTAGAGTTTCATTGGCAATGCTACACAGTTGCATCTAAAACTCCACACCTTACCACCCGAAAGTGCAGGCATTTGCTTGGCAAACCTCAGGGATTTTATCTGTTATAGCGCGGCATTTCACTCGCAAAGACGCGGTGTTTCGGACGCTAACATGCGGTGTTTTGAAAAGCAAAATTGCCTTGCTGGATAAGGCCTATCCTTTTACTTTTTTAATGTACTCCGTCGGCAAACAGCCTATATACTTCTTAAAGCAAGTTGCAAAATAAGAAGATGAATTAAATCCCACCATGCTGCTGACTTCGGTTACCGTATAACGTCCGCTTTTCAGCAGTTCGGTAGCCCTTTTGAACCGTACTTTACGGATAAAGTCGATGGCTGACTCTCCGGTGATTGCTTTCAGTTTTAAATGCAGGTTGGAGCGGCTCATATTCATCTTTTGCGCAAATTCATCGGTAGAGAACTCAAAATTATCAATGTTTTCTTCTACGATGCTTACGGCGCGTTTCAGCAACTCTTCATCCATGGCATTGAAAGTAATCTTCTCCGGTTCCACTTCCAAGGATTTGGCGTACTTTTCGAGCATGTGGCGGCGGGTACGCATCATGTTCTGTATCTTGGAAGTGAGGACGGCGATGGAGAAAGGCTTGGAGATATAATCATCCGCACCTACTTGCAGGCCTTCCAACTGGTCTTTTATGTCGGTTTTGGCAGACAGGATGATAACCGGAATGTGGCAGGTACGAATATTCTGTTTGATATTCTTACATAGTTTGATGCCGTCCATTACAGGCATCATGACATCGGTGATAATAATGTCCGCCTCATGGTTCTTCAGTTTTTCCAAGGCTTCTTCACCGTTTCCTGCCTCCAGTATGTTGAACAATGCAGCCAAACCGCTGCTGAGATAATGGCGAATCTCCTGATTGTCTTCCACAATAAGGATGGTTCCGCGTTTCTTGTCGCCCGTTTCTATGGCTTCATTCTCCATTTTCTCCGTATCGATGAAATACATTTCTTTGGAGTTGGTGGAGTACACCTGCTCTTCTTCCTTGGAAGTGTTGGAGCCTGCCAGCTCGGTGGCCTTATAAACAGCCAGGTCTTGCGGCAGATAGACGGAGAATGTACTTCCCTTGCCCTCTTCGCTCTCCAGTTCGATGCGTCCGTGGTGCAAATCGACCAGACGCTGTACCAGCGACAGTCCGATGCCGCTTCCTATATGCTGGCTTTCTATCTGATAGAAGCGTTCGAACACTTTACCCTGCTTATTGATAGGAATGCCGGCACCGGTGTCGCTCACTTGCAGTATCAGCCAGTTGTTTTCCTCTTTCAGGGTAACGGTGATACTCTTTCCGTTGTCCGTATATTTGAAAGCATTGGACAAAAGATTGTTGACAATCAGTTCCAGATAGTTAGGGTCGAAAAGTTCCTCTTTTTCTTCCAAATCGG
>ERZ773113.1441-NODE-1441-length-11629-cov-3.271730_pt1 | contig 11629 bp, 8 predicted proteins | sample MGYA00580565_ERZ773113 | MGnify/ENA primary metagenome ERZ773113 (study PRJEB29015, sample SAMEA2737827) | human gut metagenome | biome: human gut; feature: human-associated habitat; material: faeces | place: China | collected 2012 ...
GTATACACATATGGTTGCGGCGAGGGCATGGACTTCAGAGCGACTAACATCCGCATGGAGGATGGATATTCTGTATACGATATGGTACATGGGGATGACGTTGTAACTGTCAAGGTAGGAGTGATGGGACTGCACAACGTGCGCAATTCATTGGTGGCCATGGCTGTGTCGCATCAGCTTGGAGTTCCATATGAGAAGTCGTCGAAGGCATTTGAGAATTTCAGAGGTCTCAGACAGAAGGTCATCAAGCTTCCTGGCAAATACACGATCATAGACGATACATACAATGCAAGCCCTGATTCCATGAAGGCCAGCACCGATGTCCTCTGTGACATGAAGTGCGAGGGCAAGAAGTATATCGTGCTCGGCGATATGCTTGAGCTCGGAGAGAAGAGCGATGAGTACCACTATGAAGTCGGAGAGTATCTCAGAGATAAGAAGATAGATGAGGTCATAGTCATCGGAGAGCATGCCCAGAAGATCAAGGAAGCTCTGGATGCCTGTGATACGAAGTATGCCAAGACTGTGTCATTCACTGACACGGAGGAGATCGCGATATATCTTATGGCGCTCATGAAGCCTGAGGATATAGTGCTTTTGAAGGGATCAAACGGAATGAATTTGAGTGAAGTGGTTAATATTCTCACGAATTAGTGTGTGTATTTGTACAAAATGACAAAAGCGGTCACGGATTTACAACGATCTGTGACCGCCTTTTTGTGTAAAGTGTTGCCATTTATTGTAAATCAATTCCCAAAACGATACAAAAGGGAGAAAAGAATTTGGTTATATTGAAAAAATATAAAAAATGGAGTAATATCAACCTAGCTTGAAAATAAATACATAAGATTACATAGATACTTTTTATTTGGGAGGAAAGAATCATGGCTACAGCAAAGAAGGCAGATGAGACAAAGAAGGTAACAAAGGCAACACCTGCAGCAGCACTTGCTAAGGTTGAGGCAGTTAAGAAAGAGGAAGCTGCAAAGAAGACAGCAGCTACAGAGACAAAGGCAGCACCTGCAAAGAAGGTAGCTCCAGTTAAGGAAGAGCCAAAGGCAGCACCTGCAAAGAAAACAGCACCAGCTAAGAAGGAAGAGACAAAGGCAGCAGCACCTGCAAAGAAGGCTCCAGCAAAGAAGGCAGCTCCAGCTAAGACAACAGAGAATGTATTTGTTGAGTTCGCTGGCGGTCAGATCGAGATGGCAGCAATCGTTGCTAAGGTGAAGGAAGTTATTGGCAATAAGACAGTTAAGGAATTGAACGTATACTACCAGCCAGAAACAGGCATGGTATATTATACAGCTGATGGAGAATCAGGTTCTTACAGTCTTTAATCTATAGATGTTTGTTTTGAGACGGATCCCAGTCGTAACGACTGGGATCTTTTTTCTTTGTGCAATATTGTGTTGTATATAATGGGCTTTCTGTGATAATATGTCATAGGTTAGGATAATCTAACTAATGCTTTTACAGGGGGTAAGAGATGACAATACACGAGTATGGAGACAGGAAGAATCCGCATATACTGCTTATACATGGCATGTGGATGTGAATATATTAAAAAGCCTGTGATATGAACTTTGATTCATACCACAGGCTTTTTGCTTGCAGATAATACTATATATTATGAATTATTTTGTTGTCAGGAAATCTGCGTATGCTGTAGGAAGACCATGCTCTGTAGGATCAAGTCCCTTGATCTCTTCCTCCTCAGATACTCTAAGTCCCATAGTCTTCTTGATGATCAGGAATACGATGGTGATCGTAACTGCTGTCCATGCTGCAACTGCTGCAAATCCAAGTAACTGGATGAGAAGTGGATGAATGCCACCGCCGTAGAACAGACCGTTTAATGTATCATTTCCAGGAACAGTTGTTGTGGAGAAGAGACCTACAGCGATTGTTCCCCAGATACCATTTACACCATGTACGGCTACGGCACCGACAGGATCGTCAACATGTAATGCGTGGTCACAGAGCCATACTCCGAATACTACGAGAAGTCCGGCAACGATACCGATGATAGCTGCGCCGAAAGCATCGACTGTATCACAAGGAGCTGTGATGGCAACAAGACCAGCGAGTGAAGCGTTGAGACACATTGACACATCAGGCTTGCCATATTTGAGCCATGTAAATATCATACATGAAACTGTTGCAAGTGCAGGTGCGATAGTAGTAGTGAGGAAGATAGAACCTAACTGATCAACAGATGTTGCGGCTGCACCATTGAATCCGTACCAGCCGAACCACAGGATGAATACACCGAGTGCGCCGAGTGGAAGGTTATGACCAGGGAAGGTGTGAACCTTTACTACTTTGCCATTCTCATCCTTATTGAACTTTCCGATACGAGGTCCAAGTAATGCGGCACCAATCAGTGCTGAGATTCCGCCTACCATATGGATGGCACATGAACCGGCAAAATCATGGAAGCCAAGTTTTACAAGCCAGCCACCTGGATTCCAGATCCAGTGAGCCTCAATAGGATATATCAGCAGTGAGATGATAGCTGAGTATACACAATATGCAGAGAACTTTGTTCTCTCTGCCATAGCTCCTGACACGATGGTTGCTGCTGTTGCACAGAACACAAGGTTGAATACGAAGCTTGACCAGTCATAGTTTTCAAAGTGAAGGAACAAATCCCATGATGGTTTTCCGATGAAACCTCCGAGTGCCCAGTCACTGCTGCCGAGCAGAAGTGATGAACCGAGGATCATGAATGAGACTGTACCGAGACAGAAATCCATGAGATTCTTCATTATAATGTTTCCGGCATTCTTGGCTCTTGTGAAACCGGCCTCAACCATTGCAAATCCGGCCTGCATCCAGAATACCAGTGCGGCTCCGACAAGGAACCATACTCCAAATACAATTGTGCTTACGTCTTCCATAATCATTCCTCCTTTTAATACATTGTAGTTGTGGAAGTGATCAGATAATAAAAAAAGATGCGTCCCGCCAGGTATGCTCCTGACAAAACACATCTTTGTGCACATTATATCTGATCGTACGTCACTGAGATATGACTGATAATAAGTATCTCAGTGCCACACCTCAATTACTAACTTGGGTTGAGTATAGTATTGAGATATGGTAAAATATTGAAAAAATCGGACATGGAACGATAAACCTTATTATATTTTGCGCGGGCTTAATATAATAAAGCAAAGATACGGTAAAGATAAATAAAGTTATGCGGAGATGGCGTATGGATAGTCAGATTTTATTGAATGTTAATTTTTGCAGTGAAGTACATACTAATTTGATAGAAAAGAATGAGAAGTCTGTGTATGTGAGAGCTGGTTACAGCTTGGGTGGGCTGAGAATAGTGCCACAGGAGAATGCTGGGATATGTGTGATATGTACGGATGGACACATCAAAAGGGTGTATCCGGGTGAACTGGAGGCGGCTGTTTGCATTGAGGAGAGCTGCAGCTTCATATCTGTGGAGCAGGATCTTGGATTTGGCAGGGAGACTCTGGATACTCAAGATATGCGTCTGCTTGAAAAACTGCTGACGGCTGATCATGCATTTACAGGAAATGGTGCAGAAGATCCGATAGAGAGTGCGACAGAGGAGATCACGGAGCATATAGAGAAATGCGGATCGTTGTGGCAGAGGAATGGCATGGCTGATTCGGACATCGTGAAACAGGCGGATGTCATATATGCGGCAAAAGGGAAGATAAGCATATCAGAGCTTGCTGAGCAGATGGGATGCACCGTTAGACATGTGCATAGGAGATTTGTGGAGGAGCTGGGGGTCAGCCCCAAGAGGTTTGCCCGCATCGTGAGGATCAGGGAGACTGTGAGAAAAATGCTGGAGCATCCGGGCGGACATGTCACGGATTATATGGATGACATGGGATATTCTGACCAGGCGCATTTCCAGAGAGAGTTTAAGTGGTATACAGGGATGACCCCGGGGGGTCTGCTGAAGATACTGGGAGACAGAGCAGAACGATAAAAAACAGGCAGTGTACAAATGCCACTGCCTGCAAATTTAGAAAAAGGAATGATACTGGATACCTGTGCTTATTAGAGTGCTGTCTCTCCGCGCTCGCCTGTACGGATACGAACGACATCTGCCACATCATATACGAAGATCTTACCATCACCGATCTTACCTGTGGATATTCTCTCGCAAACCTTGAAAATGATCTTGTCCGCAACATCGTCTGCTGCGATGGTCTCGATCTTTACCTTTGGAATAAGGTTTACAACATATTCGCTTCCTCTGTAAGTTGTCTTATATCCCTTCTGATTACCGTAACCCATGATGTTTGATACCATGGCACCTGTTGATTCACACTCATCAAGTATTGACTTTACATCATCAAGCTTTTCTGAACGAACTACGATTTCAAGTTTCTTCATAATTACAGTCCTCCTTTTACCCGTTGGATTTATTTTTTATGATTATAGCATAGCGAAAAATCCAATTCCATAGCACTTCGCAAATGCTGAAATATAAAAACGATTCGAAAGACCACAGTTGTAAAATGACATAAAAAACAGGAGTTTGACTTAATATTATTAAGGAGAAAATGATGGTATGAGGAGTTTGGTCACGGCTATTTTACAGTAATTTCATATTTGCAGGTGTTGGTAAATGTGGTATATGTGTGTTATTATATTTCTGACTGAGACTATATGTATAATCAGGAAAGGAAAATGAGATATGGCAGAGAATTATGATGATATAGATAAGAAGACACCGGATACGGTGGATACCGATGGACATGCATCGGATGATAAGGACAACGATGACGACTACGAGAAATATTGCTACCTGTGCAGGAGACCGGAGAGCGTGGCCGGCAAGCTGATACATATGCCTGGAGATATAAATATATGTGCGGACTGCATGCAGAGATCATTTGACAGCTTTAACAATTCCGGTTTTGGCAACATGCCGGGGCTTGGCAATATGCAATTCATAGATCTTACGAACATGCCATTTGGCAATATAGACATGTCCAAGTTCAAGGCACAGAATGACGTGCCAAAGTCACAGAAGGTCAAGAAGAAGGCGCCAAAGGAAAAGAAGCAGGAGGAAGAGCTCACGCTTAAGACCATTCCGGCTCCTCATAAGATCAAGGCTATGCTGGACGAGTATGTTGTGGGACAGGAATATGCCAAGAAGGTTATATCCGTGGCTGTATACAATCATTATAAGAGGGTTCTCACAGATACCATGGATGATATAGAGATAGAGAAGTCCAACATGCTGATGGTGGGACCTACAGGCTGTGGTAAGACATATATAGTCAAGACCATAGCAAGACTTCTCAAGGTGCCTCTCGCAATAACTGATGCCACAACTCTAACTGAGGCCGGTTATATAGGCGATGATGTTGAGAGTGTTCTGTCAAAGCTTCTCGCCGCCGCCGACAATGATGTGGAGAAGGCAGAGAGAGGAATCGTGTTCATAGATGAGATAGACAAGATCGCCAAGAAGCAGAACAGCAACAGCAGGGATGTGAGCGGTGAATCCGTACAGCAGGGACTGTTGAAGCTGCTTGAGGGTGCGGATGTTGAGGTACCTGTGGGATCGGGCAGCAAGAATGCTATGGTTCCCATGACGACCATCAATACAAGAAACATACTGTTTATATGTGGTGGAGCATTTCCTGATATAGAGGAGATCATCAAGCAGAGGATCAGCAAGCAGGCGTCCATGGGCTTCAAGGCTGAACTCAAGGACAAATATGATGATGATCCGAATCTGCTGAGACAGGTTACAACCGAGGATCTCCGTGAGTTTGGCATGATACCTGAGTTCCTTGGAAGACTTCCGGTACTCTTCACACTTGATGCGTTGGACAAGGATATGTACGTGAGCATACTCAAGGAGCCTAAGAATGCGATATTAAAGCAGTATAAGAAGCTCCTTGCACTGGATGAGGTGGATCTTAGATTTGACGATTCGGCATACGAGGCGATAGCCGAGGAGGCAATCAAGAGGAAGACGGGAGCCAGAGCATTGCGTGCAATTATAGAGAAATTCATGCTGGATATCATGTACCAGATCCCAAGGGATGACACCATAGGAAGGGTGACCATCACAGGTGATTATATAAAGGGCAAGGGAAGCCCTATCATAGAACTGCGCGGAACACCGGCACTTGAGGAGGCAAGCGCAACTCAGATCGATAAGCAGGACTGAACAGATCTGTAATGACAATAATGCGATAACAGGAAAATGCTACTTGATAATATTTTATCAATATGCTAGAATATCACCGTTCATTAAGGGAGTAGTCAGCGCAGAGCTTGCGTTGTGATATCAACATAATGATTGACAGCCATCGGTCGATGATGGCGTGAATCTGGTATTACTGTAGATGATGAGACTTTCTGGACAGCTTTTAGCTGCCCGGGAGGTCTCTTTTTATATGTGTCTGTGACTGCATCCGTCAAATCCATATCAAGGAGAAAAATTATGAGTATTGCAGAGTTATTCCTGTTGGCATTTGGTCTTTCAATGGATGCATTTGCCGTGTCTATCTGTAAGGGGTTGTCCCTGCGCAACATCAAGGTGAAGCATATGCTTATCGCAGGTGCGTGGTTTGGAGGATTTCAGGCACTTATGCCGACGGTAGGATATGTCCTCGGAAGCTTTTTTGCAGATCTGGTAAGCAAATGGTCACACTGGATCGCATTTGTGCTCCTCCTGTTCATCGGCGGAAGCATGATCAAGGAGTCGTTTGGCGGGGAAGAGGAAGTAGATGCAGATATGAGCTTTAAGGTCATGTTCCTTCTGGCGGTTGCAACCAGCATAGACGCACTGGCGGTTGGAGTGTCATTTGCATTCCTCAAGCTGTCCACTCTGTATATCATACTTGCGGTATTATTCATAGGATGTATCACATTCATATGTTCAGCGGTCGGAGTGAAGATCGGAAGTATATTCGGAACAAAGTACAAGTCAAAGGCTGAGCTTGCCGGAGGTATCATACTTATACTCATAGGAGTAAAGGTTGTTCTGGACGGACTCGGTATATTGTAACCTTAACATAAAATAAATGGACAATAGTATGGTTTATGGCATACAATGTGTAGATAGGTTATGTGAAGGGACAATATATTAAGTAAGGAGTAGATGTATGACCAGATTCAAAAAGAATATGAGAAGATTTGTCGTGGCTGCTGTTGTCGGAGCCATGGCCATGTCGATGACTGCATGTACTTCTCATATGTTTGATGAGAAGACTATCACAGGAACAATAAAGGATAATGCGGACAACTACACAAAGGTGCAGAAGGAGTTCGAGGAATATCTGCACGATGAGTATGTGGACAGTGTGACATCGGACACACTCTCGTACAACTATGAGATAAAGGATGGGGATGCCCTTGGTATTCCTGAGCCGGAGGTATCTCTGGGCGATTCGGATATGAGCGATGAGGGAATCAAAAAACGTAAGGCTGAGTTTGATGAGTCCTTTGACAAGCTCAAGTCATTTGACAGGGACGATCTCACGGAGAGCCAGCAGCTCACATATGATATACTTAATCAGTATCTGGAGACGGAGTCAGAGGGTTATCTGAACATATACCTCAGCGAGCCGTTCTCACCTATGAAGGGACTGCAGTCGAATATATCCACATATTTCACAGACTACCGTTTTGACGACAAGGGTGATGTGGAGAGATATCTCCAGGTGCTTGGAATGGTAAGGGATTATTTTGATGACAATCTAGAGTTTGAGAAGACAAAGTCCGAGAAGGGATATTTTATGAGTGATGCCGTGTGCGATAAGGTCATCGAGCAGTGCGAAGACTTCATCAAGGACAAGGACAATCACTTCATGATACAGGTGTTCAACGATAACATCGAGGCGCTGGACTTCCTGACTGCGGACGAGATAGCCGATTTTGAGGAACAGAATAAGAAGGCCGTTGCGGAAAGTCTTATACCTGCATATGAGGATGTTATAGATGTGCTGTCATCGCTCAAGGGAACCGGTAAGAACCAGGGCGGTGTGTGTGGCTATGAAGGTGGTAAAGAGTATTACGCTTACCTTTTGAAGGACGCTGCGGGAACTGATAAGACACCTGAGGAAGTGGCACAGATGCTGGATGACAACCTGTCAGATCTCATGACAGATCTGTATTCCATAGCCATGACACAGTACGATTCATATGAATATTTTGTGGAGCACTACGATGACCTCTTTGGAGACAGTGACTCAAAGGAGCCTTCAGAAATAATAGATATACTCATGAATACAGCCACCGAGAACTACCCAGACTTTGGAGAGATAAAGTATCAGGCGAAGAAGCTTGATAAGAGCCTTGAGGATATTCAGGAGAATACGCTGGCATACTATATGTCACCTGCGATCGATGACCAGGACAACAACCTTATCAGGGTAAATGGCAAACATACGGATGGTATGTGGACCACACTTGCCCATGAGGGATATCCGGGACACATGCTGCAGAATGCATACTACATGTCAACAGATCCTGAACCGGTACGTACCATATTAAGCTTCCTTGGATACAAGGAGGGCTGGGCAATGTATGCGTGCTATGATGCCATAAACTATTACACATTTGATGGGGCATCTGATTCGGACACCGTTGCAAAACTGTACAGGTTAAACGATGAGATCAATTATCTTATAAGTGGAAGGATCGATATAGGAATCAACTATGAGGGCTGGTCACTGCAGGAAGCAAAAGATTACCTGAATGAAAAGGGATTCAACGGCGATGCCGCCGACGATCTGTATACTACCATGATAGGTGATCCTGCCGTATACCAGAGTTATTCAACAGGCTTCTATGAGATGCAGGAGATCAGGGATTATGCTGAGGAACAGCTTGGATCAAAGTTTGACCTGAAGGAGTTCAATACAGTCGTTCTCGAGACAGGTCCATGCCAGTTCAATATCCTGAAGCAGCAGGTTCAGAAGTATATTGATACAAAACAATAAAATAGAATATAGCCGGTACATATAATGTACAGATGGAGACATACCGCAGCCGGAGAAATTTCCGTGCTGCGGTATTTTTGTGTAAAGATTCGGAATTTGCTGCATATACTATATAGATTGCCCCTGGAGGAATGTGCGGTGATATCAGATGCTGCTTACTCAGAGGATTATGTGGAATATATAATAGAATACAACGGAGACAGGGAAGCTCTGATGGATCTGTATCAGCCATACGGGCTCAACATAATAGACGACAGATATGCGGTGGCATATCAGCCGTTTCCGGCCGGGTATATGGAGAGTTTTTCAAGGCTTGAGTACAATCTTTTCCCAAAAGTGTACGGCCTGATGGACGATGTGGGGGCTCTTGAGGCTATAGGGGTTATCAATATCCAGCAGGAAAATATACTCGGACTCACCGGAAAGGGGATGCTGCTTGGCATCGTCGATACGGGGATCGATATATTTGGCAGTTCATTTGTGCGGGATGGGGGTAAGACAAAGATACTTGCGGCGTGGGATCAGACTGTGGAGGAGGCTGACAACGCATCATACGGCTACGGCAGGGAGTATAGCACGGAGGAGATACAGGCTGCTGTGGATGAGAGACAAAGGATATTGACGGATACCACCGGGCATGGAAGCTTCTGCGCGGGAACGGCTGTGAGTGTGGCTCCGTCGGCAGACCTGGTGGTGGTGAAGTTAAAGCAGGCAAAGGAGAATCTCCGCAGCTTTTATGGTATTCCATCGGATGCAAATGCGTACAGTGAGGTTGACATAATGACAGCGATAGCATATCTGCTTGAGCAGCAGAAAAAGCTGCGCATGCCTATGAGCATACTCGTGACGCTTGGGACCAACAGTGGAAGCCATACGGGGGCGGGAGCGCTGGACAAATATATAAACAACATAGGAGATCTTCAGGGGTTTGCGGTATCTGCTGCCGGTGGCAACGAGGGGAGAGCAGGACATCATTATTCCGGGATCGTCACAGGGGCATATGATGTCGTTGAGATCGATGTGGCAGATCACAACAGCTTTACACTTGAGATATGGGGTAAGTCCACCAATACCTACTCGGTGGCCATAGAGATTCCCGGCGGGGAATTTATAGAGAGGATATCGCCGAGGTATGACAGGAGCTCGATCATCCGTCCGATATTTGGAGGTGGGATGATATATGTCGACTATTTTCTCGTAGAGGATTCTGCTGGGCAGGAGCTCATCATGCTCAGATTTATAACCCCGGCAAATGGTATATGGCGGATAAGGGTGTACGGTGTTGGAACCACGGAGCTCAGCTTTAACGCGTGGCTGCCCATAAGCAGCTTTGTATCCCCGGGGACGAGATTTGTGTCAAGTGATCCGGGAGTGACCATAACGAGCCCGGCGGTGGCGGAGACTGCGATATGCACTTGCGCATATGATCACTCAAATGGTAATCTGTATATCGACAACAGCAGAGGCTATACGGCGGACGGCAGGGTGAAACCGGATCTTCTCGCTCCCGGAGTGAATATAAGGGGAGAAGGAGCCAGCGGGGAGACGGTTATAAGAAGCGGCACCTCAGTGGCGGCTTCGTACACTGCGGGCTGCAGTGCCATCATGCTTGAGTGGTCGTATGGGAGAAAGATGATAAGGAATATAAACGGCAACCAGATAAGGGGCTACCTGATAAGGGGAGCGGTGAGACCGGGAAGTTCGGGCGGGCTTTTGGAGATCAGGCAGTATCCGAATCCCGAGTGGGGATATGGCCTGCTGAACATTTACAATACATTTGAAAGTCTCAGGAATGTGTGAGGATAAGTTATGGGAAGAACATGCAGAGAAGAGCTGGCGAGCGGCGGTACCGGAATCCGCCCTGCCGGAGACCTTACGCAACCTGTGCGTGGTGCCAGTGACGCCGGCTATTCATCGTGAGTTTGGACTGGTTTGTTCGCCATCCGGAACGTCTTCTGATGCCACACAGGCGCTGCTTAATGCGCTACGTAAACGAAGATGAGCGCTCAAGCGTGAATCATCTTATCGCCATGGCATCAATCTCTGACCTGTCTCCTGTTCCCAAACTAAAATTTCACTTTGAATATTTACTGAGTTTACTGATATGTATACCTAACCAGGTAAGTTCATCATTAGGAATAGCAATGGCGTAATTGCTTTTTATAAAGTCACGAATCACCTCAGCAACCACCATCGCTTTTGGATGGAAACGAATTAACTCATTATAGAAGTCGTCAGTTTCTTCTGTTGCAAGGCTATTATTTAATACCCTTTCAGCGAAATATCTTAAATGCGTAATAAATCTGGCATAGTGAATTGAATTCACATCAATATTTTGATTGAGTTTATAACGAACAATTTCAGCAATTCTGTTAACTAACTCTACTTGCTTATGTGCGTTAGTCTCATCAAATTGAAAAGTTGCATTGATAATATGAAAAGCAATGTGTACAGCCTCGTCATCAGGAAGACTCACCGCAAACTTAGCTGATACCAAATCTCTTGCCAGCTCGCCAATGCTATACTCTTTCTGATAGTAACGCTTTATTTCCCAGGTCAGTTTATTCGCAATGTTCGTATTTGTCTTACAGCGTTCAACAGCAAAATGCAAGTGTTCCGCGAGGGTGAATAGTAAAACTGAATTAAGCTTTTCGCTGTAATGAGCTTGAGCC
>ERZ773113.1442-NODE-1442-length-11620-cov-3.727540_pt1 | contig 11620 bp, 8 predicted proteins | sample MGYA00580565_ERZ773113 | MGnify/ENA primary metagenome ERZ773113 (study PRJEB29015, sample SAMEA2737827) | human gut metagenome | biome: human gut; feature: human-associated habitat; material: faeces | place: China | collected 2012 ...
TTTTTCACGCTGGCTGCGGCCTCCGGGTCAATCTCCCACCGCTGTCCATCTTTCTTGTTCCACACATATCCGAAAGGAACATTCGTGCAGGTGGCTTTTCCGTTCTTCCAGTTCGTTTCCAGAGCAGCCCGAACCTTTTTCGCAATATCCCGGCTATACATATTATTCACCAGATTGCTGACTGCAACTTCGATGCCCGGAGTGCCGTTGTTCAGCTTCATGCTGTCAAAGGCATTGTTCACCGCTATAAAGCGGACACCCATCAATGGAAAAATCTGCTCAATGTAATCGCCCACGCCAATATAATCACGCCCTAACCGGGACAAATCTTTGACTACTATGGTCTTTATCTCCCCTTGCTTCAGGTCAATAATCATTTTCTGAAACGCCGGACGATTGAAATTCGTTCCAGTATAACCATCATCTACATACTCCACAATTTCGCCTGAGAGATCATTCTGCTTTTCAATATAGGAATGGAGCAAAAGCCGCTGGTTTTCAATGCTATTGCTCTCGTCCTTGCTTCCCTTTTTCAAATCTCCATCTGACAGAGATAATCGAAGATAAATCGCAATCTTATTATTCATTCTGCACCTCCGCCACAAATGCCAGAACCTCTTGATACGGGTCACTGCACTTAAACTCGATCTCTACCGAATTGTCGATGCCCACATAGATTTTCTTGATAAGTTCATGTACCAGTTCTTCATCAAATTCCTTCTGATTCAGAATAGCCCGCATCCGTTCCATCTGTTCATCGCAAATTCTCATTCTCTTTTCAAGTTCCAATGACCGCTGCCGCTGCTTTTGCAGTTCATGTTCCAGCCGCTGCTTTTCGGCAATATAATGTTCTTTTAACTGACTGTACTCTTCTTCATCCAGAATCTCTGCCTTATAGTCCTCATATAAGCGCAGCCGCCGTTCTTCGGTTTCCTGAATCCGAAATGCAATCGAGTTTTCCTTCACCTTGATAGAACGGGTGGAATCCAGACCACCGTTGTTCAGCATTTCTTTTACCATCTTTTCTTCTTCGCACATGGTAGAAACCAGATGATGAATCTGCTTCATCGCTACCATCATAAGCATTTTTTCTGGCACAGTATGATAGGAACATGGTGTTGTCCCCTTCTTTCTCTTGCACTGAAATACTCCGAAATAGCTTTCCTCTTCCGTTTTATGCACCTGACGCACAAATGTCATGTTGCGCCGACAACAGCCGCAAAACACCATGCCTGCAAAGTGATTCCTACACTCTGCCCGCCCCTGCTCTGAACGAGCCATTGCATTATTGCGTTTTTCCTTGTTCCGGTTTCTTTTTTCCTGCACGATTTCAAAATCGGACTTCAAGATAATTGCCTCATGAGCATTTTCCACAATATGCCATTCTTCCTTATCTACCGGGTGCAGCCCAATTCCTTTATAAGAGGCAGTCCGGGTTTTTCCCGTTACCAAATTTCCGATATATACCTGACTATCCAGAATACGGAGAACAGAACTGGAATGCCATTTATTAAAAGTCGTATCATGTCCCTCGTGCAGTCTACGATTCAGATGTTCATTCGGACGAGGCACTTCCAGAAATTCCAACCTCCGAGCAATCTCATTCGTACTCAGACCCATGAGATACCACTGATAAATCAGCTTCACATACTTTGCTTCATCTGCCACTTCATACTGGCTTTTCTGTTCATTCATGCGATAGCCATACGGCACACACCATGAAGTAGGGATTCCTTTTTCCCTACGCATCTGATAGCTTAGGCCAATTTTCTTTGAGATGTCCTTTGCGTACAGGCTGTTTACCATGTTCTTGATGGGGACTGCAAGACTGTCCACATCCGACTGCCGGATATTGTCAAAATCATCATTGATAGCAATAAACCGGATATGCAGCATCGGAAAAATCGTTTCCAGATAGTTGCCCGTTTCAATGTAGTCACGACCAAAGCGGGACAAATCCTTAACCACAATACACTGGATTTTCCCTGTCCGCACATCCTGCATCATACGCTCAAACTCCGGGCGGTCAAAGTTTGTTCCAGTAAAGCCATTGTCCACATAGGTATCCGTCAATGTCAGCTCTGGATGTTCCTTTATATAATTATGGATTTGCAGAATCTGCGTATTCAGGGTATCTTCTGTTTCATGCCCGCTGTTCTCCGAGGATAATCGTGCATACGCTGCTGTACGCAGAAGATTGACTTCTTCGGAAATACGAATCTCCGGTGCAGCACTCTGCGGCATTATGTTTTTTCTGCTCTTTCTAGCCATTTTAATTTTCCTTTCCGGTTCTCAGCCATTCCTCCGGGAAGAATCTTGTCCATTCTTCTTCCTTCAAAACAACCTCTACTCGCTTAAAATCCTCAATCCAAACCCGCTCCACATATTTTTTGATGTGCGTCCGTTCCAGTATTTCAGGAGTCGTAAGGTCTTGAAATTTTGTCAGCCATGGATTTACATAACTGAACGCCTTCTCTATTACGGAAACTTTCATCATAATGTTCTTGAACTCTGCTTCCAGTTCTTCTATTTCTGCCTGATACCGAGATTCATAATCCTCCAACTGCTCTTGTTCCATTTCACATCTTTCATATTTCCGGTAGACAGCAGTTCTCTCAACATCTTTTTCAGACAGTGCATCTATAAGTGTTCTTGCCTGTTCCCTATAAGGCTGAAGCACAATATTCTGGCATCGCTTAACTTCATCTTTGTCCGATTCCAGTAATCTGCCAATATATCTTGCCTGCTCCTGCGCTGTTTTCAATGAAGATCGAATCGCATCAAAAATTTCAGTGCTTTCAATATAGGGTGCTTTCCCACTAAAGCACTTATATTTTCTGTCAAAAGAATATATCTGCCTTGTTTCGTCCTCAGTCGTTCTGCACAACAAGCGTTCTCCACTTGCCCGGTCATATATTTTCTTGATAAGGATATTGGGCGTTGATCTCCGTTTAGGAGCAGGAAGTTTTACCGAAGCATTAATTTTTTCCTGTACCTTTTGAAAATCTTCTTCCGATACGATTGGAGGAACGTCCATTTTCTTTTCAGCGCCGGACAGTTTCAAAGTAAGCTTTCCGATATAGAGTGGATTCACCAGAATAGAGCGAATTGTCGTGACAGGCCATTTTGTTTTCCTCGTCACCTTTTTATTTCGAGTCATCTGAATTTGCGGCGATGGGACATTTTGTGCGTCCAATGCCGCTCCGATTTCTTGAAGCGTCATTCCTTCCAGATACATCTGAAAAATCAGTTTCACAATGTATGCGCTTTCCGAATCAAGCACAAAGCTCCTACGATCTTCTGATATGTCATATCCATACTTTGCCTGCCGATGTGTCAGCACTCCTTTTTCAAAGCTGTCCTGTCTGTTCGCTATAAATTCAAATCGTATTTTCTCAATGGCCTTTTCCTTAAAATACTGTTCCACTTCGTCCGCTGTTCGGTCTGTACTGCAAAAATCATCCTCAACAACAGCAAACTGAATACCAACCGGATAAAAAGTTTTCTGTAATACCTCAATGGCAAATGGCAATGTCTTGCCAAAACGGAAGATGGAATCAACGGCAACCGCATCGAATTTTTGTGTCATGCCGTCTTGCACCATTCGATCAAAACCATCGGCTGCTTCTGCCGATCTCTTGCGGTCACTGTACTTTTCTGATATTCTGTACCCTTTATTTTTCAAGTATTGTTCAATATTTGCATTCTGTTCTGCAATCGTATTGGCAGGATTTTCTTCTCCGATCCTGCTGGAGATTGAACGTGTGTAACTTACCCACCTCATTCTTCTGCCACCTCTTTCCCGTTATGCGCCTGATATTCCATGAACTTTTCTGTAATGCTGTGTAGTTCGTCCTCAAAGCAGAAGTGAATTTCAATTTCTTCCTTACTATGAATGTCGATGTGGTCGATTAGTTCTACCACCACCCGCCGTTCCAGCGTTTTAATGTGCTGGTACTGTTTCAGTTCTTCCAACCAGCCGGGAAGCATCGTGTCATGCTTGACCGCCTCCTGCTTTTTATCCTGAATCGCCTGAATTTTGTCTTGCGCCTCTTTTATCTTCTGCGCAAACCGGGCATTCATCTCACTGTACTCTTCCTTGCTGACAACATCATCGCAGAAATCCTGATACAGCCGAACTTTCAAATTACGGTATCGTTCCAATTCCGCTTCCAGTGCATTGATTTGTCCATCCAAAATTTTCACGCCAATCTGTTCACTGCTTGCCAAGTCTGCGTGAGATAACACCTGCTCTGCTTCAACAAGAAGTGCAATCTGATGCCGGATTGCTGCCAAAACACTTTCTTCCAGCTTCTCGCCGTTTATCATGTGGGGAGTGCAATCTCCGCCATTCTTATAGGTAGAACAGTGATAGTATTGATATTTCTTTTCTTTCTTCGTCACCGTGCGCCGGATCATGTTCTGTCCGCAGTCAGCGCAGCGCAGAAAGCCCGATAATGGATAAACTGTTTTCTGACTGGGTGAAGTGCGTGTATCCAATTCCATCAACTGCTGCACTTGTTGGAACTCACCTCTACTGATAATCGCGTCATGTGTTCCCTCGACACGAATCCAGTTTTCAGTCCCAACATCCTGGCTCTTTTTGATTTTGTAGTTGATTTTCCGACGTTTGCCTTGAATCAAGGTTCCAGTATAGGATTCATTCTTCAGAATCCGATTGACCGATACCACCGTCCATTTCTGGTTCAGTCCCGCTCGAAATCCGCAAGTATAATTGAATCCGCTGGCCCGCTTATACTCATTTGGCGGCAGAACTCCCAATTCATTCAGATGGTTTGCAATGTGCTGTGCGCTCATCCCGTTGAGCTTCAGCTTGAAGATTTCCTGCACGATGCCCGCCGCGTATTCATCTATAATCAGATGGTTCTTGTCTTTCGGGTCTTTCTGATACCCGTATCCTGCAAAGCTGCCGATGAATTGTCCTTCTTTCCGTTTTACATCCAAGTGGCTTCGGACACGCATGGAAATGTCACGGCAATAGGTATCGTTGATAAGATTGTTGAACGGAATCAGGATACGTCCCTTATCATCGTTTTCTTCCGCACTGTCATAATGATCGTTGATGGCGATGAAGCGGATTCCCATAAATGGAAAGATTCTTTCCAGATAACGTCCTGTTTCAATGTAGTTTCTGCCGAATCGTGATAAGTCTTCTTGTGTCAAGTAGGGACTAAAAAAATTTTGAGAATTTACAAGCCGTTCATAGGTGGACAACCACCCGTGAACGGCTTGCGTTTTCTCTATGCTCTTTTGCCGTTCTTTGTGCGACGTTTCTTATACGCCGTCTCAAACGCCTCCATCATTGGAGTGACCGGAAGCTCGTTGTCAGGCTTGGACAGATACTCGAACCGGATGCCGTTCTCCCGGAACTTTCGCTCAAACCTTATGAAAGAGGAAGTGTCCCGGCTAATCCGTGAGGTGTCACGGGTGAGGATCGTACCGATGTCCTGACGCTTGGCTTCGTTCAGCAGGAAGTTCATGATACCTTCCGTATGGACGCCGGAGATGCCGTCTGCCGCCACAGCAGCAGCCACCTCATAGCCTTTGTCCTTCGCATAGCGTTCCAGCTCTTCCCGCTGGTCTGCTGCCGCAAGCTGATCCGCACAGGCAACGCGGATATAAAGAAATACTTTCATTTGGCTTCTCCTTCTGATGTAGTGAGGAAGTCCTTGAACTTCCAGACGATTTCTATGTTGTCAAGATCGTAAATGTAGACCGCAGAAATGAATGCGTGGGTCAGCTCATAGGTCAGAGCTTTGCAGTCGGCGTACTGTTCGCAGACCGCATCCAGCTTTTCATCTGAACAGGCGGTCTCGGAGTCAAGCTCCTTCATCCGCTCGTGACTGCGCTGGATTGCCTCATCGTTTTCAGCGATCTTCGCATCCGTTGCCGCCTTCTGCTGAATGTACGCCTCCTTCGTGATGCTTCCGGCTGCATACTTCTCGTAGAGCCTCAGCTTGGACGCCTTGTGCTGCTCGTTCTGCTTTTGCAGAGTGCGGATTTTATCAGCACATTCCTTGATGGCAGATTTCCGCAGATCACCGACTTCGCGGTTCTGTATTGCTTCCTTCTGTGCCAAAGCAAGAAACTGAGTAAGGGCATGGAAGACAACCTTCTCAATATCCATTTCCGGAAAGCTCCTGCCAACCGGACAGTCTGTGTTTCCGTTGTTGACCGAGTGAATGCACTGGAAGTATCGAATGCCAGCCTTGTTCTTTCGGCGTGTCATAGCACGTTTACAGTTACCGCAGCGGACGAGTCCCTTGAGCGGATAGTCATGCTGCTTGCGCGTGGGATTCCGTCCTCCGCCTCGAATGACCTTCTGAGCAAGCTCAAAGTCTTCCTTGCTGATAATCGCTTCATGCGTACCTTCTACGATAATCGGCTCATTGACAACACGCTTTTTTGAGCCGACACCGCAGGACTTCATTTTGCGGCTGACCAGTGTTCCGGTGTAAACAAGGTTTTTGAGGATGTTATAGACCATCACGGTTTCCCAACTGATTTTCTCGCTCATGTTACTGAACTTCTTCTTGTCGGGATGCTTGCTCTTGAAGTATTGCCCCGGCGTCGGGATGCCGTCATCATTCAGGCTGCGGGCGATCTGAGAGGTGTTGCTGCCTTCCAGCGCCTCGCGGAAAATACGACGGATCACATCAGCCGCCTCCGGGTCTACGGCAAGTTTGTTCCGAATGGTGGGATGCAGGACGTAGCCGTATGGGGCGTAGCCACCGACATACTTGCCCTGCTTCATCATCTGGATTTTTGCCGATGTGGTCTTTACGGAAAGGTCTTTGCTGTATGCAGCGTAGATGATGCTGCGCATAACCACTTCCAGACCGCCCGTTGTGCCTTTGTAATCGTCACTGTCATAGCCGTCGTTGATGGAAATAAAGCGGACGCCCATGAATGGAAAAGTGCATTCCAGATAGTTTCCCGTTTCAATGTAGTCACGAGAAAAGCGGGAAAAGTCTTTGACGCAGATCAGGTTAATCTCGCCGCGCTTGACCTTCTCCATCATCTGCGTGAACTGAGGACGGTGAAAGTTCGTGCCGGTATAACCGTCATCCGCAAACTCAGACCGCTGACAGTGAGACAGCTCCGGATGATTGTCAAGAAAGCGGTTGATGAGCATACGCTGGTTGCCGATGCTGTCACTTTCCGCCTTGCTGCCATAGCCGGTATCTTCATCAGCCATTGAGAGGCGGATGTAGATGCCGATGTTGTATTCCTTGCTCATTTACATCGCCTCCTGTACTTCCTTGATACTCTGAACGGTCAGAGCGTAAATATCGCCGTATTTCATGACCAGCTCGATTGAGCCGTCCTTATGGACTTTTACAAGCTCTACGGACTCGTCAATCAACTCCTGAGAGAGTTTTGCTGCGCCGCTGACAGATTTCATCAGCGTGAGCCACTTATTGTCCTCGGACATTGCCTCGGCAAACTTTACCTTCCGCTGAACCGCTTCATCCAACCGCCGTGAAAGATCGACATACTGCTCATCGTAGGCTTTCTTGGCAAAGGCGTATTCCTCTTCATCGAGAACGCCTTCCGTGAAGTCCTCATAGAGACGGGTACGCTTCTTGGAAATACCGCTGAGTTTCAGATTCAGGCTTGTAATGAGCGCATTCTGCTGATCTCGGATGCTGCGTTCACCTTCGCTGTTTCTCAGTTTGGCAAGCAGCTTGTCGTAATTGAGAGCCGCCTTGACTTGAAGCTGAATCGCCGCAAGCACATCGGCTTCGAGTTTGTCCTGCCGCGTATAGTGTGGCGTACAGAGATTGCCGCGCTTGACGGATGAACTGCACTCATAGAAGGCGTACCATGCGCCGTCCTTGCGCTTGTCAACGCGCTTGCGATGGAAGTAGAGCTTTTTGCCGCAGTCTGCGCAGACGATTTTGTCTTCAAAGAGATTGATCAGCGTAGCGCGGATTTCTTCCGTGCGCTCCATCTTCTCAACCCTTGTCCTTGCAGCAGCGTTCCGCATTTCTCGTACCTTCTGGAAGTCCTCACGGGAGATAATCGCCTCGTGAGTATTGGGAAAAATAATCCATTCCTCACGGTCAATGTGCTGATTCTTGACGCCCTTGTAGATGGCGTTCAGCGTCCGTCCGAGAACGGTATCTCCGACGTAATGGGGATTATCCAGAATGGTAGTCAGTGAAGATTTGTTCCAAATCTTCTTTGCCGTAGCATTGCCTGTGCGGACGCCGACCTGATACTTCTGAAACTCCGGATTGGGCGCGTTCATTGCATCAAGCCGGTCTGCAATCGCAGGAAGGGACAGCCCTTCAATCTTCCATTGGAAAATCTTCCGGACAATCGGTGCGGTTTCCTCATCGAAGACCATATTGCTGTGTTCTTCATCCCAGCGATAACCATACGGGAGATTGCGCTTCTTGAACTCTCCGCTTTCCATCTGTGCCTTGAGCGCGGTAGAAACCTTGCGGGAGATGTCCTTCGAGTAGAGTGTGTTGATCATGTTTTGCAGAGGGATGATGAGGCTTTCGCCGGAGCCGTCCGTATCAAAGTTGTCGTAGTTCTCTTTGATGGCGATAAACCGAAGCCCGATCTGCGGAAAGACCCGTTCCAGATAGGTTCCTGCCTCGATGTAGTCACGCCCGAACCGGCTGAGATCACGAACCACAAGGCACTTGATCCTGCCGGTGCGGATGTCGTTCATCAGACGGTTGAACTCCGGTCTGTCAAAAACCGTACCCGTTCGTCCGTTATCCACATAGGTATCTATCAGATTCAGGTAGGGACGCTCTGCAATGTAGGACTTGCAAATCTCAATCTGATTTGCGATGACATCCACCTTTTCGGACTTGCCGCTGTTTTCAACGGAAAGACGGGCATAGATGGCTGTTGAGAAGACCTCGGAAGAAACAGATTCGATAACCGGTTCTTCGGCTGCAATTTGTTTTCTACTTTTTCTTGCCATTTGCTCATCCCTCCTTTATACGGCAATATCCAGTTCGTCGGCATAGCCGAGAACGTATTCAAGTGTCTGCTGGTATTCGTCCTTGTATTTGAAGACGATTTCGATTGCATGGTTTTCGTGAATCAGAATGCGGTCAACAAGGGACATCAGCACACGGCGGTTCAGCTCTTCGACGTTTTCATACTGCTTGAAAAGCGCTACCCAGTTTCGTTCGGTCGTGCCGGTTGTCACCGTCTGCTTCATTTCTTTTTTGACCCGCAGAAGTGCCTCCTGTTTGTCCTCAATGATTTTGGTGTAGCTGCTGCGGAACTCGAAGTATTCCGATTTATCAATGATGCCGCCGATGAAGTTCTCGTAAAGCCCCAGCTTGAGCTTTTGGTACCGTTCAATCTCTTCCTCGATTTTGGCGATCTGAGCTTCGTAATTGAAAGCCTTACGGCTCTGAGACGGAAGCCGTTCTATCATCGCAAGCGCGTGTTCCAGATTGATGACAAGCTCGATCTGGTCATGAATGGCACGGAAGACCTTCTCTTCAACCTCTTTTGCGGCGATGCTGTGCGGGCTGCACGTCCGGCTGTGCTTATTGGTGGAGCAGACGTAGTAAATATACTTTTTCGTCTTCGACGGGACGGTCTTGCGGATCATTGGCTGCTGACAGTCTCCGCAGAACAGGAAGCCGGAAAACAGATGCGCTTCGTCCTGATCGGGCGAACAGCGCATATCCCGCTGCATCATGACCTTGACTGCCATGAAGTCCTCGTAGGACACAAGAGCTTCATGCGTATTTTCTACCTTGACCCACTCGGATTCATCCTTGCTTTTCACGACGCGGACTTTGTAGTTGGGAGTGCCTCGCTTGCCCTGAGCCAGAACGCCGATATAAACCTCGTTGGTGAGAATACGCTGGACGGCTTTGTATGTCCATTTTGCGGTATCGCCGGTTTTGAAGACGGTATCGAACTTTACGCCGACGGAATGCTTGTATTCCATTGGGGACAGGACGCCCATCTGGTTCAGACGCTTTGCAATACGTCCGATGGAGAAGCCGTCCTTGTACATGGAAAAGATCATCTGCACATATTCGCTGACAGCTTCATCCACGATGAGCTGGTTTTTGTTCTCCGGCGATTTCATGTAGCCGTAAGGGGCGAACGAACCGACGAACTCACCGCTCTTCTGCTTGACTTCCAGGCTGCTTCGGATTTTCATGGAGATGTCCTTGCAGTAAGAATCGTTAATCAAGTTTTTGAACGGGATAACAAAGGAGTCGGATTGCGGATCACCGGTCAGACTGTCATACGCATCATTGATTGCGATGAAGCGTATGCCGAGCTGCGGGAATATCTTCTCAATGTAACGTCCGCCGTCGATGTAGTTTCTTGAGAAGCGGCTGAGATCCTTGACCACAATGCAGTCAAGCGCACCCTTGCGGATTGCCTCTTCCAGCTTTTTGAACTGAGGGCGATTGAAGGAAACGCCGCTGTAACCGTCATCCACAAACGGCTCACAGACAAGCTCCAAATCCTCATGTCTTGCGATATAGTCCTCGCAGATGGCTCTCTGGCTGGCGATGGAGTTGCTTTCTACTTTGTCTCCATCCTCACGGGACAGACGGCAGTAGATCGCCGTGCGGTAAACCTTGTCTGGCATAAAAATAACCTCCGTTTTTCTGTTTGGTGTGGTACATCAAATCAGAAAGACGAAGGCTTGCTTCAACTCTTATGAAGAGGAACACAAAAACGCCACATGACCATCAAGGCAAGCGGCTTAATCCGTATTCTTCTTTTTTTGACCGATTTAATTATACCACAGGCTCAATCGCTTGTCCATAGAACCGGGTGAAAAGATTCAGACTGTTCATAAATCAAAGACCTCTCAGATAACTGGATGTCCGCAGGCATCAGGTCTACACCCTCTGGGTGGTGCAGGATACCCTCGCCGGGACGGAGCGGCTCATCCATCAGGATACGCCCCATAGCGTCCGACAGCGTAAAGGGCAACTTGTCCGGTTGTGGATTGCCCAGGCTGATCGTCAGGCTTCCTTGCGGGTCTCCGTCGATCAGCAGGACTTTCTTTCCAGCCTGTGCCAAACCGATTCCAAGATTGGCACAGGTGGTGGTTTTGCCAACGCCGCCCTTCTGGTTGGCAATGGCAATGATTTGCGTGTTCATTGACTTCACCTCATTTCTAATTGTTTCTGTTGCTTCTGGAAATAGAAAAAGCCGCCACTCCAAAATAAAAAGTGAAGTGACGGCTCTTTCTATCGCCGGAATACGAGTTCCTGAAATGAAAAAGCACCCAGTCATTTTACACTGAGCGCTGTATCAAATTCATATTCAATTATTCAAATTAGGTCAAACTATGCCAAACTGCCACAGCCCAAAACGAGGGGAAGGCAGGCTGAAAAGCACCTCCAAAAACACCCCCAAAATCGGCTCTCGGTTAACCACTTTGGGCACCACTTGACCCTCATTTTGCCCTCTTTTTGGCCGGTTAACCACTTGCGGACCACTAAAAATTGGGTGAAAACGGCTCTCGTTTTGCCAAATTTGGTCAAACTATATCAGCCCATTTAGGTATAAGAAAACCCCGGAAAACCTTGATTTTCCGGGGTTTTTGAACCATTTTGATATAGTCTGAGCAGTCGATTAT
>ERZ773113.1459-NODE-1459-length-11539-cov-5.670672_pt1 | contig 11539 bp, 10 predicted proteins | sample MGYA00580565_ERZ773113 | MGnify/ENA primary metagenome ERZ773113 (study PRJEB29015, sample SAMEA2737827) | human gut metagenome | biome: human gut; feature: human-associated habitat; material: faeces | place: China | collected 2012 ...
TTCTTGTTGAGGTGCCGAACAACAGAACAGGAATTGTGATAGAACTGAAATATGCTGGGAATGGAGATCTGGATGCTGCATGTGCCGAAGCTTTGAAACAGATGGAAGAAAAATCATATGTCGATAAGCTGAAGCAGGACGGAATGCGTAATTTTATCAAATATGGAATTGCATGCTTCAAGAAGGATTGCAGGGTTGTGATTGCTGGTTAGCAGGAAGGAAACAAACATGGCAAAAGTAATCATGGTGCAGGGCACGATGTCAAATGCCGGAAAAAGCCTGATCGTTGCAGGACTTTGCCGTATTTTTGCGCAGGATGGCTATCGCGTGGCACCGTTTAAATCACAGAATATGGCGCTCAACTCCTACATCACCGAAGACGGTCTGGAGATGGGGCGCGCGCAGGTCATGCAGGCGGAAGCGGCGGGTGTGAAACCTTCTGTACTTATGAATCCGATTCTGTTAAAACCCACAAATGATGTGGGATCACAGGTGATCGTAAAGGGTGAAGTGCTCGGAAATATGCGGGCGCGGGATTATTTTGCGTATAAGAAAAAGCTGGTTCCGACGATCTGCGAGGCTTTTTCGGAGTTGGAAAAGCAGGCAGACATTATTGTGATGGAAGGGGCGGGAAGCCCGGCAGAGATTAATCTGAAATCGGATGATATTGTCAATATGGGGCTGGCAAAACTGGTCGATGCACCGGTGCTTCTGGTGGGGGATATCGACCGTGGCGGCGTGTTTGCGCAGCTTTTGGGAACTTTGATGCTTTTAGAAGAGGATGAAAAAGCCCGTGTGAAGGGTCTGATTATTAATAAATTCCGCGGGGACAAGACAATCCTTGATCCGGGAGTGGAGATGCTGGAGGAACGCGGCGGCGTGAAGGTTGCCGGAGTAGTTCCATATATGCATCTTTCCATTGAGGATGAGGACAGTCTGAGCGGTCAGTTGGACAACCATGATGTAGGCGTGATAGATCTGGCAGTGATCCGTTTTCCACGGATCTCCAATTTTACGGATTTTAACGTGTTTGAACGGCTGGAGGGTGTGTCCGTGCGCTATGTTTCTTCGGTGCAGGAACTGGGACAGCCGGATATGATTTTTCTGCCGGGCAGCAAAAATACGATGGGTGATCTGCGCTGGATGCGGCAGAACGGTCTGGAAGCCGCGGTCAAAAAGCTGGCGGTGCATATCCCGGTCTGGGGGATCTGCGGTGGCTATCAGATGCTGGGGCGTACCATTTCGGACCCACATGGGGTAGAGAATGAGAATTCGCTACGCGAACCGCTGCGTGGTATGGAACTGATCGACACCGACACGACCCTGATGCCGGAAAAAATGCGTACGCAGACACGTGGAAAATTTGAAAATGTAACCGGTATTTTTTCCACACTTTCCGGATTGGAATTTTCTGGCTATGAGATTCATATGGGAAAGACAACGGTTTCCACCGGGGAACATCAGACGCCACTGGTACAGCTGGCAGATGGCAGAACCGACGGGGTGCAGCGCATGGAAAAAGGCAGCGAAGAACCCGGCGTATACGGCAGTTATGTGCACGGCATTTTTGACGATGGAGACATTGCCGTGCGCATAGTACAGGCGTTGGCCGACAAAAAAAGGGTATCATGGAAACCGGAGGCAGGCGGCGATTATCATGCATTTAAGGAACAGCAGTATGACAAGCTCGCACAGGGATTGCGGGAGCATCTGGATATGGAGTATGTATACTCTATTTTGCAGGAGAGCCGGATTTCCTCTTGATTTTTACAATGTTATAGATCCCGACACAAATCAGGACAATGGATAATACCAGAAGAATGGACAGTGGGTATTCGAAAATATAGTGATAGGAATCGGTATATGCACGACCATAGAGATCCATATATTTGAATTGTTCCCATTGACCCAGAAATGGAAGCACACACAACAGGAAAATTCCGGTTATGGTCATAAAAATAAAGGGAGTTCTTTTAGCAGGATTTTGGATTTTATTTTGGTTTTCTGCTGAAGCATCTGGTTTTTTGAGCATTGTGTCAATTGGAACATGGAATTGCTCACTGATTAAGAGCAGGGTATGGATGTTTGGAACAGAGATTCCCATTTCCCATCGCGATACGGCCTGACGAGTAACGCCTAATGTTTGAGCAAGCTGTTCCTGGGAAAGATGATGTTTTTGTCTTAAATCAAGAAGAATGTGAGCGATAGTTTGATTATCAATTTTGGTTTTATTCATATCAGCACCTCCTTTTTCTTATCATACATTTCATGGCTGAAAGAAGCAAGAAACAGGGAATTGCATTTGCGCAATTTACAATTGCAATAGGAGAAAATATTTGATTACAGGAAAAGAAATGGAGAAACTTAAAATCATTCCACCGGACGCACAGATCTACGCGCAGGTAAAAGCAAGCTGGGACAAAATTGCCAAACCGCTGGATGGTCTGGGGCAGTTTGAGACAATGTTTGCGCAGATCGGCGCAATTACAGGAAACAGCAGCCTTTCCATTGAAAAAAAAGTGATCCTCACCATGTGCGCAGACAACGGTATTGTCGCAGAAGGAGTCAGCCAGTCCGGACAGGAAGTGACTGCGGTGGTTGCAGGATTTATGGGGCAGCAGGCAAGCTCGGTTGGCAAAATGGCGCGCCGCGCCGGTGTGGATGTGATCCCGGTCGATATTGGAATCAACACAAAAGAAACGCTGCCGGGGGTGCGCGACTGCAAAGTGATGCAGGGCACGCGCGATTTTCTGCAGGAACCTGCAATGACAGAGGAAGAAGCGTTGCAGGCATTGTCTGTGGGAATTGATCTGGTCCGGGAGTGCAAAGACAAAGGCTATCAGCTGATTGGTACCGGAGAGATGGGAATCGGAAATACGACGACGAGCAGCATGCTTGTGGCGGCACTGACCGGACGCACAGCAGAAGAAGTGACCGGACGTGGTGCCGGATTAAACAACGCGGGGCTGTTGCGCAAGCAGCAGGTCATTGCGCAGGCACTGGAGAAATATGAAAAAGAGATCCGGTCAGAGCATGTACTTTCCATGCTGGCGGCATTCGGCGGTCTGGATATCGCGGGAATGGCAGGTGTATGCATCGGCGGAGCGCTGTATCATGTGCCGGTCGTTCTGGATGGGCTGATCTCATCGGTCGCGGCACTGGTGGCGGAGCGGATCGTGCCGGGTGTGCGGGAATTTGTTCTGCCGAGCCATCTGAGCAAAGAACCCGCGGCAAAATGGATCGCGGAGGAAATGAAACTTCATCCGGTTATTGATGCAGGACTGGGGCTTGGGGAAGGCACAGGGGCCGTGATGCTGTTTTCCCTTCTGGATCTGGCACTGGCACTCTACGAGGATCAGACAACATTTGATACGATGGAAATTGCGCAGTACGAGCGGTATGGGGAAACAGAATGATCACCTTGGTTTTGGGCGGAAGCGGCAGCGGAAAATCGGCTTACGCAGAGCATCTGCTGGATGGAAAAACGAATAAATATTATATCGCAACCATGCAGGTGTACGATGCGGAGGGCGAAAAAAAAGTTGCAAGACACCGGAGACTTCGCGCGGGAAAAGGATTTGTTACGATGGAACAGCCGCGGGATATCGGGGAAGTAGATTTTTCGAAAAGAGCACAGCAAGCCATGGAACCACCGGATCGCGCAGGGCAAAATGTTACGGAACGTCCTCGCTGTGCCCTGCTGGAATGTATGTCCAATCTGGTTGCAAATGAGATGTTTTCCGGTGCGGACATCGTTTCGGAAGATGTGGTTGTCGGACACATATTGCAGGGAATCAAAAGCCTTTCCGCAAAAGTGGACGAGTTGGTGATTGTCAGTAATAACGTGTTTGAGGATGGCATTTCCTATGATGCGACAACGCAGGCATATATCCGTGCACTCGGACGCATCAATACGGGAGTGGCGGCGTTGGCGGATACGGTGACCGAAGTCGTTGTAGGTATTCCGGTTCCGGTAAAAGAGAGAAAGGAAGTAGGTTATGCACATCATTAGAGGAATCGCGGTGGCGTTTTCCACCTATTCAAAAATTCCGATGCCACAATTTGTGTGGAAAGAAGAAGATATGCGTTACAGCATGTGCTTTTTTCCGTGGATCGGGGCAGTGATCGGTGCTATCCTCTGGGGATGGTTTCGGTTGTCTGCGTTATTGGGAATCAGTACGCTTGCATTTATTCTGATATCAGCTGTGCTCCCACTTATTATCACCGGGGGCTTCCATGTGGATGGGTTTATGGATACCATGGATGCATTGCATTCGTATCAGCCCAGAGAGCGAAAACTGGAAATTTTAAAGGATTCCCACATTGGAGCTTTTTCCGTGATCAAGCTGGCGGAATTCGGGTTGATTTATGTGGCGGCTCTTTCCCAGATTGTGGATTACCGTGCGCTGGAAGTGTTTTGTTGTGGATTTTTCCTGTCCCGCTGCCTGAGTGGCCTGAGCGTGGTCTCCTTCCGTTCCGCAAAAACGGATGGGATGCTCTATCATTTTGCGAGTACCGCACATGAGCGTGGGGTAAAAGGGGCACTTTATGCACAGACGTTGTTGTGTGTACTGTTTATGCTCTGGCTTTCGCTTCTGGCGGGAATTCTGGCGGTGGCGGCGGCATTTGCAGTGTTCGGTTACTATCGCTGGCGCAGTTACAGGGAATTTGGCGGAATAACAGGAGATACGGCGGGATATTTTCTGACGCTGTGTGAGGGGGCAATGGCGGTGGCGGCAGCCGTGTCAGTGTTGATTTGAAAAAGTCGCGCTACTGGTGCAAGAAGGATGATGAATTGGGGTATACTTGAAATTGGTGATTGTGTATGATATAATGCAATCAACAAAGAATGAGGCGATACTTTTACAAGTACACCAAAAACGAACCCCCAGTAGTTGCCGCTACTGGGGGTTCTTCTCATTTTGTATGGTCGAGCATCCATTCAGGTTAATTGCCGCTAATGTTTACTGTCTAATCATTTGCAGATATAATAGGTGACTATACCTGCCACGACAGAAACAAAGAATGAAACGATAGAATCCACAAAATATATCTCCCTTCTGTTGCCAGAATGGGAGCGAAAACAAAAGGAGTATAGCATAAATAGATAAATTTGTCGAAACGTGGTAATATAAAATATCAAGCAATAGGGAGTACATTAATGGAATTATACATTGGCGGCACTGCTCAGGGGAAAAAAGTATATGTAACACAGGTGCGGGGCATCGAGGAAGCACGGATCTGGGACAATTTTGAAGAATGGTTTCGAGAGAAATTGCAGGAAAGTGCCTCGAAGTCTCCATCCCCGGAAGCAGAAAGTATGGCTTATCTGGAAAAACATCCGGATACAGTAATTATCTGCGATGAAGTAGGCAGCGGAATTGTGCCGCTTGATTCGTTCGAGCGGGAATATCGTGAGCGGCTGGGACGGCTGCTTTGTGAAATTGCAGCAAAAGCAGAAAGGGTGGAACGGATTGTATGTGGAATTGGACAGAGAATCAAATAGAACTGTATCTGATCCGGCATGGAATGACGCCGGGAAATGCAGAACACCGGTATATTGGCAGACAGACGGATGAACCGCTTTCGGAGGACGGCAGACAGCAGCTGGAGAAAAGAAAAGACCAATGGGCACAGGTATGCAGGACAGGGGATATGCCATATGTATTTGTAAGTCCCATGCTTCGCTGCCGGCAGACCGCAGAAATTTTATTTCCGCAAATTCCACAGATCGAAATTGATCCATGGCGTGAAATGGATTTTGGAGAATTTGAAGGAAAGAATTATGCACAGCTGAATGGAGATCCGCGCTATCAGGCATGGATTGACAGTGGTGGAACGCTGGCATTTCCGGGAGGTGAGAGCCGGGAGGCTTTTATCGCAAGATGTGTGGATGGGATGGAGCTGGTTATGGAACAGATCCGGCAGCAGCTGGCATACAGAGCGTGTCCAAAGTGCCGGGAAACGGAAGACAACGGTATGATACAGGAGCCGCTTCCGGTGGCGGCTGTGGTTCACGGGGGTACGATCATGGCGCTGCTTTCGCACTACTGTGGCGGTGATTATTTTTCGTATCAGGTAAAAAATGCCGAGGGCTATCATCTGCGCCTGTCCTTACAAGAGAATAAAATGGAGTTAAAAGAAAAAGTATGAGTTATCATTTCTTTGCGATGTTTCTTGGGTTTGTGCTGGATCTGTTGTTTGGCGATCCGCACTGGCTGCCCCATCCGATCCGTCTGATTGGTAATCTGATCGCATCACTGGAAAAACTGAATAAAAAGGAACTGTCAGACACAAAAAAATTTCTGCGCGGGTTTGCGATGGTTGTGATTGTTATCGCATGGACAACCGGTGTAACCGCCGTTATCCTTGAGGGGGCATACGGGCTGCATCCGGCGATTGGCTGTGCCGTGGAAACCATTATGACCTATCAGATTCTTGCTACAAAGTGTCTGAAAGTGGAAAGCATGAAGGTATATGAGCAGCTGCAAAAGCAGAATCTGCCGGCAGCGCGAAAGGCAGTGTCCATGATCGTTGGGCGTGATACGGAACAACTGGATGAAACAGGTGTGGCAAAGGCAGCAATTGAGACCGTTGCGGAAAATGCATCCGACGGTGTGATCGCGCCGATGATTTATCTGGCAGTTGGCGGACCGGTGCTCGGCTTTGCCTATAAAGCAGTGAATACCATGGATTCCATGGTGGGATATAAGAATGAAAAGAACTTGTATTTTGGAAGATTTGCGGCAAAGCTGGATGATGTGGTAAATTTCATCCCATCCCGCGTGGCGGCACTGCTTATGATCGTGGCAAGCTTCCTTCCGGGGAAACGTTTTAGCGGGACCGGGGCATGGAAGATCTGGAGAAGGGACAGCCGGAAACATGCCAGCCCGAATTCTGCGCAGACCGAGAGTGCCTGTGCGGGAAGCCTTGGCATCCAGCTGGCAGGGGATGCCAGTTATTTTGGAAAAACTGTAAAGAAACCGACGATAGGGGATGCCCTGCGTCCGGTGGAACCGGAAGATATCCGGTGTGCGAATGTGCTGTTGTACCGGATGGCATTCCTTGGCATGGCCGTTTGCCTGTCACTTTTGTATTTTCTGTAAACATTAAAAAGCCGGACGTTGTGTAAACAGCGTCCGGCTTTTTGGCAGACAGAGTTATCCGAGTTCTTTGTGCTCTACGGAATCTTTCATATCTTCTGCAAGCATGTAAATATTCTCCAGAACTTTTTTACAGCCCTTCATATTGTCCACCGTGGAATCTGCCATACGCAGCCCTTCGGTGGAAGAGGCAGCCACTTCCTCACCGGTGGCGGAGAGGTGGGTAATATTATCGGAAATAACATTCGTGGCATCAAGGATTTTCTGGATATTTTCTTCTGCCGTATGGATATCTTCCATCAGGCGTTCAACGGTTTCACCGACATTGCCGAATTTCTCCCGTGTATTCTCAATCAGTTCGTTCTGCTTTTCTACGGAAGCAACTGAGTTTTCGATACTTTCGTTGGCACGTTTTGTGTCATCGTTTAATTTGTCGATAATTTCTGTAATGTTGGCAGAGGCATTTTTTGTCTGTTCGGAAAGCTGGCGGATTTCATCGGCCACCACAGCAAACCCTTTTCCGGCTTCCCCGGCACGCGCAGCCTCAATGGAAGCATTTAAGGCAAGCAGATTTGTCTGGTTGGAAATTTCAATAATGGATCCGACAAAGCTCTGGACATCCTCGACTTTTGAAGTCAGGCTCTGGATGACCTGTACCGTGATATTGCTGGCTTCTTCCACGTTCTGTGCCTGTTCCTTTAATTCCAGGACGACCTGTGCACCGGATTTTACAGTAGCATCCGTTTCATGTGCGGCTTCAATCATCTGGTGGATGCCGGCTTCTGCCGCATCGGTGTTGCCCTGAATATTGGAACACATAACCGCCTGTTTCTGGATGGCTTCAGCGGTGCTTTCGGTGCTGTCTGCAATTTCCTGAATAGAACTGTGGCTGACCTCAATACTGTTTTCCAAACTGTCAAGCACAGTCATTGCTTCTTCAAAATGCCGGGAAATATTTTCGGCAACGAGAAGCATCTGATCATGGTTTTTCTTCTGCTTATCCGCAGCTTCTGTAATTTCCGTCATGTTTTCATCAAAGAAAAATACAAGCATCCGTGTAATACTGATAGAAGCGTATGCAACAAGAAGCAGGACAAACAGTGCCAGCACCTTGTTGGCCAGTGCAGCAGATGCGTGTGGGGCAAAACTGAGCATCAGACGAACGATATTTACCAGCAGAAATACGCTGTTTATTATTTTCATAAGCCGTTCATCCAGATAGACCATGGCGGCAATAATGAGGGGAAGCGCGTAAGCCCATGTCCCTTCCGTGGTATTTAGTAAAGCAACAGCTGCATAACCGACCATCATGGCGGTTGTCAGGATGATGGCACAGGTGTGCGTTTTCTTTCGGGTCAGATAGCCCAGTGCGGAAAGGATAATCACACCGACCGAAACCAGACACTGGATCATAATCCGGACAAAGTGGTCCCCGTGGCTGGCCGCCAGTGCAGCAAGCATGGTCAGCGTGATATAGGAAAAGATAATGGTGACAGCGAGAAATACCCGCTTGTTGGCTCGTAAATACTGTTTTTCGTTCATGTAATGTTCTCCTTCTGCCAAATATGCAAAATCGTTAAATTGTATAATAATCATACCTCTCATAAATACCGTTTGTCAAAGGAAAACAGACAAAAAACAGACTTTGTGGATTATTTGCCAAAAAACAGTTTTAAATCATCTTCTACGGTACCAATTCCGGCAATGCCAAACGTGTCCGTGAGGATCTTTGCCACATCCGGGGAAAGGAATGCCGGAAGGGTCGGTCCCAGGTGGATATTTTTTACACCCAGTGCCAACAGTGCCAGCAGCACAATCACTGCTTTTTGCTCATACCATGCAATGTTGTAGACAATCGGCAGATCGTTGATATCATCGAGACCGAATACTTCCTTCAGTTTCAGGGCAATCACAGCCAGAGAGTAGGAATCGTTACACTGTCCGGCATCAAGGACACGCGGTATTCCGTTGATATCGCCGAGATTCAGTTTATTATATTTGTATTTGGCACAGCCGGCAGTTAAAATAACCGCATCTTTTGGAAGTGCTCTGGCAAAATCCGTATAGTAATTGCGGGAGTTTGCCCGTCCATCGCATCCTGCCATGACGACAAATTTTTTGATCGCGCCGGAGTTGACGGCCTCAACAATCTGGCTGGCAAGTGCAAGTACCTGATTGTGGGCAAAGCCACCAATGATTTCACCGTGCTCGAGTTCTTCCGGAGCAGAACAGTGTTTCGCCTGTTCGATCAGTGCCGAGAAATCCTTCTGTGCACCGATTTCGCCATCAATGTGTGTGCATCCCGGATAGCCGGCAGCACCGGTGGTGTACAGCCGGTCTTTGTAGCTGTCCTTTGGTGGAACAATACAGTTGGTCGTCATCAGAATTGGTCCGTGGAAACGTTCAAATTCTTCTTTTTGTTTCCACCATGCATTTCCGTAATTTCCGACAAAGTTCGGATATTTTTTGAATGCCGGGTAGTAGTGGGCAGGAAGCATTTCTGAGTGTGTATACACATCTACACCGGTTCCCTGTGTCTGTTCCAGAAGCATTTCCAGATCTTTTAAATCATGACCGGAGACAAGAATTCCCGGATTTTTTCCCACACCGATATTCACTCTGGTAATTTCAGGATTGCCATAGGCACCGGTATTTGCAGTATCGAGCATCGCCATGCCTCTGACACCATAGTTTCCGGTTTCCAGTGTGAGTGCGACCAGGTCATCGGCTGTGAGGGAATCATCCAGTGTTGCAGCGAGTGCCCGCTGCAGGAAGGCATCAATTTCCGGATCATCCGAAAGCAGTACATTGGCGTGCTTGGAGTAAGCGGACAAACCTTTTAATCCGTAAGTGATCAGTTCACGCAGACTGCGGATGTCCTCGTCTTTTGTGGAGAGAACCCCTGCCTCTTTTGCCTTGGCAAAGAGCACATCATCCGATGCGTCAGAGCCATCTTTTGTTTTTATATCCCAGAAAGCAGCTTCCGGCAGACCTGAGGTATCTTTTACCTGTAAAATGAGTGTGCGGCGCACGGACAGAGTGTTATGAATCCGTGCGATGATCGCCTCATTGTCGAAGTTGGCATTTGTGATGGTGGTAAACAGATTCCAGGTGATCAAGTGGTTGGTTTCTTCTGAAACCTTTGTTCCTTCTTTGCGCAGCTGGGTTGTGACCGCGGATAATCCCTTGCTCACATAGACGAGCAGATCCTGCATAGCTGCTACTTCCGGCTTTTTGCCGCAGACACCCATCTGGGTGCAGCCGCTGCATCCTGCGGTTTCCTGACACTGATAGCAAAACATTTTATGTTCCATAATAAGATACTCCTTTGATTTTATTTTGTAAGCAAGAAGTAATTTATCAGAAAGCAAATGGAAAATATGTTGTTAAAACCACAATTGACGAGAAAATGAACTGGTGATAAATGGGAATATGCAGTAAAATAGGAAAAAGAAAAGCTACAGGAAAATCATATGGGGGATTACAGATTATGAAAGAATATATTATGGCACTGGATCAGGGAACGACAAGTTCCCGCTGTATCCTGTTTGATCATGCAGGAAAAATCGTCACGATGGCACAGAAAGAATTTACACAGATTTACCCGCAGCCGGGCTGGGTAGAGCAGAATCCGAGGGAAATCTGGTCCTCCCAGATGTCGGTTGCCATAGAGGCAATGGCGAATATCGGGGCATCATCCAAAAATATCCGTGCCATTGGCATCACAAACCAGCGCGAAACCACAATCGTCTGGGATAAAAAGACCGGGGAACCCGTATACAATGCGATCGTCTGGCAGTGCCGGCGCACGGCAGAACAGATTGATGAACTGAAAGAAAAAGGATATGGACCGATGCTGCAGAAGCGGACAGGCCTGGTGCCGGATGCTTATTTTTCCGCAAGCAAGATCGCATGGATTCTTGATCATGTGAAAGGCGCGCGTGAGGCGGCAGAAAAAGGGGAACTTTTGTTTGGCACGGTGGATACATGGCTGATCTGGAATCTGACCAAAGGGGCGGTGCATGTCACGGATTATACGAATGCGGCAAGAACCATGTTGTTTGACATACACAGATGCTGCTGGGAGGAAGAGATATTAGAGCTGTTTCGCATTCCCAAAGAAATGCTGCCGGAAGTGCGGCCATCGAGTGGTTTCTTCGGAGAGACACAGGAGCAGATTTTTGGCGGTAAAATTCCTGTGATGGGTGTGGCAGGAGACCAGCAGGCGGCATTGTTCGGACAGTGCTGTTTTGAAAAAGGGGATGTAAAAAATACCTATGGAACCGGTTGTTTTCTTTTGATGCATACCGGAAAGGAACCAATCATTTCCAGACATGGACTGCTTACAACCATTGCTGCGAGTACTGCAGGGGAAGTGGAATATGCACTTGAGGGAAGTGTTTTTGTGGCAGGGGCGGCCATCCAGTGGCTGAGGG
>ERZ773113.1473-NODE-1473-length-11485-cov-3.326859_pt1 | contig 11485 bp, 10 predicted proteins | sample MGYA00580565_ERZ773113 | MGnify/ENA primary metagenome ERZ773113 (study PRJEB29015, sample SAMEA2737827) | human gut metagenome | biome: human gut; feature: human-associated habitat; material: faeces | place: China | collected 2012 ...
CCGCAGCTGACCGTCGATGCGGTGCAGCGCGGCACCATGTACTACGTGGCGATGACCACACCGATCACAGCGCCGCTGCCGTCGTCGCCCGGCTCCGGATCGGGGTCAGGGCTGGGGCCGGGGCCCGGGTCGGGTTCTGGTTTGTCCACAGACTCCCACAGCGCGGTCAGCGTTGTGTTGGCGGTCAAGGTCAGCTCCATGCCGACGGGGTAACGGTTGTCGGCTTCATCCTGCCAGGCTACGAACCGGTAGCCGTTCAGCGCCGGGGCTGCTGCCACGGTGGCCTTTTCGCCTTCCGGGTAGATCTTGCTTTCGTAATCTACGCCTGCTGCGCCGGTGCCGTCGTTCAGGTCATAACTGAGCTGATAGCCCTTTTCTGTTACGTTGGGGAACTGGCGTTTGCAGTAATTGCAGGTCTTGGTCACTTTGCGCTCGAAGTGGTCGCCCTTGTTCTCCCACTCAGAAACAGGATCGATCGTATATGCATTGTCTTTTTCGCCGTCGGTGTAGTCATGGGTCTTCATCTCGCCCTCGCTCCACACGAGTTTCCCATCAATACTTACATTCGTAAAGTGACCGGGATGCGCATTGGCAGTTCTAAAACCAAACAGCTTTGAGCAGGTATATGTGTTTGTCTGCGCCTTAACATGATTGTTGCCCGTAATATTGATGTTATATCTTTGCGTACCGCCATCTCGTTCCAGCACATATTCGTCGATATATATTGCCGGGTGACTGCCCGAATTTTCCACGGTGCAGTTATTAAAATTGACCGTAACGCTCTTATTCTCTTCGGTGTAGACCTTGACAGCTCTGCCCGCAGTGAATGTGCAATCGTCAAATGTTGCCTCCTTCGAAGAGTACACCCAGATTGCATCCTTGCCTTCAATTGGTTTAAACGTTGTGTTTTTAAACACAGCACTGTCATATCCCCAGAAAGCAGTCCATCCTACGATTTCACATTTATCAACTACTGTATTATCGGGCCGGATAAAGCCAAGTTTAGCATTCGTGTCCGTAGCTGGGCCGGAACGAAGCGTCATATTCTCGAAGGTAACGGTGCCTGCACCGTCAAAGCAGTAGTCACCAGTATACTCTCCGGTCTTATTAGGGTCGGTTACATATGCACCGATATACCACGTCGTTTTGTCGGTGCCCTTACCAACAAAGGTCAGGTCCTTGCCCTTAGTCGTGTCGGTACTGTCAACCTTGTACAGAGTATAGTCGCCCTCACCCAGCAGGATGGTGTCGCCACTTTCGGCTTTTTCCACTGCTTCTTTGAGTGATGTATAGGTTCCTTCTTTTCCTTTAATCTTCACATCAGACGATGCTGCGCCGTCATCCGCAAAGACCATCAGGGGAAGCATCTGAAACATCATGGCAACCGCCAACAACGCTGCAAGGATCCGCTTCTGCTTTTTCTGTTTCACTGTTTGTTCTTCCTTTCTTTTTTTATTTCACGATTCCTGTGTATGATCTGATTCCTGCCCTGTCACCTCCTCTGACGCATTTTCCCCTTTTTATTCAATTTCATATTCTACCCCCCCCGCATATTTTGCAAGAGTTTTACGAAAAATCGTTTCTTTGCATAAAACGCGTCCGGTTTCTTTGGTGATTTAGCAAATTTTATAGCGGTGTTGGATCCTTCTGTTCTCGATGGTCAGATTTCCTTTTGCGCAAAAAAAAATCCCCCTGCCTTTTCAGGCAGAGGGACTTCTCTTCACTTACCTTTTATCCAGAAGGAAAACGTTTTTGTGTTCCGCTTACAGGGCAGCGACCGCAGCCTTCAGGGCATCCACGCGGTCGGTGTTCTCCCACTTCACGCCCAGATCCTCGCGGCCCATGTGGCCGTATGCGGCCAGCTTGCGGTAGATGGGCTTGCGCAGGTCGAGTTCGCGGATGATGGCGGCGGGGGTCAGGTCAAAGACCTTTTCCACAGCCTGCTCGATCTTCTCATCCGAGACGGTGCCGGTGCCGAAGGTGTCCACCATGATGGAGACGGGCTTTGCCACGCCGATGGCATAGGCCAGCTCGACCTCGCACTTGGTAGCCAGGCCCGCGGCAACCACGTTTTTGGCGACCCAGCGGGCGGCATACGCGGCGGAACGGTCCACCTTGCTGGGGTCCTTGCCGCTGAACGCACCGCCGCCGTGGCGGGCATAGCCGCCGTAGGTGTCCACGATGATTTTGCGGCCCGTCAGGCCGGAGTCGCCCTGCGGGCCGCCCACAACAAAGCGGCCCGTGGGGTTGATGTAGTATTTCGTGTTCTCGTCCAGCAGCTCGGCGGGAATGACCTTTTCAATGACCTCGCGGCGGATGTCCTCATGCAGCTGCTCCTGGCTGATGTCGGGGCTGTGCTGGCTGGAAATGACCACCGCGTCGATGCGCACGGGCTTGCCGTCGTCGTACTCCACGGTGACCTGGCTCTTGCCGTCCGGGCGCAGGTAATCCAGCGTGCCGTTCTTGCGCACCTCGGTCAGGCGCTTGGCCAGCTTGTGGGCCAGGCTGATGGGCAGCGGCATCAGCTCGGGCGTCTCGTTGCAGGCGTAGCCGAACATCATGCCCTGGTCGCCCGCACCGGCCACGTCGTCGTTGGTGCCCAGCGCAATGTCGGGGCTCTGGCCGTCGATGTTGGTGATGACGCCGCAGGTGTCGCAGTCAAAGCCGTACTTGGCGCGGTCATAGCCGATGGAGCGGATGACCTCGCGCGCCGTGCCGGGGATGTCCACGTAGCAGCTGGTCGTGATCTCGCCCATGATGTGGACGAGGCCGGTGGAACAGGTCGTCTCGCAGGCAACGCGGGCACCGGGGTCCTGCGCCAGGATGGCGTCGAGGATGGCGTCGGAGATCTGGTCGCAGATTTTGTCGGGATGCCCCTCGGTGACGGATTCGGACGTGAAAAGAACTTTGGACATTGGTGAAAGCCTCCTATAAAATATTCGGCAGAAACGCAACCGTGGAAACAAAAAGCGCGCAGCCGGAAAGACTGCGCGCGGTAACGCTTATCTTTCGGTTTCCCGCAGGACTTGGCACCTTGCGCATACACGCAGGTTGTCGGGCTTCATCGGGCCTGTTCCCTCAGCCGCTCTTGATAAGTTGCTATTCTGTTGTTGTGAAGTTAGTGTACCACAGGTTTTTGGCAAAGTCAACGATATTTCGTTGTGCAGTTCAGACGGTTTGCACAAAAGTGGGGCAAATGCGGCAGCGTGTGTGGTTTTGGAGGAGAGCCTTCCCCATCGGGGGAAGATGGCCGAGGCCCCGCCCGAGGCCGGATGAGGGCAAAGCTCTCCTTGCCGCCCATAGACGAGTGGTTGCGTCAACCCGGCCCTCATCAGTCACCTTCGGTGACAGCTTTCCCCTGCGCGGGGTGAAGCCTTTCTTACTTTCTCCCGTGCAGCACACCGGACAGCGGCTTGTAAATCAGGAAGCAGAGCGCCGCGTCCAGCAGACCTTTAAACAGGGTAAACGGGAAGTTGAAGGTGATCAGGCAGGTCAGCAGGCCGTCCACGCTGGGGTTGATGGCCTGGTACATACCGATGATGGCCTCGAGCGGCAGATGATACAAAACCACATAGGCCGGGTAGACGATGAAGTAGTTGTACGGCACGGACACAACGGCCATGGCCAGTGCGCCCAGCCCTGCGCCGATGAGTGCGCTGCGGCGGGTCTTGCTGCGCTTGTACACAAAGCCGGCGACGCCCACAAACAACGCACCCATGACGAAATTGAACAGTTCACCCACCGCAGCAGTGCTGGTGCTGGGCAGCTTGATAAGGTTTTTGATCAGGCACACGGCGATGCCGGACACCGGCCCGTAGGCGTAGGCGGCCAGCAGCGCGGGCAGCTCGGACACGTCCAGCTTGACGAAGGACGGCATGATGGGGATCGGAAACTCCATGTACATAAGTACGGCGGCGACAGCGCCGAGCATGGCGGTGCCGGTGAGCTTGCGGATGTTGGTAGTCTTGTTTTGCATGAGAAGATGCCTCCCGTAAAAATTTGTGAAAGTCAGCTCACGAACCCGGGAGGCCCTGCCCTGCCCTTGCGAAAACAAAACGCCCTGCCGCAAAATATACGACAGGGCGCAAAAAAAGCAAAGCAAACAGCTTTCCGTTTCTTTCATCCGGACTTTAACCGTCGGCCCCGGAATCACACCGGGTCAGCAGCCGCATTTGCAGCTGGTCGCGGGCTTGCGGGCCATGCCGCTCACCGCCGGTGGGGAATCACACCCCGCCCTGAAACAGACTTTCCGGGAAATATTATAGCATAGATTTTACAAAATGCAAGGGGGTGTGGTATAATTAAGAAAATTCTTGCCCACCACCTTCTTGCCTCCCTCTGCGAGGGAGGTGGCCCCGCAGGGCCGGAGGGAGAGAACCTTGCGGCTATCCGAAATATTTCGGACCGCGTCAGGTTCTCTCCCCCACCGCCTGCGGGCGGAGCCCCCTCCCAGAGGGGGCCAAGGAATTACCACAACCATAAACCGAGGTACCCACCATGGAAGAATTCACCCACGATTTTCTCTCGTTTCTGCCCGCGGCGTTGCTGGCGCTGGCGGCTGCCGGTGCACCCGAGGTGTACAAGCTCGCCGCCCGGCGTTTTCTGGACCGTGCAAAAAGTCACATGGCATCGTGGCTTTACATCTTGTTGGACAGTTTCCTTACGCCGGTGGCGGGCCTTTTTCGGGTACTGCTGGGCGCAGCTGCCGTCAAGTCGCTGCCGTTTGAGCTGGTGCGCGACGCCGTTTTTTTGCAATACCTGAATCTGGCTGCCGATCTGCTGGTCATCTTCTATATCTCGCTCGGCTGCTGGCGTGCGGCCCCGGTCACCCGGCTTTTGCTGCGCAGTGCCCAGAACCATCTGGATTTAGAAACAAATCAGACGATGGGACACTTTTTTGAGAACATCTTTCATGCGCTGGTCGGCCTGTTTGCGGGTATCGCCATGCTGGACCGCCTCGGCGTGCCGGTCTCCGGCCTGCTGACCGGCGCGGGTGTCGCTGGACTGGCGGTCTCGCTGGCCGCGCAATCCACACTGAACAGCCTGATTGCGGGCATCACGCTGGTGTTGGAGCGGCCCTTCGGCATCGGGGATTACATCGTGCTGGGCGACTGCGAGGGCACCGTTGAGGACATTTCCTTCCGCTCCACCCGCATCCGCAGCCCGGATAATGTCGCTATCACGATAGAAAATTCCAAAATCACAGCGGAGTACATCCAAAACTATGACCGCCGCCAGAGCCGCCTTTGGAAGTTTACGATTGGTCTGACCTACGACACCCCGCGCGAAAAAATCGAACAGCTGACCGCCGACCTGACCGCCATGCTGCAAGCCCAGCCCGACGTGCAGCCCGACGGCGTGACGATTGCGCTGGATAAATTCAACGACTACAGCATTGATCTGGCGTGCCGGGTGTACATCACCAAAGTCAATCTGCGGGATTTCATGCAGGTAAAAAACACGCTGAATCTGCAAATTTTGGATTTGATGAAGGAGGAAGGCTGTGAGTTTGCCTTCCCGACGACGACGGTGGATTTGCCGGAGAGGAAGTGAGGCTGTGGGCGGCAACGACCACAAAGGCTTCCCCATCGGGGGAAGCTGTCGCCGCAGGCGACTGATGAGGGCTGAGTTCCCGTGACTGCCCGTATCTGGGAAATCGCGTGGACCTTCCCCTCATCCGACCTCGGGCGGGGCCTCGGCCACCTCCCCCAAAAAAGGAAAGGCATTTAACGCACAAAAAATCCCCGCTCGGCCAACCCGGGCGGGGCATTTTCATTTCACGTCGCTTCTCTCGCTGACGACCAGAATCTTATCCTCGCCGGTCTGCGTCGTCACCGTGAACTCAAAATTGTACGCGGTGTCCAACTCGTAGGAAACGTACCCGTCCCCTTCTGTCAGGATGTAATCCAGCTCGATCTGCGGCTTGACGCGGTCATAATCGACGTACACGTCGCCGATGTCCTCCAGATACACAAGGTCAATATCCTGCGCTGCAGCGCCGTAAAACGTTACAACGGGCTGACCGTCGGCCTTGACGGCGGGCAAAACCGACACATTGTGCACGTACAGTTCCTCCCGCGTTGCGGCGTAGTAGACGTCCGCGTCGGAGAGCAACGCCGCGTTGGAAAGCTCTATATGTACGCCGCTGGCGGGCAGGTCGCGCTGCCAGACCGGCGTCAGGTCGGGCGCAGCGGCGCAGCCGGGCAGCAACATTGCCAGCGCAAGCGCCGCAAAACAGCGATACTTCATTGAAAAGATCCTCTCATTGATAAGGGTCGTAGGGCGCGGCAGGCGGGTCCTCCCCCACCTCCAGCGTGCGCGGGCAGAGGCCGGTCTCGGCCTCAATAAAACCCATCACCATGCCCATGTGGCGGTATAAATGCCGATACTGCGACAAAATCAGCGTAAACCGCGTCCACTCGCAGTTGTCGGGCCTCTGCAGCAGATCCTCGTCGTGGAGCGAGGTCAGATAGATGGACAGCTTGGACTTGATTGTATAAAAATAGTCATCTACCGCCCGTCTGTCAAGACGCACTTCCGGGTAAATGTGCAATTCCTGCAAGTGCGGCGTGTGGATGGGCGGCTCGACAAAGTCGGTGTCCCGCGGGTTGATGAACCACTGGTCCAGCTCGTGCAGGGTGTGGTAGACGTGCTGCCACAGCGGTGCGCCGCCGTAGCAGCGGTCCCACAGCGCGTCGGGGATGCAGTCCAGCAGGTTTTGCAACTCCCACAGTGCGCGGACGGTCATCTCGGCAATGACCGCGTGGTAGGATGTTTCCCGCATGGCACATGCCCCCTTTCAGGGTCAGTATGCCCGCAGAAAGCACGTTTATTCGTTGTAATTTTCAGTCTCCCGGATGGTTTTGCGGGTCGTCAGCAGCTGCATGAACGGGTCGAGCAGTGCGCGTTCCTCCTGCGAGGGCGTGCGGCTGCGGGCCTGCATCAGCAGCCAGGCCAGCTCGCCGCTGACGGGGCGGCCATAGACCAGCGCGTTGTAGCCGTCCTTGCAGACGGCCAGCTTAGCCGACGTGATGTCCAGCGTCGTCGCGCCCGCGTAGTGGCGCAGCACATTTTGCAGCGCTGCCGGGCTGCCGAACACCGACTTGACCAACTGCACATACGCGGCGATGTACCGCGGCGGCATGCTGTCCGCGGCGCGCAGCTCAATGCGGGATTTGAGACGTACATCGTAAAAGAAATTGGACAAAATCTGCGCGGTTTCCTGACGACTGACGTGCCCGGTGTAAAGCTCCGGCGCAATCTTTCCGCCCGCAGCCCTGACGCGGCCCAGCCGCAGCGCAGTGATTTGGGGCTTGGTCAGCACGTTCTCCGCGTAGCGGGCGTAGCCGAAATCCGCGTCCATCAGATGCGGCGTAACGCCGCAGCGGTCACGGTCCACATCCTGCCAGAGCCGCGTGCGGATGCAATAGCTGCTGTTGCGGCTGGCCTGATAGACCGGGGCGTTGTCGCTGAGCAGCGCAAAGAACGGCGTCAGCAGGCTGGCCGCGCGCATTTTGCGGACAAAATCGGTCTCATCCTGATAGTCAATGGACACCTGCGTCGCCGCCGTGGCGCGCATCATCTGCACGCTGCAGGCCCCCTTTTCCCGCAGGTAGGCGTCCATGGCCTCGTCCCGGGTGCGAGGCACCAGGGGCAGGTCCTCGGCATGGCAGGTCGGGTGGCAGCCCGCCGTCCAGGCGCGCAGCCCGTGGGCAGCCAGCGCCAGCCCCAGCTGCAAATAGAATCGGTTGTACAGATCCATGATGTCCTGCACGTCGCGCAGCGGAGCCAGGCTGATGCGCAGCTGGCACGCGGGCCCCAGCGTGGCCGTCAGCGCCGGGCCGCTGTAGCCGAAATATTCGCCGTCGGTGATGATCGGCGCGTCTGTCTGCTGCTGCAAATCGCGCAGCGCAGCCTGCACATCGGCAAAGGCCGGGGGCTGGCCGTCGGACCGGGTGAGGAAGTGCTCGACCTCCAATTGCAGCGTCAGCTTGCCGTCCGGCTCACAGTCCGCCGCAAAGTAGCCCGCCAGCGTTTTGATTTGTTCGTCCAATTTTGGCATAGCGTGTGGTGGTTCTCCCCTGTTGTGATTCTGGCACTATTATACCGCGATTTTGGGGCGGGTGCAATGCTGTTTTGACGCCGACCTGCGGCAACGGCACGGTGCCCGGGCGGATATAGAATCCGTTCCTACGGTGTCGGGGCAGGGCCGACTTTACATATCCCGCGCCGCCGGGAAGCCGTACGCGCTGTCCGCGGCCTCCACGGCCCGGACGATGGCTTTGGCCATGACCCGCGCGCCGATCACGCCGACGGCGTCGAGGTCAGCGGGCACGTCGCCCAGCGAGACCGCGTAGATGCTGTCGCCGTCCATCGAGGTGTGCACCGGGCGGATGGCGCGGGCGTAGCCGTCGTGCGCCATGCCCGCGGCCTTGCACAGCCGCGCCTTGTCGAGCTTTGCATTGGTGAAAAGGATGCCAAGTGTCGTGTTGCCGACGAATTTTTCCTGCGGCGCGTCGAGCTGCTGCATCAGCACCCGCTCGGAATCCAAAAACGTTTTGCCGTCGTCAGCCCGCAGCCCGGCGACCTTGCGGCCCGTCTCAAAATCATAGACATCGCCCACCGCGTTGACCGCAACGAGCGCGCCGACCTTCAGGTCGCCCACCTGCACGGCGTAGCTGCCGATGCCGGATTTCATGCAATGGTCCATGCCCAGCAGCTTGCCGACAGTCGCACCGGTGCCCGCGCCGTGGTTGCCGTCGCGGTAGTTGCCGGTCTCAGCGTTGACGCAGGCCGCGTAGGCCATGGCTGCATCGGGCCGGGTGCGGGCGTCGGCCACGGTCAAATCGAACAGGTCGGACTGGCAGACGAGGGGCACTTTCGTCACACCTACGTCAAAGCCGATGCCGCGTTCCTCGAGATACCGCATGACGCCGCCTGCGGCATCCAGTCCGAAGGCGCTGCCGCCCGCCAGCACAATGGCGTGGATGACCTGCGCCGCCGCCAGCGGCTTGAGCAGCTCACTCTCCCGCGAGGCCGGCCCGCCGCCGCGCACATCCAGCCCCGCTGGGGCGCCGTCCTTGCCCAGCAGCACCACCGTGCAGCCCGTGCCCGCCGCCGCATTTTCCGCCTGACCGATTTGGAGGTTGTCAAAGGATGTAATGGGGATTTCTTTCATGGGAGTGTCCTTTCCGCGAATGCTGCTTCACCGTATTATAGACCATTGTACACCACCCGCGCCCCCCGCGCAACAAAAAATCCCGCCGGGCGTCAGGCCAAGGCGGGATGGCAGGGTTAGGGGTTACTCAAACTCAATCGTTGCCGGCGGTTTTGTGGTGTAGTCGAACATGACGCGGTTGATGTTCTTGACCTCGTTCACGATGCGGTTGGCGGCGGTGGTGATGGTCTCCGTCGGCAGGATCGTGACCTCGGCGGTCATGAAATCCGTCGTAGTGACGGCGCGCAGAGCGATGGCGTAGTCGTAGGTGCGCTCGTCGCCCATGACGCCGACACTGCGCATGTTGGTCAGCGCGGCAAAGTACTGGCTCGGGCGCTGGGCCATGGGCAGCTTGTCGATCTCCTCACGCCAGATGGCGTCGGCATCCTGCACGATGGCGACCTTCTCGGGGGTCACATCGCCAATGATGCGGATGGCCAGGCCCGGGCCGGGGAACGGCTGGCGGGCGACAAGGTACTCCGGCAGGCCCAGCTCACGGCCAGCCTGACGGACTTCGTCCTTGAACAGGTCGCGCAGCGGCTCGACGATTTCCTTGAAATCAACGTAGTCGGGCAGACCGCCGACGTTGTGGTGGCTCTTGATCGTGGCAGATTCGCCGCCGAGGCCGGACTCGACCACGTCGGGGTAAATCGTGCCCTGCGCCAAAAAGTCCACAGCCCCGATCTTTTTTGCCTCATCCTCAAAGACGCGGATGAACTCCTCGCCGATGATCTTGCGCTTGCGCTCGGGGGCGTCCTGACCGGCCAGCTTCTTGTAGAAGCGGTCACGGGCGTCGACGCAGACAAAGTTGATGTCGAACTGGCCGCCCTCGCCAAAGACCTCGCAGACCTGCTCGCGCTCATTCTTGCGCAGCAGACCGTGGTCCACGAACACGCAGGTCAGCTGCTTGCCGATGGCCTTGGCCAGCATGGCAGCCAGCACGGAGGAATCGACGCCGCCGGACAGGGCGAGCAGGACATTTTTATCGCCAATCTGGGTGCGAAGCGCGGTGAGCTGTTCTTCGATGAACGCCTGTGCAAGCTCAGGCGTGGTGATACGCTGCATGGATTCCGGACGTTTGTTGTTCATAGTTCCTCCAAAAAATCAGAAAATTCCCCAATAATGTGATGCTGAAAATCAGGCTGTGCGCTTCCCCAAGCGCGTTTCTCAGCCCTCTTCGCGGAAGATGATGCCGTTTTCGTCGGCCTTTTCGATGACGGCCAGTGCGTGGTAGTTGACGCCCATGTTGCGCAGCCGGTCGCCGCCGCCCTGGAAGCCCTTTTCAATCGCGATGCCCACGCCGACCAGCTCCGCGCCCGCCTGCGACACAAGGTCGCACAGGCCGCGCACGGCCTCGCCGTTGGCCATGAAATCGTCGAGGATGAGCACATGGTTCGCACTGGTCAGCCATTCCTTGGACAGGATCTGCGTGACCTTCTTTTTATAGGTGTAGGAGTAGATTTCACTCTGATAGAGGCCGCCTTCAATGTTATCGCTCTTGGCCTTCTTGGCGAAGACCATCGGAAGACCGTACCGGTAGGCGCAGATCGCGGCCAGAGCAATACCGCTTGCCTCAGCGGTGAGGATGAGATCGACCTTGGACAGATCAAACAGCTTCGCAAACTCATCGGCGATGTCTGCCATCAGCTTGCAGTCGATCCTGTGGTTGAGGAAACCGTCAACTTTTACGATATTGCCGGGCAAAACCTTGCCTTCTTTTATGATCCGTTCCTTGAGCTCCTGCATAACAAACCTCCAACAGATATGTAATAAAATCGGCGGCAAGAGACAACGCTCCTGCTGCCAATTCACAAAGCCGCGGGAATCGTGTCCTCTGCGGCAAGTGTCCAATAGTCGCAGCTTTGGCGCCGCGGTAGAAACGTCCGGGCCATGTATCCGGATTTATATTGGCAACAACGATATGCCGATTCCATCCGCGCACGGCGGACAGACCGTATTTGTCTGTACCCTGATGCTATCATTTCTGACCGCTTTCGTCAAGAGGCGAACCCGGAAAAAACAAGACAAAAATTTGGCGGAACCAAAACTATTATGCGGCGAAATGACCGATTGCAGATAAAAGCGGAGTCGACAGACTCCGCTTTTATCATTCATTTGTAGCATTCCGGGCGCAGAATACCGATGTAGGGAAGGTTGCGGTAGTAGTTCGCGTAATCGAGACCGTAGCCGACAACGAATTCGTCCGGGATCTCAAAGCCGCAGATGTCTGTCTTGAGGCTCTTATCGTGACAGGTGGACTTTTTCACG
>ERZ773113.1476-NODE-1476-length-11468-cov-3.752212_pt1 | contig 11468 bp, 9 predicted proteins | sample MGYA00580565_ERZ773113 | MGnify/ENA primary metagenome ERZ773113 (study PRJEB29015, sample SAMEA2737827) | human gut metagenome | biome: human gut; feature: human-associated habitat; material: faeces | place: China | collected 2012 ...
GGAAAGCCGCGGGCCGGGCATGCCCGGCCCCTACAGGTGTGCTGAATTCAAACAGAAAGAAAGGTTGTGTTGCGGATGGAAGCACAGTTTGAAGCGCTTTCGGAGCTGGTCAAGAACGGCCAGAAGCTGAACTTCGGGCAGGACTTCTTCGTAAAATTTTACCAGGCATTTCTCTACTCGGACCGCTGGCAGCAGTACATCAAGGGTGTGGGCACGACCCTGCTGGTCACGGCCATTGCACTGGTGCTGGGCGTTGTGCTGGGTGCCATCGTCGCTATGGTCCGCGTGGGTTACGCGCAGCAGAAGCCCCACCACCGCAACCCGATCCTGGGCATTTTCAACGCAGTGGCGCAGGTGTATGTCACAGTCATCCGCGGCACGCCTATGATGGTCCAGCTGCTCATCATGAGCATGGTCATCTTTGCCAGCAGCCGCAACTTCACGATGGTCGGCGCACTGGCACTGGGCATCAACTCCGGCGCGTATGTCTCCGAAATCATCCGCGGCGGCCTCATGGCTGTTGACCCCGGCCAGATGGAGGCGGGCCGCAGCCTCGGACTCAACTACATGACCACGATGTTCGAGATCATCATCCCCCAGGCCATCCGCTCCATCCTGCCTGCGCTGGGCAATGAGTTCATCATGCTTTTGAAGGATTCCTCGCTGATCACGGTCATCGGCGGCAAGGAGCTGCTGTATGCCGCGCAGGGCATCATGAACCGTACCTATGAGCCTATGTTCCCGCTGCTCGGCGTGGCTGCGACCTATCTGGTGCTGGTCATGCTGTTCAGCGCGCTGCTTGCAAAATTTGAGAGGAGGCTGGCGCAAAGTGATAGACGTTAAAGGACTGCAGAAGAACTACGGCGGCCTGCAGGTGCTCAAGGGCGTGGACCTGACCATCAACAAGGGCGACTGCGTTGTGCTGGTCGGCCCCTCGGGCTGCGGAAAATCCACGTTCCTGCGCTGCCTGAACCGTCTGGAGGAGCCGGACGGCGGCCATGTCATCTTCAACGGCAAGGAAGTCACCGACCACGACATTGACCATGTGCGCCAGAAGATGGGCATGGTGTTCCAGCATTTCAACCTGTTCCCCCACCTGACGGTGAAGAAGAACATCACGCTGGCCCCTGTGCGTCTGGGCCTGATGAAGCAGCCCGAGGCCGACAAGAAAGCCATGGAGCTGCTGGAGCGCATCGGTCTGGCCGACAAGGCCGACACCTACCCCAATATGCTGTCCGGCGGGCAGAAGCAGCGCATTGCGATTGTGCGCGCGCTGGCCATGAACCCCGACGTGCTGCTGTTTGACGAGCCGACCTCCGCCCTTGACCCCGAGATGGTCGGAGAGGTTTTGGAGCTGATGAAGGAGCTGGCCCGCGGCGGCATGACGATGGTCTGCGTCACCCACGAGATGGGCTTTGCCCGCGAGGTCGCAAACCGCATCATCTTCATCGATGAGGGCATCGTCAAGGTCGATAAGCCGCCGAAGGAGTTCTTCGCCAACCCAGAAAATGAGCGCTTGAAGGCATTTTTGTCAAAGGTGCTGTAAATTTGTATAGAAAGCGGTCTGCCGATGGATTTTCGGCAGACCGCTTTTTTGCCTGCGGGGACGCCCCCCCGGGCGGATATGGAATCCGCCCCTACGCTTTCACCGCGCACGATATTCTGCTGCTATTATATACGCCCCGGCAAGTTGATTCTTTGCGCAAAATGTGGTAAAATAGCACTATTACTATGGATAACTATGCAACCACGATTTTACACATAAGGAACAGGTATTTTTATGGCTGAAAATCTGCAAACCACCCGCCCGGCTGACGAGGGCTGGACTACGGTCATCCGGCCCAAAACCGGCTGGTTCGACATCGACCTACAGGAGCTCTGGCGCTACCGCGACTTAATTATGATGTTCGTCAAGCGCAACTTTACCGTGCTGTACAAGCAGACGATCCTGGGCCCCGCGTGGATCATTCTGAACCCGCTCATCACCACTGTGATTTTCAACGTTGTGTTCGGCGGCATGGCCAACATGCCCACCGACGGCGTGCCCGGCTTTTTGTTCTACATGGCCGGCAATACGGTGTGGACCTTCTTTGCCAACTGCGTCAACAATACAGCCAATACGTTTGTGACAAACTCACAGATTTTTGGCAAGGTGTACTTCCCGCGCCTGACGATGCCGGTCAGCCAGGTGCTGACAAGCCTAATCAACTTCGGCATTCAGGCGGTCATGTACCTGATCTTCTGGGTGTACTTCTTTGCCACGGGCAGCGGCGTCACCTTTACGCTGTGGGTGCTGGCTGTGCCGTTCGTCGTGCTGGAGGTCATGCTGCTGGGTCTCGGCGTCGGCATCATCGTGTCGTCCTTAACGACGAAGTACCGCGATCTGGCGATTGCCGTCGGCTTCGGCGTGCAGCTCTGGATGTACGCCTCCCCCGTCGTCTATCCGCTGTCGATGCTGGACAACTCCCCGCGCCTGCGGGTGCTCGTCCAGCTCAACCCCATGACGTCGCCGATTGAGATTTTCCGCATGGCTACCTTGGGCACCGGCACGGTCACGATGTTCGGCATTGTGTACAGCCTGATTTTTACCGCTGCGGCGCTGGTTTTGGGCGTCGTGCTGTTCAGCCGCATTGAAAAGACCTTCATGGATACCGTGTAAGAAAGGGGCGCGTAACTATGTCTGCAAATGAAAAACGCCCTGTCATCGAGGTCACGGGGCTGAAAAAGCAATACAAGCTCGGCCAGATCGGCGGCGGCACGCTGACCCACGACCTGCAAAGCTGGTGGGCCCGTGTGCGCGGCAAGGAGGACCCGAACACCGTCATCGGCACCGACCAGCGGCTGTTCGGCCAGACGTTTATGGCGCTGAACGGCGTTGACCTGACCGTCTATCAGGGTGAGGCACTGGGCATCATTGGCCGCAACGGCGCGGGCAAATCCACGCTGCTCAAGCTGCTCTCCCGCATCACCGCCCCCACCGAGGGCGAAATCAAAATCCGTGGCCGCGTGGCCTCGATGCTCGAGGTCGGCACCGGTTTCAACAACGAGATGACGGGCCGCGAGAACATTTATATGAACGGCGCGATTCTGGGCATGACCCGCGCCGAGATCGACGCAAAGCTGCCGCAGATCATTGAATTTTCCGAGTGCGGCGACTTCATCGACACACCCGTCAAGCGCTATTCCAGCGGCATGTTCGTCAAGCTGGCCTTCGCCGTGGCCGCGCATCTCGACAGCGAGATTATGGTCATGGATGAAGTTCTGGCCGTTGGCGATATGAAATTCCAGCAGAAATGCTTAGGGAAAATGAGCGACGTCGCCAATCAGGACGGGCGCACGGTGCTGTATGTCAGCCATAATATGTCGACCATTCGTCAGCTTTGCACCCGCTGCGTCGTGCTGGACAAGGGCAGGGTCATCTTTGACGGCGACGTGGAGCAGGCCATCGCGGTCTACATGGACACCACCGACGTCAACGTTGTCCACTACGACCTGGCCGACGTCGCCCGCATGACGGGCAGCGCGGGCAAGCGGTTCCGGCTGGAAACGCTGGATTTCGTCGGCAAGGAGTCGAGCGTGTTTGCCGATACCGAAAAGATGCGGGTGAAAATCACCTGGCGCGTTTCGGAGCCGTTCGCAGGCATCCACATGAAGATGAACCTCCACGCGCGGGATTCGACGCCCGTCGGCATCACCCATCCCGTCGACCTCGGCCCCGCCGAGCCGGGCAAAATCTACACCTCTGTGTTTGAATTTGACCCGAGTCTGCTGGGCGAGGGACAGTATTTCTTCTATCTCGACATTTTTGACGGCGCGCTGGCCCACGCGGTCTGCCTGGACAAGCCCGTGACCGAGTTTGCCTTTGAGGTGACGAACAGCGACCTGACGATGCCCGAGTGGGCGTCCGGCTGGGGCCGCATCCACTTCCCGCCCGTCAAGCTCGTGCAGGAGTAACGCATGAAACCGAATTTGTACATCTGCCACACCGCGTATCAGGTCTTGGTCGATCTGCTGCGGGCCGGGCGCTGCGCCGGCAAGCCCCACACGATGGTGCTGTCGGCCTCCGTGCCCGACACCGCCGCGCTGGCGGCACGTCTGGACGCGACGGGCGTGGTCAAGACTGTCCTTGTGGACGAGACGCGCTGGCCCGGGACCGTGACGGGGCTGTTTGCCCACCGGCGCGCGGCCCGCGCCTTTGAGAAGCTGTGCGGTTGGAAATTAAACCGTGCAGCGTTTGAAAACGTCTATATCCACAACGATTGGAGTGTGCTGGGCCGCTATTTGCAGGATTGCCGCGCCGGGTATATTCTGTGCGAGGACACGTTCGGCAGCACGCTCGGCCCTGACCAGCATCTTGTGACCGACCAGCGTGCTGCGGCGGATTTTGCCGCGAAGCAGCGCGGAAAAGGCTACCTGTACTGGGGCGACAGCCCGTGGTGCGTCCGCGTCGAGAGTGAGGACGCCGCGCGGTGTACGTTGTTTTCGGCGGACCGCATGGTGACGGACAGCAAGTCCAAACTGTTAGAGAGCCTGACCGACGACGAAAAAGCGATGGTGCGCCGCGTGTTTTTAACGCAGCCCCTGCCCGAGAAGGCAGGCGGCGCGACGCTTTTGCTGCCCCGCAGCTTTGTGGCCGACGGGCTGATGACCCAAGCGGAGCAGGACGCGATGTTCAAAACGGTGGCGGAAAAATACGCCGTTGGGCCGCTCTTTATCAAGACCCACCCGCGGGACACGACGGATTACGCCGCCCTGTTCCCCGATGCAGTCATTTTGGAGCGCACGATGCCCAGCGAGGTGCTGAACTTCTGCCTCCCCTTCCATTTCGCCCGTGCCGTCACCGTGCAGAGCTTCGTCCTGCGCGGCTTCACCGCGGCGGATGAGAAGATCCTGCTGACGCTGGAGGAGGCGAGGAAACTGGTCTGATGCGCGGGGAAAACGGCATCCGGCTGGGAGGCTCTCTCCCCCACCGCCTGCGGGCGGAGCCCCCTCGCAGAGGGGGCCAAGGCGCCTTGCCTCCCTCTGCGAGGGAGGTGGCGCGGAGCGCCGGAGGGAGAGAACCTTCCCAAAGGCACCCGTGAAAGGGTATGTGCAATGCTTTACTACAATCGAAAAAACGTACCGCTGGCAAAGCAGCTTCGCAGAGATATGACCCCATGGGAGCGTAAATTGTGGTATTGCTTTCTCCGCACCTTCACCCCGCGCTTCCAGCGCCAAAAGCCCATCGACGGCTATATCGCTGATTTCTACTGCGCAAAAGCAAGGCTTGTCATCGAGCTGGACGGGGCACAGCATTACACGCCCGAGCAACAGCAGACCGACAGTCTGCGCACAGAGTTTTTCGCACAGAACCATATCAGGGTTCTGCGGTTCACCAATTTGGACATAGACCGCCGCTTTGACGGCGTATGCCAAACGATAGAGGCGGCTGTTCAGGCCGCCGTGTAAGCGAGGTACACTCATGAAAACAATCGCTGTGATCCCGGCGCGCTACGCCAGTACCCGGATGCCGGGCAAGCCGCTGGCCGATGTGCTGGGCAAACCGATGATCTACTGGGTCTACAAGGCCGCCAGGGCCTGCCCGAAGCTGGACGATGTGCTCATCGCCACCGACGACGAGCGCATTGCCGACGCCTGCAAAACCTACGATATGCGGTATATTATGACCAGCCCCGACCACGACACCCCCACCGGGCGCATCTGGGAGGTCAGCACCGTCGAGGACGCCGACCTCTACCTGCAGCTCATGGGCGATGAGCCGCTCGTCAACCCCGCGGCGTTCGACCTGATCCTGCCTGACACGCTGCCCGATGACCCCTATTACGTCGCGGTGCTGACGAACATTATGGAGCACCCCGCCGACGTCATCGACTTCTCGAACCAAAAGGTCGTGACGAACGCCGCACGGGAGATCCTGCTGATCTCCCGCAGCCCCATCCCCTACCCGAAGGGCACGCTGGATTTCGAGTACGAGAAGGTCACCGGCATTCAGCTGTACAGCAAGCAGGCACTGAAATTCTACCATGATACGCCGAAATCCATCCTTGAAAAGGCCGAGGAAAACGACATGATGCGCTTTATCGAGAATGGCCATAAGGTACACGCCATCGTCAGCCCGTACAAGACGGTCAGCGTGGACACGCCGAAGGATCTGGCGCTGGTCAATGAAATTTTGAAGGAGAAGCAGCATGGCTGATATTAAACTGCTGGACTGCACCCTGCGCGACGGCGGCTATGTGAACAACTGGCAGTGGGGCTTCGGCTCGGCGCGCCGCATCATCCAGACGCTGACCCGCGCGGGCGTGGACATCGTCGAGGTCGGCTTTCTGCGCAATGTGGACGGCTACGACCCCGACGTGACGGTCTGCAACACGATTGAGGAGCTGAACCGCCTGCTGCCCGACGAGGGCCAGCGCGGCCACACGATGTACTCCGGCATGGCGATGCGCTCCAACTACGACATTGCCAAGCTGTCCCCCTACGACGGCCACGGCATTGAAATCATCCGTATCACCGCCCATGATTACGACATTAAGGACGGCATGGACTTTGCCCGCCGCATCAAAGAATTGGGCTACAAGGTTTCCATCAACCCCATCAACATCATGGGCTACAGCGACAAGGACCTGCTCTGGATCTTTGAGCAGGTCAACGAAATCCATCCGTGGCAGTTCTCCATTGTGGATACCTTCGGCAGCATGCGCCGCCGCGATCTGGAGCGCATCGTCAGCATGGCTGACCATAATTTAGCCCCGGACATCCGCCTGGCGCTGCACCTGCATGAAAACATGGCGCTGAGCTTCTGCCTGGCGCAGGAATTTCTCGACAAGCATCTGCGCCGCGACCTGGCTGTGGACGGCAGCCTGATGGGCATGGGCCGCATCCCCGGCAACCTGCCGATTGAGCTGATCGCCGACTATATGAACGAGTACTTCGGCGGCCACTACAACATTGACGACCTCATGGATGCCATTCAGGACCACATTGCGCCCATCAAGGGCAACTGCGCGTGGGGCTACACCCCGGCGTACTTCCTGTCGGCCAAGTTCAATCTGCACCGCAACTATGCCGAGCATTACCTTGGCAAGGGCGATCTGACGAACCGCGACATCAACCATATTCTGGCGGCCATCGCGCCGAACAAAAAGACTGTGTTTGATGCCGCCTACGCCGACACGCTCTACACCGAGTACAAGAACCGCCGCATCGACGACGCAGGCGCGCTGGCCGCCCTGCAGAGGGCCTTTGCGGGCAAGACCGTGCTGGTGCTGGCCCCCGGCGGCAGCCTGGCTGCCGAGGCTGGACGTGCCGCTGTAGCAGCCGCGCAGGCCGACGTGACAGTCTCGGCCAACTTTGTGCCGGATTTTGTGACGCCCGACTATGCGTTTTTCACGAACGCAAAACGCTTTGACGTGGATGCCGCCTACCCCTGCCCGCTGATCCTGACCAGCAACCTGCGCGCCGACAAGGACGCGGCGGTGGTCAACTATGACCGGCTCTCCGCCACCGACGCGCAGGGCGGCAACAGCGTGCTGATGCTGCTGCGTCTGCTGCGCCAGTGCGGCGCGGCGCGGGTGCTGCTGGCCGGTGCCGACGGCTACAGGCCGGGCACTGCCTCCTACGCGGACGAGGGCCTGCACACCCACACCGGGCGCGGTGCGGCCTACAATGCTCAGATGGCGGGGGCCATCCGCGCAGCGGGCCTGCCCGTGGAATTCATCACCCCCAGCGAGTACGAGAGGGTCTGACGATGATACGACTGCTGGTGCTGGATGTGGACGGTACGATGACCGACGGCGGCGTCTACTACGACGCCACCGGAAATGAGCTGAAGAAATTTGCCATCAAGGACGGCGCCGGGCTGGTGCTGGCGCGCACGGCGGGCATCCGCGTGATGATCTGCACCGGGCGCGAGTGCGAGGCCGTGCGCCGCTCCCGGTCGATGAACTCCGCCGCGCCGCAGATTTGAAAATCACCGACATCTACCAGAATGTTGGCAAAAAAGCAGCGTTCCTGCGTGATTTCATGGCTGAAAACGGCTACGCGCGGGACGATGTCGCCTACTGCGGCGACGACCTGAACGATCTGGCGGCCATGGCGCTGTGCGGCTTTGTGGCCTGCCCGGCGGATGCCGCGCCGGAGGTGCGGGCGCGCGCCGACTATATCTGCCCCCAGCGCGGCGGCGAGGGTGCCGTCCGCGGAGCGGTGGAGAAGATCCTGCGCGGGGACGGACGCTGGAACGACGCTGTGAAAAAGGCGTTTCAGGTGGAATTGTAACGCTAAACTTGCGGGCGGCTGTAGGGGGCGATGCTTGCATCGACCCGCGGGCGGATGCGAATATCCGCCCCTACGGCCTAACGGAAGGAGATTTCATGAAAAACAAAAAACATACCCCCCTGCTGGCGGCACTGGCAACGCTTGTCATGCTGCTGGCGGGCGTGGTGCTGATCTGGCTGGCGAAGGTCCGGCCCGATGTGGGCAAGGGCCGCAGTGAGATCGTCACCGACTTCCTGCGGGCCGAGCTTTTGCAGGACGGCCAGACCGCAACGCAGGTCTTTACCTACGACAAGGATATTTTGACGATAGGTCTTGAATTTTACCTGCCGGGTGACCAGCCCAGCGGTGCGCTGGACGTTGTGCTCTACGACGCCGACACCGGCGAGGAGCTGTCCCGCTCCGTCGGCACGATGGACTACATCGTGCCCGACCAGTACACGACCCTGGGGATGGACCCCGCCGTGACCGGGCAGGAGGGCCGTCGCTACAAGCTGGCCGTCACGCCGCACTACGCGACGGACGCAATTTTGGCCATCGGCCACAGCGACGGTGTCGCGCTCTGGAAGGAGCAGATGGCCGTGGATGACCGTGTGATCGACGGCACGATGGCGATGCAGATCACCTACCAGCGCATCGGCGGCTACCTGACGCGGTTCTTCCTGCTTGTGGGCGGGCTGGCCGCGGTGCTGGCCGCGCTGGCCGTGTGGGCGGTGCTTAGTAAAAAACTGGCACTGCACCGTCTTGTTTTTGTGCTGGTGCTCGGCTTTGGACTGCTGTACAGCTTTGTGCTGCCGCCTTATGCCGCGCCCGACGAGAAATACCACATCAACCAGAGCTTTACGCTGGCCTGCCGCTGGGCCAACGACCTGTCCCACGACGAGTGGCGGATGGGTAAGGTGCCCACGACGACGAGCTTCCGCCGCGTCGGTGACGAGGACGCCGACCTGCAAAACGAGAACACGACGGTCTTTACGTGGGAGGCGTTCACCTCCCAGCTGTTCACCACCACAGACCAGCCCTTTGACAGCCATCAGGAATATAATGAATTGCAGACCGACCAGAACCCGCTTCTGTATGTCGTCAGTGCGGCAGCGGTATTTCTGGCCTATGTGCTGCATTTTGGCTTTGCGCCCGCGCTGTTTTTGGGGCGGCTTGCAAATCTGCTGCTCTTTGCGGCGCTGGCGGCGCTGGCGGTCAAGACCGCGCCGTTCGGCAAGCGGGTCTTTACCGTGGCCGCGCTGCTGCCCATGACGCTGCACCTGGCGGCCAGCTTCAGCCGGGACGCGCCGCTGCTGGGGCTGTGCTTTGTGTTCACGGCGCTGCTGATGGACGCGGCGTTCGGCCCGAATCAGAAAAAGGCGCTCTCCCCCGCCCGGCTGACGGCGCTGCTGTTCTGCGGCGTGCTGCTGGCCCCGGGCAAGCTCGTCTATCTGCCGCTGGCGGCACTGCTGCTGCTGGTGCCCGCCGCGCGGCTGGGGCACCACGCCAGGGCGAAGAAGTGCGCCTATCTGGCCGCCTGTCTGGCGCTGGCGCTGCTGCTGAATACGGGCCTTCTGACCGATACGCTGCGCAGCGGGCAGACCGCGGTGCAGACCACGGCGGCGGAGGACGCAGACCGCACGGTCAAGAGCCGCCCCGCAGAGCCGGACGAAGCCTACGAGGCCGAGATCTGCGGCGAGAGTACGCTGGAAAACTACGTCAAGCGGCTGTATTATTACGTGGACGACAACCGCAGCCCCGCGGCCCGCGAGGTCGCATTCTGGGTGCAGGCCATGCAGGAGGGCGACGTCAGCCCGGCGGTGCTGGGGCAGAGTTTCCTCTTTTCGCCCGACAGGGCCAACAGCTACACCGACGGCCAGGCATTTTACACGATGGCCTCCTATGCGCTGCTGGGCACCGATGTGACCGACGGCAACGCGGACGCCTACCTGCCCTATTTTGCCGAGGGCGGCGCGGTGCAGGCCTACAAGCAGCTGTTCAACCTGACCAGCTGTGTCGAGAGCTTCGCCGCGCTGGGTGTGGACGTCGGCACGATGGATGACCGCATCCCGCTGGACCGCATGGTGCTGGCGCAGGAGGTCGAGGCCGCCCGCGCGACCCGCAGCACCCAGAGCACGGCGGACGAGGCCGACAAAGCCACCTACACGCCGGGCTACATCCTGCGCCATCCCGTGGACACGGTGCTGCTGTTTGTGCGCAGCGCCGTGGAAAACGGCGACCATTACATCCGCACGCTGGTGGGCGGCAGCCTGAGTTACTACACCGTTGATCTGGCCTGGGGCTGGGTCGCGGTGCTGTACCTGCTGCTGGCCTACGCGGCGCTGCCCGTGCAGGGCGCGGTGATGAAGCCCGCCGGTAAGGCGCGCGGCTGGTGCTGCGCGGCGGCGGCGCTCTGCTGCCTGCTGGCCGTGGCCGGGTGCCTTTTGTGGACACCCACCCATTACGACACGCTGTACGGCCTGCAGGGGCGGTACTTCCTGCCCGTGCTGCCGCTGCTTCTGCTGATGCTGCTCGGCTATGGGCTGCGCCGCAGCGGTATGATCTCCCACGAGGGCTTTTCCGCGATGGATAAGCTCTGCTTCCGAATCCTCATTCCGGCGATGCTGTTTAGCAACGTCTATCACGCAGATTTTCACAGCGATCTCTATCCGCAGGCCATCGTCTTCATGTGGCTTGCGATGCTCGCGACCTTTCTGCTCGCGTTTTTCCTGATCCCCCAGCTGATCCACGGAGAAAAAGCGGAAGTCGCGACCGTCATCCACGGTCTTTGCCACGGAAACCTCGCCGTGCTCGGCATGCCGTTGATGCTGAATCTGTTTGACGCAGACGCCGTCGTCGTGTATTCTATTTTAATGGCGTGCAGTTCCCCGCTGATCAACCCCCTGATGGTCTTTGAACATGTGTATTTTCAGGGCGAGAAGGTAGAACCGCTGCGTCTGCTGCGAAACATTTTGACCTCGCCCTTTCTCGTCGGAACACTTCTCGGCATGTTCTGCAATCTCATAGGGCTTCACTTCCCCGCGTTTCTGGAAACGACGATTGCAAATCTCAAGTCCATCGCCTCGCCCTTATGCCTGATCGCGCTTGGCGGCTCGTTCAGCTTCAGAAGCATCCGCGGAAGCTTCCGTGAGGTCGGGGCAGTGGCTGCAGCGAAGGCGGTCGCTCTCATCATCCGAAACTATCGGAAATGC
>ERZ773113.1482-NODE-1482-length-11435-cov-3.652197_pt1 | contig 11435 bp, 8 predicted proteins | sample MGYA00580565_ERZ773113 | MGnify/ENA primary metagenome ERZ773113 (study PRJEB29015, sample SAMEA2737827) | human gut metagenome | biome: human gut; feature: human-associated habitat; material: faeces | place: China | collected 2012 ...
TCCACTTTGTTGATATCAAACTCCGCATCCGCATAACCGATAGAACTGGGGACGGTATTTGTTGTGGAACGGCGTGTGCCGGCAATGAGCCACAGCGGGTCATCGTTGAAGCCGGTGCCGATATCGCGGTTGCCTTTCTTGGTCAGGGGCTGGTACTGGTGGTAGGCGCTGCCATCCTCAAACTGGGTGGCGGCGATATCCAGAATGCGCTCCCGTGCGCGGGACGGAATGATGTGTACAAAGCCCAGCAGATCCTGACAGCTGTCGCGGAAGCCCATGCCGCGGCCGGTCCCGCTTTCAAAGTAGCTGGCCGAGCGGCTCATATTGAAGGTGACCATACACTGATACTGGTGCCAGATGTTCACCATACGGTCCAGCTTTTCCTCGCCGGATTCCAGATGGTAGGTGGAGAGCAGAGCTTCCCAGTGGTCGGCCAGCGCCTTGCGGGCCGCGTCCACCTGTGCATCGGTGGCATAGCGTGCGATCATGGCATGGGCACGCTCCTTGTTGATAACACCGGGAGCCGTGAACTTTTCTTCCTGTGGGTTCTCGATGTAGCCCAGACCGAAGAGGATCTTCTTTTCCTCACCCGGCTGCAAAAGGAGTTCCCCGACCTGCGGATCGAGATGTTCGATGAACGGTTTACTTCGAAACTCGCGTTTCAGGCGATGATCGAAGGGGGAGTGAAGAAGAGCCGGCGGCGCGGGGACAAAGGATTGGTGGACCGGGTGAGCGCGACGATCATCCTGCAAGGGTATTTGGAGAGCCGCCACTGAGCCCGATGAGTGAGGACGGGAAGGAGGCCGGATGAATCCGGCATCTCTGGGCTTTTCCCGGCATGCAGGCGATGGTGCCTGAAATTGGAACGGCAACGAATATTAAGAGAAACTTTTTATGATATTACCGATTTACATTTATGGTTCGCCCGTGCTGCGCAAGACAGCCGCAAACATTACCCCGGATTATCCCGGCCTGCAGCAATTCATCGCCGACATGTGGGAGACGATGTACGATGCCGATGGGGTAGGGCTTGCCGCACCGCAGGTGGGTAAGAGCATCCGTATGTTCGTGGTCGATGCTTCGCCTTGGGCCGAGGAAGAGCCCGAATTGGCCGATTTCAAGAAAACTTTTATCAACGCTGAGATTTACGAACGCTTCGGTGACGAATGGCGTTTCAGCGAAGGGTGTCTGAGTCTGCCCGGGATCCACGAGGATGTGATGCGTCCGTCCGGTATTAAAATCCGTTATGTGGATGAGAATTTCGTCGAGCACGACGAGGAGTACAGCGGTTATGCCGCCCGCGTCATCCAGCACGAGTACGATCACCTCGACGGCAAACTCTTCGTCGATCACCTTTCCCCCCTGCGCCGCACGCTGCTTAAGAGCAAGCTGGTCGGGATGACCAAGGGGAATTTCAAAGCGCATTATAAGTGTAAACTCGTTAAGAAGTAACGGCATGGAACTGCGTTGTGACGGTATTATTTTCGATTTCAACGGTACGCTCTTTTTCGATACCGAAAAGCAGGAGCAGGCGTGGAATACCGTGTCGTTCAGCCTGCGCGGCCATCCTTTCGATCCGGAAGAGATGGACGAACATGTACACGGGCGGAACGGCAAATCGATTTTCGAGTACCTGCTGGGCCGCGAGATCGATTTGGTCGAAGAGAGGCGCCTGGTCGAGCAGAAAGAGCAAATTTACCGTGCACTTTGCCTCGAAGACGATGTGAACTTCCATTTGGCGCCGGGAGTCCACGAATTGCTTGATTTTATTACCGAACATCATATTCCCACGACGATCGCCACGGCTTCTGGGCGGACGAATCTCGACTTTTTTATCCGTCAGTTCCGGCTCGACCGTTGGTTTAAGCCTGAGCGGATCGTCTATGACGACGGGACGCTCAAAGGCAAGCCCGATCCCGATATCTACCTGCGTGCCGCGCAGCGGATCGGAGTGGTACCCCAGTTTTGCATGGTGATCGAGGATGCTTTCTCGGGTATAGAATCGGCCCGGCAGGCCGGTATAGGCCGGATTATCGCCATTGCCCCTGCAGAGGAGCACGAATTTATGCTGAGTATTCCCGGCGTGCATGACGTGATTATCGATTTCGCAGAGTTCGACACCTCAGTCTTCAACCTGCCGAGTTGATCGGGGATCTCGGCCGGGAGCGGAACCTGTAACAATAGAAAAAGCAGGGAACCTCACGGTTGCCTGCTCTCCTTGGGGACTTTCACCCCTAAACTACTAACCCAAACTTAAATAAATGAAGAAACCTTTGCATGCGTGCTTCGTTTCCGAAGCGGCACCGTGTCCGTTTGCTGCAATGGCATTTCTTTTACTATAGAAACCTTCAAAATCTGTGCCACATTCTCCGGTTAAGGTATAGAGCCTTTTCCTATCCGGCATCCCGGAGTTCATTCTGGTAAGATAATAAGCAAATCCCGTGCCAAGGCAAAATAAACCCTTCCGGAAATAAGGTCCGGAAGGGTTTTATTGATTCTGACGCTGTGTTACAGCAATCGATAGCGCTGCGTGACGGCCGACCGTTCTACGGGTCCCGGGCCATTTATTGGCTGAGAACGCCAGAGGTTCAGACGAACAAGATCAGCAGCAATGCGATGGTATAGCCGCCTGCCAGTCCCGCCGCTATTTGTGCGAGGTTGTGGCTCCCGAGCCAGAGCCGGGCGCTGCCGAGCAATCCCGCCAGCAGGATGAACAATACCAGCGTGTACGGGAATTGTCCCAATCCCGATGCGTTCAGTGCGGTCAGTAGGGCGAGCAAGCCCCCGATCGAGGTCATGTGGAGGCTGATTTTCCAGAAAGGCGTTACGATCAGCGTCAGTACCACACAGCCCATCGCTGCGAAAAGGAACCTGCGGATCAGAAAAGCCATCATCACGTCCGAGAGCATCATCAGGCAGCTCACGTAACTCAACAGCACGATCAGGATCGGAATCAGCCGCTGCCGCGGTTCGGACAGCCGCAGGTCCGGAATAAGCCGGAAGGCTCTCAGCAATCCGATGCAGAGAGCCGGTGCGACCAGCGTATTGAGGGCGAGTACGGCCAGGAAAAACCATTTGATGCTGAGCGGCATCGTTGCCATCAGCGTATTGCCGAACAGCATCAGGATGCCGGCCCAGAGCGGAATGGTCAGCGGGTGCAGCAGCAACGAGATCGCCTGACTCAGCCGGGTCAGGGATTGGGTGGGTGTCGATAGGGTTTGTGCGTGTTCCATCGGGGAGAAACGGTTAAATCTGTTTGCGCAGCCGGGCTACCGGAATACCGAGCATCTCGCGGTATTTCGCTACGGTGCGGCGCGCGATGCGGTAGCCTTTGCCGTTGAGGATATCCATCAGTACCTCGTCGGTCAGCGGTTTGCGTTTGTCCTCCTGGTCGATGCATTCGGTCAGGATGTTTTTGATTTCGTATGAGGAGACCTCTTCGCCGCTGTCGGTCTGCATCGCTTCGGAGAAGAGCTGTTTGAGCGGAAGGATGCCGAACTGCGTCTGGACGTATTTGCTGTTCACCACGCGCGAAATGGTCGAGACGTCGAGGCCCGTGCGGTCGGCGATGTCCTTAAGGATCATCGGACGCAGTTTCGACTGGTCGCCTTCGATGAAGTAGTCGCGCTGGTAGTCCAGGATCGCCTGCATCGTACGCATTAGCGTGTCGTGCCGTTGTTTGATCGCCGAGATGAACCATTTGGCCGAGTCGATCTTGTTTTTGACGAACTGGATCGCCTCCTTGTCCGAATCGTTGGTCGGCTTGCCGTCCCGGGTCACCATGCCGCGGATCATCTCCACATAGCGGCGGTTCACCTTCAGGTCGGGTACGTTCGCTCCGTTCAGGCTCAGTTCGAACATGCCGTTCTGGTAGTCGAGAATGAAGTCGGGCGTGATATAGGGCTGCATCTCGTTGCGTCCCCCGCTGTACAGGTTGCCCGGTTTGGGCGAAAGGCGGATGATCTCTTCGATTGCATTCCGGAACTGATCCTCGTCGACACCGAGGCGCGACATCAGTTTTTCGTAATGCTTCTTGGTAAATTCGTCGAAATAGTTGGTCAGGATCTTCATCGCCATCTGCTGTTCCGGGGTATGATCGGGGATCGAGCCCAACTGGAGCAGCAGGCACTCCTGCAGGTTGCGGGCGCCCACCCCCGCAGGTTCCAGTTCGTGGATGACCTTCAGGAGCTTTTCCAACTCCTGTTCGTCGGTTTCGATGCCGAGGCTGAACGCGATGTCGTCGGCGATGGAATTCAGGTCGCGGCGCAGGTAACCGTCTTCGTCGATACTCCCGATCAGGTATTTGGCCAGGGTCTGGTCGTGTTCGCCGAGGTTCTTGAATCCGAGTTGCTGGATGAGGCTTTCGTGAAACGAAACGCCTTCGGAGATATAGACCGGTCGTTTCTCATCGTCTTTCGAATAGTTGTTGATCCGGTATTTGTAGCTGGGCGTGTCGTCTTCGGCAAAATATTCCTCGACAGACACCTCTTTGGCTTCCTGTTCTTCGTCTGCCGATTCCTCTTCTTCGAGTACAGGGTTCTCTTCGATCTCCTGTTTGATGCGCTGTTCGAGTTGAAGGGCCGGCAGTTCGAGTAGTTTTATCATTTGGATTTGCTGCGGGGAGAGTTTTTGCAGCATCTTTTGCACCTGTCGTTGGGATATGGCTGTCATAGTTTAGTTTTTGATAGGATGATTAGATAGTTTAGAGCTATTACAACAAAGATAATAAATCCTCGGTATAAAAAAAGCCCACCTTCAAGGTGGGCTCTCAATAATTGTGCCACTCGTTAGAAATCAGCGTTTTTCGGGGTTCTCGGGAAGGGGATCACGTCTCGGATGTTGCCCATGCCGGTTACGAACAGCAGCAGCCGTTCGAAGCCCTTGGCCAGCTTCAGCATCTTCTTACGACGTTTGTGGGTCATGGTTGCGCCTTTGATACGTGCCATTTTTTATATCTCCTTTAGTATCTCGTAGAAAGTTTTGTGTACCTGCGGCTCGCTCTTAGGCGTAGGGCAGCATGCTCTTGATGGTAGCTGCGTTGGTCTTATCAACGTAGCTGGGCTGACGGTAGCCACGGGTCAGCTTGGTGGTCTTCTTGGTCAGGATGTGGCTGCGGAATGCATGACCGCGCTTGATCTTGCCGTTCTTGGTCAGCTTAAAGCGCTTCTTAGCGCCGGAGTGCGTCTTCAGTTTCATCTTAGCCATTTTAGTTTCCTCCTAAAATTAGTCCTTATTGGGTTTCGGGATCAGCAGAATGGACATCGTGCGGCCCTCGAGCACGGGCGGCTTATCGGTGGATGCCTGAGGCAGAGCCTCGGCAAACCGCTTCAGCACGTCTGCGCCCAGAGCACTGTGCGCCATTTCGCGGCCGCGGAAACGGATCGAAACCTTTACCTTGTGTCCGGCTGCCAGGAACTTGGCAGTCTGGTTGAGCTTGGTGTTGAAGTCGTTGGTGTCAATATTGAGCGAAAGGCGGGTCTCCTTGACCTCGACCACCTTCTGGTTCTTCTTGGCTTCCTTCTCCTTCTTCTGCTGTTCAAAACGGTATTTGCCGTAGTCCAGCACCTTGCACACAGGCGGCACAGCCTGCGGTGCGATCTTTACCAGATCGAGCCCGGCTTCTTCTGCAGCGCGCATGGCCACCTGAATGGACACAACGCCCTTCTGCTCGCCGTCAGCACCGATCAGGCGAACCTCACGATCACGGATCTGGCCGTTGATCTCCAGTTCCTTCGACTTTCCAGCGGTAGCGATAATGAATGCACCTCCAAACAAAATCCATAGTGTTGCAATATTTGGCATAGAAAACGCGGCCGCCCATATTCTGGACAGCCGCGCGAAATTTCACACAAAGCCGCAGCATTCGCAAAGGAATAAGCTGCTGTTTCGGGTATAGCCCGGGGACATTCTCCCGCAAGGCGAGCGCGGCACAGGCCGTAGCTGCTTTCTTTACCCGGCTATTCTACCACGTTAAGCCCGCCCTGTCAAGCACTTTTTATGCGTTCTTTGGAAAAAATATGACTTTCCATCCAACGGGACGATTTTGAATGGCCTCCGCTTGCGCTCTGGCCATGAATAGCGGAAGAATTACCTATATTTCGCGTTTGTCGCGCTCTGCGGAGCGCTCCAAACGCTATTTTCACGGGAAAGGCCGTAGAGGAAAACAGGTAGCTTTGCCCGCAACGCCGCTGTTTCCAAAGGAAACAGGCGTTGCAGATGCTGTTTCGATTTACGACCCCTCTGGTGAAAATGGGTTTCAGGAAAGTCCGCAGACTTTCCTGAAACCCGAAATTAAAATAACTTTTCCGCTGAATATGGCCAGAGCGCAGCGGAGGCCATTTTCAATCGTTTTACGCCTCGATCAGTTTGCCCAGTGCAAAGGAGTAGATGCCCTTATAGGTCACCTTTTTCGGTGCAAAGCGCTTTTCGATGGCAATGGCGTAGAGGTTCAGCTGGGCGCGGTAGGCGCGCAAAAAGTCGCTCTCGGCCTTGCGGCGGTCGGTCTTGTAGTCCAGCAATTCCAGATGATCCGGGTACACCAGCACAAGGTCGGCGATGCCCTGCACCAGCACCTGCGCATCTGCGGCAGCGGGCAGTTCCTCGTGCCCCTGCGCCGCCAGCACTGCACCGGCGGGCAGCGCGGTGATAAAGGGCAGCTCCCGCAGCACCTGCTGTGCCGCGCAGATCTTTGCAAAGGCCTCGCTTTCCACAAAGCGGTGGATACACACCGCATCCAGCTTTTCCGCAATCTCCGGAGCGGTCAGCTGCAATGCCACCTGACGGTCCCGTTCTGCCGGAATGGCCTCGTCCAGCGTGCCCGCAGCCTTGGCCTCGGCAAGCCGGGCAAAGTCCGCGTGCTCCAAAAAGGCGTGCAGTGCGGTGCCCATCTCGGCGGCGGTCAGACCGTCCTTGGAAAGGAAGCCCGGGCGCTCCAGCGTGGTCTGCTCGGCCTTGTGCACGATGCTGGTCACGCTGACCTTGGATGGCACCTGCGCAAGCGCTGCCGCCGGGTACTGCCACGCAAAGCTCTGCCGCAGCTTCTCCACCAGTGCCGAGTCGGTCTTTGGCGTTTCGTCCGGCGTATCTGTATCTATTTCCTCGGCCAGTTGCACGGCATCGTCGCACACCCTGATGGCCATCACGCTTTCGGTCTGCACAAACAGCAGCTCCCGGTTGCCGGAAAGCTGCCGCAGCACCCCGCCGTCCGGGTGCACCAGCAGCGCCGCCCGCAGCCAGTCGGCAAAGCTGTTGGCCTGCTGGTGCAGTGTGGCCCCCGCCCCGGCAGCCAGAAAAGCCGCCGCCTTGGCAAAGGGCTTTGTGGTCTTGCCGCTGCTCAGGGGCACGGTGAGGATGAGCTTATCCTGCGCGCGGGTGAGTGCCACATACAAAAGGCGCATCTGCTCGCTGCGCAGTTCCCTGGCGTGGACATTAGCCAGTGCGGTGTAGGCAGCGGTCTTGTAAGCGCCCTCGCCGTTTTCCGGCCGCAGCCGCAGCCCCGCGCCGAAAGTGCGGTGCACCAGCACCGGCTGACGGATATCCGAGGCGTTGAACTTGCGCGCTGTATCCCCCACGAACACCACCGGGAACTGCAAGCCCTTGGAGCGGTGGATGGTCATGATGGACACGCACCCGGGGTGTCCCCCGCTGGGTACGGTGTCCTGTCCGGTACTGCCGGCCTGTGCGGCGGCATCAATGGCGTGCACCAGCGCCGAGATGCCGCCTGTACCGGAAGTGGCGCAGAAGGAGGCAAACCGGCGGGCATCCTCCCGGCGGCGGGCACCGTTTTCCAGCACGCCCAGCGCCGCCAGATAACCGGTGGAGGCAAAAATTTCTTCCAGCAGCTGCTCTGCCGGGGCACTGCGCGCCATCTGCCGCAGGGCGGTGAGGTGGGCGTAGAAGTCCTTCACCTTCTCGGTAAAGGGATCGTCTGCCGGGTCCTCCAGCGCCAGCAGCAGTGCGCCGTACAGGCTGATGCGGGCGGGCTTTTTGTCCGGCTCTGCCGACACCTGACGGCTGCGGGCGCGCAGCCGCACAAGGTCATCCTCGGTAAAGCCGAACATGGGACCCAGCATGGCGGCAGCCAGATAGATGTCCTGCGAGGGGTCGTCGATGACCTTGAGCAGGGCGATGAGGGGGCGGATGTGGGGCGCAAGCATCAGGTTCTCCCGGGCGTCGGCGTATACCGGGATGCCCCGGGCGGTCAGCGCCTCCACATAGGCCGGGAACTCGGTGCGCGCTGCCAGCAGTACGCAGCAGTCCTCGTACCGCACCGGGCGGGTGGTACTGCCCTCCCGCACCGGCTCTCCGGCAGAAACCAGCTGCGCAATGCGTTCGGCGATCCAGCCTGCATCGGTCTCGGTCTCATCGTCCGGCAGAAACTGCACCTCCACGCTGCCCTGATATTCCCCGGGTGCGCCGCAGACCAGACGCTGCCCGTCGCCGTAGGCGGTATCGCCCAGTTCCGGGGTCATGAGCTGCTCAAAGAGATAGTTGATGCCCGCCACTACCTGCGGTGCGGAGCGGAAGTTTGCATCCAGCGCCAGCAGAGCGTCCGTGCCCGGGGTGCCCTCCGGCGGGCGGGGACGGGCTTTTGCGCCCGGCAGCAGCGGCCAGCTGTCCAGCTTTTGCCGGAAGATGCCCGGCTCTGCCTGCCGGAAGCGGTAGATGCTCTGCTTTAGATCGCCTACTAGAAAGAGGTTGTCCCCCGCCGGGGCGGCAAGGCAGCGGTAAAGGGCATCCTGCAGGGCGTTCGTATCCTGATATTCGTCCACCATCACGGCGGCGTAGTCCTGCCGGATGTTCTCGCACAAGGGGGTAGGTGTGCCCTCCGGGGTGCGCAGCAGCCGCAGGGCAAGGTGCTCAAAATCGCTGAATTCCAGCAGCTTGCGCTCCCGTTTTCTGGCCGTGAACCGGGCATCGAAGTCCCGCACGGCAGCAAACAGCGCCCGCAGCCGGGGCAGGGTGATCTGCCGGTCGGTCTCGGCCTCGGCCTCGGAGCAGCAGATGAGCTGGGTCATCTGCTCAAACAAGGCGGCGGCTTCGTCCGAGCGGGTCTTGATCTCCGCCTTGTGGTCGCCGCCCAGACGCTTTTTCATGCCCTTCAGGCCGGGGGCTTCCTCCATGCCCAGCACATAGGGGGTGAGCAGGTCATACAGCGGGTCCCACTGTCCGGCAGCGGCCAGCTGCTCCGCCTGCGCAAAGAGGGCGGCGGCTTTTTCCAGCCTTGTACCGGCCTCCCCGTATTTTTCTGCCACCGCAAGCTGTGCCTTTGCCCGGGCGGAGGGGGTCTTTTTTTCCTCGGCAGCTGCCTGCTCTTGGTCAAAATCCGCATGGCAGTCGGCCAGCGCTGCCGTCAGCAGTTCCCGCGCAGCCTTGGCGCAGCGGGCAGCTTCGGCCAGCAGCAGGTCGTGCCAGCAGGTGGAAGCAAAGCCGTTCTCCTGCTCGTAAGGGGCAAGAAATTCATCCAGCTTGCGGTCGTAGTCCGGCAGTGCCCGCAGAAAATCGTAGATCTGTAAAATGGCATCGCCTGCGGGCTTGTCCGTGCGTCCCTTGCCGTACAGGTCTGCAAAGGCGCAAAAATCCGGGTCGCGGTAGGCGTTTTCCAGCGTTTCGGCCAGTGCCGCCCCCCGCAGCAGCTGCACGGTACCGGGGTCTGCCGGGGCAAAATCCGGCGGGATATCCAGCGCCTGAAAGTGCTTGTGCAGCAGGTTCAGACAAAAAGCGTCAATGGTGCAGATGGGCGCGCGCTGCAAAAGCATCCTCTGGCGGCGCAGCATGGCATTGCCGGGCTGCAGCTGGCTGCGGTGCAGCAGCGCCTGCCCGATGCGGGCGCGCAGCTCTGCCGCCGCCGCGTTGGTAAAGGTGACGATGAGCAGCCGGTCGGCGTTGACCGGCTGCTCCGGGTCGGTGATCAGCTGCACCGCCCGCTCGGTCAGCACGGCGGTCTTGCCGCTGCCTGCGGCTGCGCTTACCAGCAGCGCACCGCCCCGGTCGGCAATGGCGGCCTGCTGCGCCGGGGTCCATTTGGGTCCGCTCACGGCTGTTCCTCCTCTTCTTCAGGTTCTTCCTCGGGTTCAAAGGGCTTTGCAGGGGCTTCCAGCGCACGCTCGTGCACCCCGGTCTCATGGCAACAGATAAAGCTGTAATCGCACCAAGTACAGGGGCTTTTGCTGCTGCTCACCACCAGCGGCTCGGCGTCGATCTGCCCGCCGTAGAGCTGCTCGCCCATCTGGGTAACAAGATCGTCCAGATGCAGCTGGATGCGGCTGAGCTTGGCGCTGTCCGCCCGCTTGTCCTTCTGGTAGGGGCTGGGTGCGCCGTTGCGGTAGCCAAAGGGCAGGTACTTGCCCGTTTCGTCTGCGTCCATCGCATCAAAGATCTTCTGCTCGTCCCGCACAAGGCCGTCCAGCTGGTACTCCACCGCCCGGGCAGCCTGCTCGCGGGGCAGGGTCTGGGGGGCTGGGTCCGCCAGCAGATACAACACGCCCGCCGGCTGTGCGCCGGTAAAACGCCCGCCCGCATCCCGGGTCAGGCTGAACAGATACAGCAGCATCTGGCAGTCCAGACCGCAGTAGACCTCTTTCAAGTCCAGCTTTTTGCTGCCGGTCTTGTAGTCCACCACCCGCACCCAGCGGGTGCCGTCGTCCTCGATCCACTCATCTGCGCGGTCCACCGTGCCCACCAGCTGCACCGTGCGCCCGTCCGACAGGCGGTACACCTGTCCGGGCACGGCGTCCTCGCCCCGGCCTATTTTCAGCTCACAGGCCACGGGCTTGAATTGGGACTGGTTCTGCTCGTCCCGCAGATAGCACAGCAGGCTGGTCATGCTCTTTTTCAGCCGGGAGAGCAGATAGGCAAAGCGTGCGGTATCCTCCGGCAGATAGCGCCGCGCGTACTCGTCCACCAGCGCAGCGGCAAGGTCGGCCATGGCGGCATCGTCCAGCTCCAAAAAGGGGCGCAGCCCGGCGCAGGGGTTGTCCGCCCCGGGGTGGGGGTCCAGCGCCATTTGCAGCACCCAGTGCATCAGAGTACCGCTCTGGTCGGCCGAAAGCTCTGCACGGCGGCGGGGCTTGAGCCCCAGCACATACTGCAAAAAGTAGCCGTAGCGGCAGGTATAGTATTTTTCCAGCTGGCTGGGCGAGATGTGCAGCCGCCTGCCCAGCAGCGTTTCCAGCGTGGGCAGATCCTGCACCTGCCGGGGCGGGTCCTGCTCCATGCGCTGCAACAGCGCAAGCCCCCGGGGTGCCTGCACTCCCTCACCGGGGGCGCGCAGCGCCTCGGTCAGGCTGGCACGTTCCAGTTCGGTCAGCGGCCAGCCGCCGCCCAGCACGTCTAAGCCGTCTGCGGGGGTGGCGGCAAGGTCAATGAGTTCCAGCTGCGGTGCGGCGGGCTGCAACGCCTCCACGATGGGCTCCAGCGCAGCGCACAGGGTCTGT
>ERZ773113.1485-NODE-1485-length-11426-cov-31.114062_pt1 | contig 11426 bp, 12 predicted proteins | sample MGYA00580565_ERZ773113 | MGnify/ENA primary metagenome ERZ773113 (study PRJEB29015, sample SAMEA2737827) | human gut metagenome | biome: human gut; feature: human-associated habitat; material: faeces | place: China | collected 2012 ...
AGCCCAAGAACCAGTTCACTATCGGCATCAACGATGATGTTACCCACCTGTCCCTCGAGGAGAAGGAAGCTCCCAACACCGCAGCTCCCGGCACCATCGAGTGCAAGTTCTGGGGTCTCGGCGGCGACGGCACAGTCGGCGCGAACAAGGACTCCATCAAGATCATCGGCGACCACACCGATAAGTACATCCAGGCTTACTTCCAGTATGACTCGAAGAAGACGGGCGGTATCACCATCTCCCACCTTCGTTTCGGCGACAACCCGATAAAGAGCCCCTACTATATCAACAAGGCTGACTTCGTTGCCTGCCACAACCCCTCCTATGTCGAGAAGGGCTACAAGATGGTCAACGATGTTAAGCCCGGCGGAGTTTTCCTCATCAACTGCCAGTGGGACGCTGATGAGCTTAACGAGAAGATGCCCGCAGAGGCTAAGCGCTACATAGCCAAGAACAACATTCAGCTCTACACCGTCAACGCTATTGATATCGCGGCAAAGATCGGTCTGGGCAAGCGCACCAACACCGTTCTTCAGTCCGCATTCTTCTCCCTTGCCAAGATTCTTCCCGAGGAAGAGGCTATCGGCTACATGAAGGAGAAGGCCCAGAAGTTCATGAAGAAGGGCAAAGAGATAGTCGAGATGAACGAGAAGGCTATCGACGCCGGCGCTACCGCATACGTCAAGATCGATGTTCCCGCGGACTGGGCTGACGCTGTTGACGCTCCCAAGGCTGTCAGCGAAAACGGCCCCGAGAAGCTCGTCAAGATGGTCGACTCCATCATGAGACCTGTCGGCCTTATGAACGGCGATTCTCTCCCGGTTTCCGTCTTTGTTGATCACGCAGACGGCACATTCGAGCAGGGCGCATCCGCCTATGAGAAGCGCGGCGTCGCGGTCATGGTTCCCGAGTGGAACGCAGAGACCTGCGCACAGTGCAACCAGTGCTCCTTCGTCTGCCCGCACGCAACTATCCGCCCGTACCTCCTGACCGAAGAAGAGGCTGCCAACGCTCCTGAGGGCGCAGCTATCGTCGACAAGAAGGCAGGCAAGGGCAAGGGCGTCTACAAGTACACCCTCGCTGTTTCTCCCCTCGACTGCATGGGCTGCGGCGTCTGCGTAGGCGTCTGCCCGACCAATTCGCTCAAGATGGTCTCCCGTGAGAGCCAGGATGCGAAGCAGTCCGTATTCGATTACATGGTCGCAAACGTCTCCGTCAAGGATGAGGTTGCAGACGGCACCGTTATCGGCAGCCAGTACAAGACTCCGCTGCTCGAGTTCTCCGGTTCCTGCGCAGGCTGCGCCGAGACCGCTTATGCCCGCCTGATAACCCAGCTGTTCGGCGATAAGATGTATATCTCCAACGCCACCGGCTGCTCGTCCATCTGGGGCGGTCCCGCTGCGACTTCCCCCTACACCACCAACAAGGCCGGCCACGGTCCCGCATGGGCTAACTCCCTGTTCGAGGACAACGCCGAGCACGGCTTCGGTATGCTCCTCGGTCAGAATGCTGTCCGCAACAGACTCATAGCAAAGGTCGAGGCTATCGCTGAGTCCGACAAGGCTTCCGACGAGGTCAAGGCTGCTGCTAAGGCATTCCTTGACACGAAGGACGATGTCAAGACCAACGGCGCTGCTGCCGACGCACTTGCCGACGCTATCAAGGATATCGACTGCGCAGACTGCAAGGATATCGTTGAGAACAAGGAGTTCCTCTCCAAGAAGAGCGTCTGGATCTTCGGCGGCGACGGCTGGGCATACGATATCGGTTTCGGCGGCGTTGATCACGTCCTTGCTTCCGGCGAGAACGTCAACATCATGGTCTTCGATACCGAGGTCTATTCCAACACCGGCGGACAGGCTTCCAAGGCATCTCAGATCGGTCAGGTCGCTCAGTTCGCGGCTGCCGGTAAGTCGATAGCCAAGAAGAGCCTTGCTGAGATAGCAATGAGCTACGGCTATGTCTATGTTGCTCAGATCGCTATGGGTGCTAACATGAACCAGACGATAAAGGCAATCGAAGAGGCTGAGGCTTATCCGGGCCCGTCGATCGTCATCGCCTACGCTCCCTGCGAGATGCACTCCATCAAGGGCGGCATGGTCAACTGCCAGAAGGAAATGAAGAGAGCTGTCGAGTGCGGCTACTGGAACATGTTCCGCTTCAACCCGATGCTCAAGGCAGAGGGCAAGAACCCCTTCACCATCGACAGCAAGCAGCCTGTCACCGAAGAGTATCGCAACTTCCTGCTCAACGAGGCTCGTTATTCCTCGCTGACCCGCTCGTTCCCCGAGCGCGCAGAGAAGCTGTTCAGCGAAGCTGAAGTCAAGAGCGTCGAGAGATATGAGCACCTGCTCAGACTCAAGGACCTCTATGCACCGAAGGCTGACTGAGTTCTCAGGTAAAATATAAGAAACCCCCGTGCAGGAGAAATCCTGTACGGGGGTTCGTTTATGCAGTTGTTTTTTGTTAGCCAATTATAGTCGCATAGTCTAGGGAAAAAAAGTCTATGCCGTCCCAATGTAGTACTTCCATTATTCCTTTCATTTTTATTTTATCACCCTCCTTATAGCTGAGTATAGCTTTCTTATCTTTATCATTAGTTATAGTTGCTGTGACAACATTATCTATTAAATAGCCATTCAATCCGCATCGCATATAAACTAAAACTTCACCATTATCAGAATTGGCAATACTGGTAATAGTCCCGCTCCACTCCGCTACTTGATTATTTAATATTTTGTCGTAATAATCCGGATTTTTATTGTAAGCCTCCGCGAGTTTGTCGCAGTCTATTTCTACTGTTGCCTCAGATCTATCAACATAAGCATTTGAATCTTCTTCCGTAGTTGTCTCAATTTCAATTGAATCACTCGGATTTACTTTTGAAGCGACAAAGTCAGCAATTGCAATCAATAAAACAACCACTAAAATCCAAAACCAAACCCTTTTATATATCGGTTTCTTGTTTTTTGCCCCACACGAAGGACAGTGTTTTGCACTCGATGCTATATCAGCTCCGCAGCTCTTGCACTTGGTCATTTTATTCATGTTTTCCTCTCCTTTATGTTTTTATTCCATTTTATCAAAGCTTCTGACTACTGTCAAGCAACATTTGCATTCTTTTAGCAAGTTTATGTGCATTAAAAGAAAGCATACAATATAATCATATCAATGATTGGAGTATGCTATGGACAAGACATATTCGGAAAAGTATCGCAAATTGGGGCAGAATATCGCCTACTACCGCAAGGACAGGGGCTATACTCAAATGCAGCTTGCCGAGCTGCTCGACATAGACCGCAGTCACATGAGCGCGATTGAAATTGCCAACCGCGGTGTCTCTCTCGACCTCATTTTTAAAATATGCGATATACTGAACCTGTCAGAAAAGGAACTATTTGATTTCAGATAAAATATAAAATACAGAAACCGGGACTGCCGCGCTCCAAAAGAGTGCGGCGGTTTTTTTGTTCAATTCGTCGGTTTATTTATGCTTGGCGGTGTGATATAATTAGATATATTCCAAGCCGCAAATCCATTGCGGGGACGAATATCAGACAAAAATGCTCCGGCAGCATCGGAGACGCACAGAGAATAAAGCGGGTAATTATTTTGGATAAAGCGAAAAAGAAAAGAATAATAGTTTATGTCTCGACGATAATTTTGTCGATAGTCTATCTGTTCACAGCATACAAAATTGCCATAGGCAACGGCGTTTTCGGCGACAAGGAGGACGTTGTTTCCGTGCGCGCAAAGGTACTGCGCATCACGGACGAACAAGAAACCGTCAGCGAAGAAGAAAGCGGCGGAAAAATCAGCATGCAGTACATATTCTTTGAGGCGAAAGCAACCTCCGGCAAAGTGCGCGGCAAGACCCTCTACGCCGTTCAGGAGAAGGATATGCTCTACGGTCTGCCCCAACCCGAGGTCGAGGTCGGTGACAATGTCATTCTCGTCTATGACCCGAACGACGACGGCACCGCCGACTACTATCTGTCGGACTTCTCGCGCATAACGCCGCTCGTCATGCTCTGCGCGTTTTTCTTCCTGCTGATACTGATTTTCGGGCGCAAAAAAGGACTCGACACGATAATATCGCTCGTGTTCACCTGTCTTGCAGTGTTCATTAATCTGATCCCTGCGATACTCAACGGACAGAATATCTACATTTGGTCGATAGTCACCTGCGTCTATATCACGGTCATGACGCTCGTTCTGATTGAGGGCTTGAATGTCAAGTGCTTTGCCGCGGGAGTCGGATGCGTGGGCGGCGTGCTCGTCGCGGGCGCTCTCGAACTGCTGCTGCGTGATCAGATAAAAATGTCCGGCGTGCTCGACTCGGAGTGGCTGTATCTCTACAATCTCCGCAAGGACAACCCGATCGACCTCAAGGCGATAATCTTCGCGATGATAATCGTCGGCGCGGTCGGCGCGGTGATGGATGTTGCGATGTCGATAGCCTCGTCGCTGTGCGAGATAAACGAAAAATCGCCCGATCTCCCGGCGCGTGAGCTGCTGAAATCCGGCCTGACAATCGGGCGCGACATAATGGGCACGATGGCGAACACGCTTGTGCTCGCCTATATCGGCTCGGCGCTCTGCTGCATGCTCCTCATGGTCACTTACAGCAGCAATGTCAGCCAGATACTCAACCGCGAGCAGATAGCCGTTGAGATTCTTCAGGCGCTCGCCGGCTCGATAGGTATTCTCGCCGCCCTGCCGCTGACCGCGATAACAAGCGTACTCTGTCTCAAGCCCTTGAACCGCATTAAACGAAGCGTTCATTGAACAAATTATCAGCCGATGATATCATTTCATTATTGATTAAATCAACTGTGTTAATTATAGCATTTTTTGATTCTTCAATAGGATTATAGAAAAATATGTCTGAATATAGTATAATTTTACTGATTAACTAGTTTGTAAATTAAGAAGGTTGTTCAAATTAATAAAAAGCTGGATTTATTCATACTGATTCAGAGCAAAAAGAGTTAGTTTTTGGCAAAGAAAGTATAGCAAAACAACTTTTAATAACAAGAGAAATGTATATGGAGATGAGATAGAATGAGAATATTTTTATGCGGTGGAGGTTGTGGACAACAAACAGTTGATGCAAATAAGAAATTAAATGAAGTTATAGATCATAATAAACCTATATTATATATTCCACTTGCTATGCCAAGTGAAAGATATCCAAGCTGTTATGAATGGATTAAAGATGAATTAAAAGGTATTGATGTTCCAAATATAGATATGGTTGTTTCGGGTACCGATTTATTTAATAAAAATTTAGAAAATTATTCTGCATTATTTATTGGTGGTGGAAATACATTTAAATTACTAAAAGATTTAAAAGATAGTGGTTCATTTGAAAAAATAAAAGTTTTTATTGAGAATAATGGCATTGTTTTTGGAGGTAGTGCTGGTGCTATAATTTTAGGGCAATGTATCGACACATGTAAATATGCAGACAAAAATGAAGTTGACCTTAAAGATTTAATGGGTTTTGATGTAGTAAGCCATTTTTCTTTTCTTTGTCATTTTACAAATCAAGATAAAGAAAAGACTGAATTAAATAAAAACTATCTGCTAAAATTATCAAAAAATAAAAAAATAATAGCTCTTCCTGAAGAAGATACTATTTATTATGAGAATGGTAAATTTGAAATTATTGGAAATAGACCATTTTATATTTTTGAAGAAGGTAATATGATTTCATATAATGTAAATCAAGATAGGTTAACTGAATTTTTAAAGTTAAATAGTAATACTGATTTAAGGTGATAAAAATGGACTGCAAAAAGTCCGGCGCACTCATCCGCAGGCTGCGTCTCGGCAAAGACATGACTCAATCGGCGCTCGCCGAGATTCTCGGCGTCAGCGTTCAGGCGGTGTCCAAATGGGAGCGCGGTGTTTCCCAAACAAAAAGATATTAAGAAACAGCCCATGTTTACCTGCTTGCAAACAAAAGAATATTGCTACTAGACTAAGAGATACTACATAAGTGTGTTGGTATCTCTTTTTTGTTGCCGTGAAACAGCAGACTATTTCATTTCTGCTTGATTACCTTAAAACTTATTAGTCTATGGTTTGTCAAGGGCTTGTTGCGTGAGAAATGCTGAATATCACCCTTTACAAAACATAGGCTGATAAGTAACTTTTCAAAAGCAGAAAAGAAATGGCAATGCTTATAACAATATGATATAATGCAGATGAAGACAAAAAAGGAATTTGTCGAGCTGGTTAGTTCGAGATAATTTTGAGTTTGTTAAGATGTGGTGCACTTGATGGAATCACAGGTACGACATCATATTATGGAGGATGAAATAGATGATAGGTTTGATTGTTGCGAGGTCAAAGAATAATGTTATAGGCAAGAATGGTAATATACCATGGAAAATAAAGGGAGAACAAAAGCAATTTAGAGAGTTAACAACGGGTAATGTGGTTATTATGGGGCGAAAGTCTTATGAAGAAATCGGTCATCCGTTGCCTAATAGAATGAATATTGTTGTTTCCACCACAACAGAGTATCAAGGAGATAATTTAGTTTCAGTTAAATCATTAGAAGATGCATTATTATTGGCTAAAGGACGAGATGTATACATATCTGGTGGATATGGACTATTTAAGGAAGCTTTGCAAATAGTAGATAAAATGTATATCACAGAAGTAGATTTAAATATTGAAGATGGAGATACATTCTTTCCAGAATTTGATATCAATGATTTTGAAGTTTTGATAGGGGAAACACTTGGTGAGGAAGTGAAATATACGAGAACATTTTATGTAAGGAAAAAATGAATTGAGTAAATTTTGGATTTAGGGTGTTTTCATAAATATATTGCTTTTTATGCATATATAAATTGTTGTAAGACAAATTCCAGTTTGTATGGGGCGATAAAATCAGAATTTGAGAGAGGATTGAATATGAATAAGGAATGGTCTGAACTTAATAAAACAATGCAGGCACAAATAAAAAAGAAAGATACTTATAAGAGGGGTATTGATACTTTACTTACTTTACGAAGTCAGTTAATACAAACCTTAGTATCTTTCAAAGAAGAATTATGCAGAGAAGATTTTAACTCAATCCCCTTCATAAACGCTGATGGTTATCATAGTAAGACGATTGCTTATTCTATTTGGCATATTTTCCGCATTGAAGATATAGTTGTGCATACAGTGATAAATGAAGATGAACAAGTATTTTTTGCAGGCAATTATCAAGAGCGTATCAATTCACCTATCATTACAACAGGAAATGAACTCATGAAACAGCAGATTGCAGACTTTTCAAAACAGCTTAATCTGGAAGAATTATATTTATATATTTTCGAAGTATGGGAAAGCACTGAGAAAATGCTTGAACGGTTATCTTATGATGAATTGAAAAGAAAAATACCGAAAGAAAGAAAAGGATACTTAGAATCGTTGAATGTAGTAAACGACAATGAAAAAGCAATTTGGCTGATTGATTATTGGTGTAATAAAGATATTTGTGGACTAATTCAAATGCCGTTTTCAAGACATTGGATTATGCACACAGAAGCCTGTTTGCGTATAAAGAACAAGATACATTCATAGGCAAAAATTTCAGTTTGTAGAACTAAGGAAATTGGAATTTAAGGAGGAATAAAGTATGGTTAGTGATTTTATAAGAGCAGCATTTCCATGGATTTTAATGGGTTTATTTGTAGCAATCAGTTGTTCCCTTATGAGTAAAAAAGAGAAATAAATTCCTGTTTGTATTTATAAAAGAGAAAAAATGAGAAAAGTAGTTTTATTTATTGCCATGAGCCTTGACGGATATATTGCGGACGGTAATGGTGGAGTAGCTTGGCTAAATGGTCATGGAAATGACAATGAAAACATCGACACTTATACAGAATTTACCAAAGATATAGATACTGTCTTAATGGGGTGGAATACTTCTCATCAGGTTGTTACTGAACTTTCTCCGCAAGAATGGGTATATAATAAATTTACAACTTATGTATTAACACATAAAGAGTGCAATTCTTCCCAACAAATTCATTTTACAAGTGAAAATCCTGTTTTATTATTGGAACGGCTAAAACAAGAAGCAGGAAAGGATATTTGGATTTGTGGCGGAGCAAATCTTGTTCAGCAGTTGGTAAGCAAAAATATGATTGATAAATATTACATTTCTGTTATTCCTACTCTGTTAGGAAATGGGGTTCGTCTTTTGGGCAACATAGACAGGGAAATAAAGTTAAGGCTTTGTAAAACACAGACTTATAACGGAATAACCGATTTGATTTATATGCGTAGATAACTAGAGAGAAACAGAAAAGCTGTTAAACCGACGGAGCGATCCGACCACGTTGGCGGGAAAATCCTTAAGATTTTTCCGCCATGCTTGCAAGGGGGCGGTTCGCTTCGGCGGTTCGGCGAGCTTGCGAGCCGTTCAAAGCCCCCGTTATCTAACAAGGGGGGCACAAAAAACAAGAAACACTATACACTAACAAGCGGAAAACGCTGTATTTATAAGGCAAAACCCCATTTTTACAGTAGTGATATAAATTGTACCTATATCACTATGAAAATTGAATAGTAAATATGAGAAAGACAGTTGATTTCAAAAAATAAGAAATTGATTGTCGTTTTCTTTTGCAGAAATTTAAGTGCAGGCAATTATGGTAGTTGTCGTAATTGCTGTCAGCTCAGTGTTTATCACTGATGGTGTGAAAGATTTACGGTTGGAGATGTTCAATAAGATTATTGGTGCTTAATTATTTTTATTGTAGTGCTGATATGAGAATGTTATAATTGGGGTATAAAACATACAAATAAATTTGCTGAAAAATGAGGTATCAAAATATGGAAAATGAATTACTGGAAAACTTAGGAAGACTTCACACAACTGAACTTGGCGTTATTAGAATTAAAAAGAACTTATCTTTGAATGTAGAAAATGTAATTGAATGGTGCAAAGAAAAAATTAGCCTTTCTAATGCGGAAATCACAAGAAAAGGAAAAAACTGGTATATAACGATTGATAATTGTATTATAACGGTAAATGCGTACAGTTATACCGTTATCACTGCTCACAAGGTAAAATGATAAATTTTTCTATAAAGGAATTAAACGCATTTGCAGTTATTGGGCAGGAAGTAGAACTGACTAATTATCAAAAAAAGAATATTCAGATTAGTACACAGTTTTGGAGAAAGTTTAACAGTAGTTTGAAAAAAGCGTATCTTTCACAATCAGGAAATTGGGTAAAATATGCTTTTATGGAAAGAAGAAATGGAAAACTTTATTATTTCTGTTCTATTCCCCAAAGAACCATTACCCCAGAGGGCTTTCTGTATAAAGAAATACCGTCTTATAAATATTTGGTTGTGGAGCATATTGGTGCTATGGATAAAATATATGAAACTTATGGCAAGATTTATGAAGAAATTATTCCTAGTACATCGTATATTCCTATAAAAGATATTATCCTACACTTTGAAAAATACGATTATCGTTTTCATTGGAATAGTGATAATTCAGTTATTGAAATTTGGATACCTATTCAAGATTAGAAGCAATTTTATATCCATACACACAAAGCAGTTAGTCTTAGGATTGACTGCTTTTTCTATACAGATTTTTAATGACAGGCAATTATCAATTATGGTAGTTGCCTTTTTTGATTGGAGGAATTGAAGAATGAATGATAAAAACTTTATTGAAGAACTAAGACAAAAGCGTGAGGAATACGGAGTAACACAAACAAGGCTTGCTGTTGCCTGTGGTATCAGCCGTGAATATTACAACCGCATTGAAAAAGGAAAACAGCCATTGAATGACGAATTAAGAGAAATCATAGAAAAACAGATTGAGCGTTTCAATCCGCAAGAACCACTATTCTTATTGATTGATTACTTTCGTGTCCGCTTTCCTACTACGGACGCATTGGCGATTATCCGTGATGTATTACAACTGAAATCTAATTACATGCTTTATGAAGATTATGGAAAATACGGATATGAAAGCAAATATGTACTTGGCGACATCAATATCATGTGTTCCATGCAGGAGCATTTAGGTGTTTTATTGGAACTGAAAGGCAAAGGCTGTCGGCAAATGGAATGTTATCTGCTGGCACAGGAACGCTCATGGTATGACTTCATGCTGGATTGTATGACGGCTGGTGGTGTGATGAAACGGCTTGATTTGGCTATCAATGATAAAGCAGGAATATTGGATATTCCAAAGTTAAAGGAAAAATACAAGGCTGGCGAATGTATGTCCTACTTCCGTATGCAGAAAGATTACAGCGGTACAGAAAAATGCGGTAGCGATTTACCAAAGAATACAGGAGAAACCTTATATCTCGGTTCAACAAGTAGCGAATTATATATGTGTGCTTATCAGAAAAATTATGAGCAGTATGTCAAGAATGGCACAGAAATTGAAGATACGGAGATTAAGAACCGTTTTGAAATACGCATGAAGAACGAACGAGCCTATTATGCGGTTGTAGATTTACTGACCTATCGGGACGCTGAACGCACCGCTTTTTCTATCATCAATCATTATGTCCGCTTTGTTGACAGAGAGGACGACAAGCCAAAAAGTCAATGGATAACAAATGATGATTGGGCATGGTTTGTAGGGGAAAACAGAGAGCCGATACGCTTAACCACAAAGCCAGAGCCTTACACTTTACAAAAAGCGTTGCATTGGCTACAAAGACAAGTCGCACCAACCATAAAAATGGTACAGGCATTAGACAGAGAAAATCGTACAACGATACTGAAAGATATGATTGAGCAGGCAGAACTAAAAGACAAGCATAAACATTTATTACAATTAGAGAAATCAACCATAGAAGAACGTATAGATACCGCTGTTCCACAAGAGAATGACGGTATTTTTTAATGTAATTGAAAAATTTCAGATTTAGTCAGCAAAGAGCTGTTTTCATTCCCTATGTGAAGTGAAAGAAGAAAAATAAATTTTTTATTAAATCTGCAACAAAATGGCTACTTGCGTACAGATATGGTGCGAGAAAAGGAAATCTAAACTTTTTTTGAAAATAGGTCATTAAATCGGGGCTTGCTGTCCCTATATGAAGTGAAAGAAGAAAAAAGTTTTGAAAAAATGACGGAAATTCGTGATTAGTGGACAGTCTTCTGTGAAAAGAGGAAAAACATCATCATTTTGTATTCAAACAGGCATTAGCAGTTGAGTGTTGATGTGAAAAGATGAAAATACTTTGTTCTCAACTTAACAATTTAAGGTTTCCGTTCCCTATATGGTGCAAAGAAAATATTTCATTCTATTGTTGGCAGTAACGGTATGGTTTGGGTAGTTAGGGTGTGAAAAGGAAAATATTCTTTTTTCATCATCAACTTAGCAAAATGACATTTTCTATCCCTATATGGTGCATGAAAAGAAGTTAAAATTTT
>ERZ773113.1487-NODE-1487-length-11407-cov-4.659443_pt1 | contig 11407 bp, 4 predicted proteins | sample MGYA00580565_ERZ773113 | MGnify/ENA primary metagenome ERZ773113 (study PRJEB29015, sample SAMEA2737827) | human gut metagenome | biome: human gut; feature: human-associated habitat; material: faeces | place: China | collected 2012 ...
TGGAGGATGCGATTGCCAGCGTATCAGAATCCAAGCTGACGCATTATTGCAGAGTAGCAATTCCGCACGAGGGGGAAAAGCCTACCTACGATATTCACCCGGCAACGCTCTATTTGCGGCGTATACGCTGGATGTGCTATAACTGCTATTCCAAGCGGAAAACATACAACGCGAAAATGCAGGATGATTCCCAACTTGTGGATGAGAAAGATAGAAAGCTGACCTTGCAGTTGAAGAAATATCTTGGGCAGCAAGCTATGCATATGGAGATAAATACGCTTGCGGAAATATTTGATATTTCCCCGCATACAGTCAAAAATTGCTTTGACAAAGCATTGGCGGAGTATGAAAAAAGGCGCAATTGGGATGATATTTCTACGCTCGGTTTGTACACTGTAACACTGAATGTGCAGGGGCAACAAACAAATTTTTGCCTATGCGCGGACGTGGATACTGAAAGCCTGATTGAATTGTTCGCCTACGAGGACAAAGAGGCCGCAGCAAACTTTTTGAGCAAGCTAAAGAATAAGCAGAATATCCAACGTGTTTTTATCAGCATAGACAGCGCGGCATTTAATTTCGCCAAAACCAATTTCCCTATCAAAACAATTATGGTAGATAGGCTGGATGTTCGCAAGCGCTTGCTGAACGGATTGGAAACGGTCAAAAAAGGCAACGATGACAGCCAAGACTTCCCCATACTGCGGCGGCATTGGAAGTTGCTAAAAAATGTGGAAGAGGCAATCCCGGCCAACAGTAAGGATTATGTCTTTCTCAAGGAAGTGCTGAATGCATTCCCCCATGTGGGTGATGCATACTGGCTGAAAGAAGCCGGTATGGATATTTACCGTAAAACTACGGGCCAGTGCAAGCTAGTGAGCGATTGGATTTCCAGCGACAAGTACAATATCCTGCCGTATGAACAGTTAGAGCAATATATGATTCAGGCGCAGGAGCCTGTTGTACGCTTTGCAGTGCAGTACAATGGCGTTGACCGTAGCAGATATGAAAAGGCTATATTGGAAGCGGAAAGTCCCTTGATAAATTATGTCGGACTGACCAGCGCAAGTAAATCTGCGCTTTGGTCGCGGGCAGCATCTTTTAAGATGATTCGTGCCCGCGTTTTGTACGGCGCTGCCATGATGGCCAACTATTTTGCTGCACAAGAGCCAAACGGAAAATCTCACGAAGAATGCGCAATACATGAGGTAATGTATTTTACAACGGAAACCTTCAAAACAACTGCGAAAATTAACGAACCCGCGGCTAAAACAGAAACCACGCCGGAAATCTATCTCCATAATTTTAGAATCCCATTATCCATATATCCAACCCTTTTAAGTTACGGTCTGACAGAATACAGAGGCGTATTGTTGGATTTGAAACCGTTGAAAAAAGACGGACTATCGAGAAACGAGCAAACGGAGGAAATAATGTCGAACAAAATTGCCTTTGACGCGCTGTGGGATGAATCCTCGATTGATGTCACCCCGGAAGTGAACTTTATTTGGAGCATCGCCAACAAACTGCGCGGCTCCTATATGCCGGATAAGTACGGCGATGTCATTATTCCTATGACAATTCTGCGCCGCTTGGAGTGTGCCTTGGAGCCGCACAAGGAAGCAGTTTTGGCCAAATTTGCAGAAAATCCGAACTATCCGCCGAAGGCAATGTACCGCATTTCCGGCTATCAGTTCTATAACACCTCGCCCTACACGCTGAAAGAACTGTGCAACGAGCCGGACAACATTAAATCCAATTTCAAAGTGTACATTCAAGGCTTCTCCGCCGAAGTGCAGGAAATCTTCAATGGACTTGAAATGTTCAGCCATATCGACAAGATGGATAAGGACGGATGTCTGTTCAGCGTGGTGCAGGCATTTGCCGACTTGGATTTGGACCCCAAGACCTACGACAGTATCAAGATGGGCTATATCTTTGAGCATCTGATTGGCAAGTTCTATCAGAATGTAGACGCAGGTCAGTTTTACACAGGTCGTGATATTATCAAGTGCCTTGTCGCTGTCCTTATCAGCGAAGGCTGTGATGACATTTTCGATGATGGCAAGGTTGTAACTGTCTGCGACCAAGCCTGCGGAACGGGCGGTATGCTCAGCACGGCGTACAGCTTTATCAAGCACTACAATCCCAGTGCCGATGTGCGTCTGTTCGGGCAGGAGTTTATGCCCCAGTCCTACGCTGTCGGTCTGGCAGAGATGATGATTAAAGGGCAGAACATTGAAAACTTCCGCAATGCCGATACTTTCAAAGAGGATTGCTTCCCCAACATCAAGATGCGCTTTGTGCTGGAAAATCCGCCCTTCGGCACGCCGTGGGCAGGAAAAGACGCCAAGGCCGGGCAGGAGGATGCTGTCCGCAATGAGTTTAAGTGCGGCAAGGATGGACGCTGGGGTGCAGGTCTGCCGAGCGGCGGCGATTCCCAGTTGATTTTCATGCAGTCGGCTATTGATAAGATGGACGACAAGGTGGGCCGTGCGGCTATTATCGAGAATGGCAGCCCTCTGTTTACAGGCGGTACGGCATCCGGCGAAAGCCAGATTCGCCGCTGGATTTTGGAACAGGATTTGCTGGAAGCCATTATCGCGCTGCCCACGGACCTGTTTTACAACACGGGTATCGCCACCTATGTCTGGATTTTGTCCAAGAACAAGCGCCCGGAACGCAAGGGCTATGTGCAGTTGATTGATGCCACTAGCATCTTCCACAAGCTGCGCAAGGCCGCAGGCAATAAGAAAAACGAATTGTTGCCGGAGGACCGCGACAGAATCGTTAAGCTGTACACGGCATTTGAAGAAAATGAATACTGCAAAATCTTCAAGAACGAAGAATTTATGTACCGTGAGTATACGGTCATGCAGCCGTTGCAGCGCAGCTACGCCATCACGGAGGAGCGTATCCAGCAGATACTGGCAGACGGTACATTGAGTTCTGTATACGACCCTGCAAAGGTCGATGAACTGGAAGAGCAGGGCTCGCAGATTTCCGTCAAGGACAAAATGAAGCTGGACAAGCTGTATGAGCAGAAGCCTGTCTACGAGGCTATTATTTCTGATTTGCAGGATGCCGCTTCGGATGAAGTCTATCTTTCCCCGGAAGCGTTTATGCCGGTATTGCGCAAGGCACTGGCAAAAGTGACCGATGATAAAAAGCTACTGGACAAAATTGCGGATGGCTTGTCCGTGATGGATAAGAACGCCGAAATCCAGCGGGATAAGCACGGCGAAATTCTCTACGATAAAGATTCCAAAGATACCGAGCGTGTGTCTTACGAGGAATCCATTGATGATTACATGGCGCGGGAAGTTTTGCCCCATGTGCCGGATGCAAAGGCGTTCTGGGAAGAAAAGGCAGATGCTAAGAAGCCCGTTATCAAGACGGGTGCGGAGATTCCGTTCACGCAGTATTTCTACAAGTACGAGCAGCCTGTACCCAGTGAGGAACTGGCAAAGCAGTTTATGGAACTGGAGCAGTCTGTCAGCCAGCGCATTGCGAAGCTGTTTGGGTAAGGTGGTGGAACTATGCGTGAAATGAAAGATAGCGGGATTGAGTGGATTGGGAACGTCCCTGCAACATGGGAAAGATGCAAAATCAAAAATGTGATTTCTTCTATTGGCAGTGGAACAACTCCTACAAGCAGTAATATCGACTATTATAACAGTGAGGACATCTGCTGGATTCAAAGCGGTGATTTATATAAAACATCATATATAAGTAATACAGCAGTTTCTTTATCAGCTAAAGCTCTACACCTTTCAGCCTTGCAAATATACGCCGCACCATTTATTGTGGTTGCTATGTATGGTGCATCTGTTGGCAATATTGCGATTTCAACAATTGATGCATGCAGTAATCAGGCTTGTTGTTGTATAAAACCAGATAACAACAATGATTTGAAATTCATGTATTACTGGCTATCTATGTGCAAAATAGATTTCTTGAGTCAGTCGATTGGTGGTGGTCAGCCTAACATTAGTCAGAGTAAAATTAAAAATCAATTTTATTATCGTCCTCAATTAAGTGAACAAAAAGTAATTGCCAACTTCCTTGATTCCAAATGTTCCGAAATTGATGCCATCTCGGCTGACATCCAGAAAGAAATCGAAATATTAGAGCAGTACAAGCGTTCCGTCATTACCGAGGCTGTCACCAAGGGACTGAACCCGGATGTGGAAATGAAGGATAGCGGTATTGAGTGGGTCGGAAATATTCCTGTCCATTGGGACGTTCGCCCTCTGTATTATTATTTTGCCGAAAGGAAGAAAAAGAACTATCTCGGACAAGAGCAGAACTTGTTGTCACTCAGCTATGGAAAAGTGATTCGGAAAGACATCAATACATCTGAGGGACTTCTGCCGGACAGTTTTAATGGCTATAACATCATTGAACCGGGAGATATTGTTCTTCGGCTTACAGATTTGCAGAATGACAAGCGTAGCCTGCGGACAGGGCTTGTGAAAGAACATGGCATTATTACTTCTGCATATGTAACATTAAAGGCTGCTAAAGAAGTAGTTCCGGAGTATTTCCATTACCTTTTGTACGCCTATGATGTTATGAAGGTTCTGTACAATATGGGCAATGGTGTTCGTCAAGGCTTGAATTATAGTGAGCTTTCCAAGATGCACATTGTCGCACCACCGATTGATGAGCAAAAAAACATCGCGGCATATCTTGACGCCAAATGCAAAGAAATTGAATCTATAATTGAAAGCAAAAAGCAACAGCTTACAGTTATTGATTCTTACAAAAAGTCTCTTATCTACGAATATGTGACAGGTAAAAAGGAGGTTATATGATGGCAGATTTTGAAGAACGATTGGATGCACTTTTACTTCGTGCAAAAGAAATACAAGCACATAAAGCCGCCGATAGCTACGATGATATTTTCAAGCACCAGCACGAAGCGGATGTCTGGATGAATGATGCTCAAATTTTCTATAACAATTTCCTACAAGAACATCCCTTGGGAGATAGGCTATACACCATATTATTTCATCGCGGTTCCAATGCATTTAGTGAAGCCGTTGCCTGCATGGAAAGCATAGAAAGTGACCGTGCATTTGTGGACAAAATGAACGGTATTCCGTCTGTAAGTGTTCCGAAATATCAGGCAAGAACCCTTCCAGAATACGATGTCTTTATTTCGCACGCAAGTAAAGATAAAGAAGATTTGGTTGAAGAACTCTATCAATCCTTGAGAACTCTTGGCATTGATATTTTTTATGACAAAGAATCGCTTGAGTGGGGCGACAAATGGAAAGACAAAATTATCGATGGAACGCAGAAGGCTGAATTCGCAATTATTGTCATCTCTGAAAATTTCTTTGACCGTGAATGGACAGAGAAAGAACTGAATGAGTTTCTTAATCGGCAAAACCGTAATGGGCAAAAGCTAATTTTGCCGATTCTGCACAATATTACAGCAGAACAGCTAAAAGAAAAGTATCCTTCCGTAGCAGATATACAGGGAATCCCATCCAATAGGTATAGCTGTGACCAGATAGCGCTACTCTTTGCAAAGCAGTTAATCAAGCGTCTAAAATCTGCTTGAGGAAAAAGAAAGAAGGTAGTTCCGTGAAAATCATCGGAACAGAGCGCGACTATCAGCGTTATATCATCGACTATTTAATTGATAATAACGGCTACATAGAGCGCAAATGCAAAACGAATTATGACCGCACCACGGCCATGGACCGCGAACTGCTGTTTCGCTTTCTGGACACGACACAGCCGGACACGATGGCGGCACTGCGGAAAATCTACAACGGGCAGACCGAGGAAACCATCGTCAAATTTATACTCCAGAGCATCGATAACAAGGGCAGCAGCCTTATCGAAACGCTGAAGTCCGGCATTGAGATTTCCAATATGCATCTGGACTTGCTGTACAGTAAGCCCGCCACCGATTACAACATTGACCTTGTCGCCAAGTATAATGCCAACATTTTCTCCATCATGGAGGAAGTCTGGATTAACGATGACCAGCGCATCGACCTTGTTGTGTTCCTCAACGGCTTTGCCATTGCGACCTTTGAGCTGAAATGCCAGAACGCAGGTCAGAACTACCGCATGGCAATCAAGCAGTATTCTGAGGACCGTGACCCGAAGAACCGTCTGTTTCTGTTCAAAGCGGGTGCTTTGGTCAACTTTGCTATGGACCTCGACACCTGCTATATGACCACCAAGCTGGACGGTCTTGGCACACGCTTTATTCCGTTCAACCGTGGGCGCGGCGAGGGTGTAAACACCGGGGAAGGCAACCCCTTGGATGACGGCGTGGACGATTATCCGATGCATTATATGTGGGATGATATTCTGCGCCGTGACAGTCTGATTGAACTGATTACCAAGTTCGTATTCATCCAGCGTGAGCAGGTCGTGGACGAACTGACAGGGAAAAAGTCTGTCAAGGAAAAGCTGATTTTCCCGCGCTATCATCAGCGCGATGCCGTCCGTCAGCTTTTGGCAGATGCCGAGTACAACGGCACACAGCTTAATTATTTAATTGAACATTCCGCGGGTTCCGGAAAGACCAACACCATCGCATGGCTGGCGCATCGGCTGGTTTCCCTGCACGATACGCAGAACCAAATCGTTTACGACAGTGTTCTGGTCATTACAGACCGTGTGGTGGTAGACCGCCAGTTGCAGGACGCAATCAAGGGTATCGACCATAAGAGTGGACTTGTCTGCACCATTGATGACAAAAAGACCTCTGCCGACCTTGCCGATGCACTGAAAGGCAACTACAAAATCATTGTCACCACGATTCAGAAATTCCTCTATGTGGATTTCTGGAAGCTGGCGCAGAACCAGAACAATAAGACCTTTGCCATTATCATTGACGAAGCCCATTCGTCCACGTCCGGCAAGGATATGATTGCAGTCAAAAATACGCTGGGGCAGAATGATGGTCCCGAAGAAGCCGATGCGCAGGATGCTATCGAAAATGAAATCCAGCGCCACGGCAAAGCCCCCAATGTGTCTGTCTTTGCCTTTACTGCTACGCCCAAGCCGATGACGCTGCGCCTGTTTGGTCGTGAAAGCATTGATGCAGACGGACATCCCGTGTATCAGCCGTTCCACCTGTACAGCATGAAGCAGGCCATCGAGGAGGGGTATATCCTTGATGTGCTGCAAAATTATATCGAATACAAGACCTACTACAAGCTGAACAAGACCATCGAAGACGACCCGGAGATGAAGACGATTGCCGCCAAGCGGCAGATTGCACGCTATATTGATTTGTTTGATGACAATATCAATCAGCGCGTCAATATCATTGTCGAGCATTTCCGTTCCACTGTTATGCAGGAACTCGGCGGGCAGGCAAAAGCAATGGTTATCACGGCATCCCGCGAGGCGGCAGTGAAGTATCGTCAGGCGTTCGAGGATTATGTCACCCGGCATAATTACAAGGATGTAAAAGCGCTAGTGGCGTTCTCCGGCAAAGTGAAAATTGAAAACACCGAATACACCGAGCCGAGTATGAACGGCTTTGCCGAGGATAAACTGCCGAAAGTCTTTGATGGGGACGAGTATAACGTCCTGCTGGTGGCAAACAAGTATCAGGTCGGTTTCGACCAGCCGAAGCTCTGCGCCATGTATGTGCTGAAAAAACTGCGCGGTGTAAATGCAGTGCAGACGCTATCCCGTTTGAACCGCGTATGCCCGCCATTTGATAAAAAGGTCGTAGTCATGGACTTTGTGAACCATGCAGAGGAAATGGAAGATGCCTTTGCACCGTTCTACACCACAACGGTGCTGTCCAACACAGCTACAATTGCCCAGCTCCGCGAACTGGAAAATAAGATTGACGGTTACAATGTTCTGGATGACCGCGATGTGGATACGGTTGCGAGCATCGTCTACGGCCCGAAAGGGAAGCGCACCACAGCCAAAGAGGACCGTCTGGTTTACCAGTGCATCCAGCGTGCTGTGAATGTGCTGAAGAATCAGTTCAACGAGGACCACCAGCGTGCTTTTACCAAAAACTGCCGTGGGTTTGTACGCCTGTATGAGTTCCTGTCGATGGCCTCCAGCTTTGGCGACCCGGAACTGCACAAGAAATATGTGTTCGTTAATCTGCTGTTGACCTATTTGGTCGTTGGCAACAGCGGCGGCATCAGCTTGAAAGATAAGATTCAAGCAACGAATTTTGTGCAGGAAAGTCAGGGCGATAAGGGCAACAAGCAGCGCCACGCCAGCGCCCCGAACGTAAAGCTGAGTGGAGCTGATGTGGGTCTGACTGTGGATGAAGTAAAGCACCTGTCGGAAATTATTGACGAGGTGAACTCCCGTGCAGGCAAGGGCTATGATAGCAGCGCCATGACGAAAGTTATGCTGCAAATCAAAGACTTGCTGCTGCACTCAGAAAAGTTGAAGACCTCTGCTAAGAACAACACCGAACAGGACTTCGAGTTCAGCTTCTACGACAATACAGATGACGCGCTGATTGAGGGACTTTCCCAGAATCAGGATTTCTTCAGCCTGCTGCTGAGCAATGACGACATCAAGCACCGTGTGCTGGGCGTGTTCCTGCATGAGGTTTATAAGGAACTGCGGGAGCAGCCATAAACGGCGTGTAGGGCAATCAATTACAAAAGTGACCGCCTGAGCATCATTCAAATATATCTGTAAAACTGAAAATACACTTTTAAGGAGTGGCTGTGAAAGCAGCTGCTCCTTATTTTTTGTAACTTTAACAGCATAATGCACTATACCGGTAAAGTTACAGCATACTGCTGTTATACGCTAATAGTGTCTGCCATATAGAACAGATATACTAAAGTTGAGCTCAAAAAAAGAAAAGGAGCGTAGCGCGCTATGAAATTGAATTATGAAAATCGTATATGAAAACGTAAGTGACCGCCTCCAGACCATCCTCTCCCGCCTGAAAGGCGTGAAGAAGGTTGGCCCGAACACCTATCGGGCTTACAGCCCTCTCCGTGACGAGAAGGAACCCAGCCTGTACATCACCGAGAAACCCGATGGCACCATTCTTATGTGTGACCACGGTGGCGGCGACACCAAAGCAATCCTAGCAGCCATTGGGCTGACGATGCGTACACTGTTCCCGGATGGTGGGAGTGAGGGATCAGGGCCTAAAGGCCCTGCCCCCTCACGAAAGGTTGCCGCCATCTACAAGTACCTTGACAAAAACGGAGAACTCGTTGCAGAGAAAGTCCGTTATACGAACAAAAGCTTCTTCTGGCGCAGCAAAAAGCCTGACGGTAGCTACGACTACCATAAACCGGAGAATGTTCCCCTGTACAATGGGATGGTACTGGAAAATGCGGAAGCAGTCTTCTTGGTTGAAGGCGAGAAAGACGTAGACACGCTTACGAAATATGGCCTCCCGGCAGTCAGTCTGCCGAATGGTGCCCATTGGGATAATGAGTATGTCGCATACTTTTCCGACAAGGTGATTATCATCCTGCCGGACAACGATGGTGCAGGTCGTGGCTACGCAAAAGCAGCACTCAAGGCACTTAAGCCCACGAATTACAACACGGGCATTATGCAGCTGAATAACTGGTGGCCGGAAATCCCCGAAAAGGGCGATGTCTCCGATTATATCGCGGCAAAGGGCGAGGAAGCAGTTGCAAAACTGAAAGAAACTCTCGATGTCGTGACCCAGAACAAGAAACCGGCTCCGGCCATAAAGGCTGTGCCCGCTGCGCAGTGCAGCACGGCGACTGTTACGGTAGCTGCCACGTCTGCCCCGCTGATGCTGAAAACTTGCGGCGATTACCGCAACGTCATCAAAAAACTTGACCCTTACTCCAATCCCAAGTATTCCACTACCGACAACGGCAGCGGACGGCTCTTTTCTGACATCGTCAAGGGACAGGCCCGCTATGTGGCAAGCCGCAAATCGTGGTTCATCTACGATGGCACGCGCTGGGTCCCCGATGAAGGCAGCATGGCAACGATGGAAATGTGCAAGACCATTGGTGATGCGCTGACCCATTACGCCTTTGAAATCAAGGACGAAAAAGAGCGCAGGGAATATTTGAGGTATACAATGCGCTGGATGACGCGCAATTACCGCAAAACCATCCTTGACGATGCCGCCAGCGTCTACAACATCGGCATGGGCGAGTTTGACGCAGATGTAAATTTGCTCAACTGTAAAAATGGCACGTTGGATTTGAAGACCATGCAGTTCCGCAGCCACAACCCTGACGACAAAATCACCAAGATTGCAGATGTCGTTTACAACCCCAATGCAAAGTGCCCCCGCTTTGAGCAGTTCCTAACCGAAGTCATGAGCGGCGATGCAGATAAAAGTGCATTTTTACAAAAAGCACTGGGATACGCCCTTAGCGGCGATTCCCGTTTTGAATGTCTGTTTTTCCTGTACGGTGCGACCACTCGCAACGGAAAAAGTACCCTGATGGAAAGCGTTCTGCGTGTGTTTGGTGACTACGGCCTAACCGTTGCCCCGGAAACGATTGCAGCAAAGCAGCGCAACAGTTCCGGGCCGAGCGAAGACCTTGCCCGTCTTGCGGGCAGACGACTTGCCAACATTTCCGAACCCTCGCGCGGGATGCGGCTGAACGCTGCGCAGGTAAAGAGTATGACCGGCAATGACAGCATCAATGCCCGCTTCCTGCACTGCAATTCGTTCGATTTCCGTCCGCAGTTCAAGCTGTATATCAACACCAACTATCTGCCCAGTGTGGATGATATGTCGCTGTTTTCGTCCAATCGTGTGCGCGTCACCCCGCTTAGACCGTTCCATGTTTCTTAGACGGACGATCTTCTCTCTTTGTGAACAGCATCTCAAATGCACCGATTACATATTTTCTTGTGTCAGCCGGGCTGATCACAGTGTCAACATAGCCTCTTGCTGCTGCGGAAGCAACACCATTCTGAAGCTCTCTGTACTGAGCAGCTTTTTCATTCAGTTCAGCAGCATCTGCATCTGCATACATGATCTTGGCTGCCAGGGAAGCATCCATCATACCGATCTCTGCGTTATCCCATGCATATACAAGGTCTGCACCGATAGATTTGCTGTTCATTGCCACGTAAGCTGTACCGTAAGCTTTGCCGATGATCACGTTTACCTTCGGAACAGTTGCGTCTGCGAATGCAGCTACCAGTTCACCTACGGATTTCGCCATCATCTTCTCGCTGCATAAGGTTGCCATGAAGCCTGTTGCGTTTGTAAGTGTAAGTACCGGAATATCAAAAGCGTCGCAGAATTTCACGAAATCTGCTGCTTTTCTTGCGCCTCTTGCAGAGATGCTTCCGTCAAATGTTTCTGTTTTCTTGCCTTCTGCGTCATATACTTCGCTTCTGTTTGCAACAGCACCTACTGTAGCGCCGTTTGAATGGAAAGATCCGCAGGGCAAGCTGGCGGGGTTTGATATCGATT
>ERZ773113.1495-NODE-1495-length-11350-cov-2.771049_pt1 | contig 11350 bp, 12 predicted proteins | sample MGYA00580565_ERZ773113 | MGnify/ENA primary metagenome ERZ773113 (study PRJEB29015, sample SAMEA2737827) | human gut metagenome | biome: human gut; feature: human-associated habitat; material: faeces | place: China | collected 2012 ...
ATCAAACCTTCTCGAAAAATACCCTAGCGAAATCATGGGGTGCCAAACGTGTTGCGCACATTGAGGAGCACGGCGTTCCCGGAGAATCTGAGGAGCATTTCGATAAGACAATAGTCACTGTTGGTGACCTGCTTTCCAGATATCAGAATCATCCAACCATAACAATCGGCTCATCAAAAAAAAGTTCCCTTCGTGTTCTATCCCGCTCCCCGATCGCAGAGTTGAAGATATCCGATTTAAAGTCTAAAGACATTATCGAACACTGCCTGATGCGGAAAATGCAAGGCCTGTCCCCCTCCACCATTTCTCAGGATGTCTCCTATCTAAGTGTTGTTTTACAGTCTGCGCGTCCACTTTTTGGTATCACAACTGACTTGAATGAACTGGTTGATGCAAAGGTATGGATAAGAAATATGGGGCTCGCTTCGCCTTCACAGAGACGAAGCCGGCGGCCAGAGTCATCAGAAGTTGAAATGTTATATGACGCACTAAAAATAAAAGCGGAAACCGCCTACACTGGCGCACCACTTCATCAGATTTTTATGTTTTCAATCCTGACGTGCATGCGTATAGGTGAAGTTTGCCGTATTCGGTGGAGTGATGTAGATGAAGGACAGCATTCTGTTATTGTAAGAGACCGCAAGGAGCCAAGGAAAAAATCAGGAAACCACATGTCCGTCCCCTTACTTGGCGACGCCTGGCGAATACTGAAGATGCAACCTCATATTGACGACAGGGTGTTCCCGTTCAACCCGAAAAGCATAACTGCTATGTATCGGCGCGTTCGCGATGAGCTGGGGATTGAGGATCTGAGATATCACGACCTACGCCGCGAGGGGGCAAGTCGTCTGTTTGAGGCAGGGTTCAGCATTGAGGAGGTAGCGCAGGTCACCGGCCATCGGTCGCTGAATATTTTGTGGCAGGTTTATACTGAGCTATTTCCGAAAACACTGCATGAAAAATTTGATAAGTTGCAGAAAGACAAAAGCATTAAGTAAAATTGCCGCCGACTGCTGGCATGAACACCCGCAGTCACCCCTGCCCGATAGCTCTTGCATACGGCTACCGGGTGGGGCACATTAAACAGGGCTATCATCCTGCCTCATATCGTTGATCACGTGCGTTGCGGCTATCAATTTTCATGACAGCAGCAACGGGTTGCCCTCGAACTTAGATGCCACGCGCGTTCAGGCGGCGGTTATTTTATACCAGGCTAATGTCAACAGCGTCGCAATAGGCCTTTGCGGCATAATACTGCTGAAGCACTTCATTATCGGTCAGCACACGCGCGTGATAGGTGGCGAAAGCCACATCGGCGCTATCTGCTGAAGCGGAAGTGGTTCCTGCTATGCGCAACTCCCCCGCTCCCGTTGAAACTGTCTTCTCTGCCGTCCAGGTGACCTCAGTCGAGTACCCCAGCGCGGGCAACTTGAAAATGGCTTTCCGGTTCACCGCGTCGACGATGAGCACCGCAAAATGCCAGGCAGTCTTATCCATCGCAGGAAGATTCGGCAGCACGCTCGGAAATGCACTGCTCAATGTTGACCCATTTGTCAGAGTTACCTGAGCGCGCCAGCCGTTTGTGCTGTCGATAAACAGTGCGCACCCTGAGTTCCCGCCTGATACTGGGGCATAGTCACTAAAGGCAAACGCGTTCCCCGTTGCAGCTGTCACAAACCGGGCGGCCACGCACATTGTCCGCGTTTCATTCGCTGCCGGGATGTAGGCCGCTTTCAGCCACTTATAGTTCGCCGCCGATCCGCCGCCGCCCCGCACATATCCATCGAAAAACGCTGGCGCACCCTGGAGGGTGACTGGCACCAGGTTGCCAGAAATATCGCGGGACAGAGCAAGGCTTCTGCGCGTTTCTGTTACTAATTTAGCTCCCTGCACCCCTGTATAGGGGATCGGGAACATTTCCAGGCTGTCATTATCTGCAACAGCCCCCATCAGTCGAGTCATTGACCCCATGAGAAGCCCTCCTTCAAGGAAAAAATTGGACACCAGTTGTAAAGTTTATAGGGTGAGTTCGGATCGGTTGCCGTGATGTCACGGCAGTAGGCTAGAGTCGCGTCGGAATCACGGAGATTTCCGCGCGCACCCGTTGTGGGACCGGCATTCGAACCGGTAACGCCCTGGGCATATTTCACCACCACCGCTTGAGCCGGATCCGAATCCAGAACTAGCGTGACGCGGTTGCCGGAAACAGTAACGCTCTGGATGGTTTTCCGTGCGCCGTCTGTGTCACCCCAGACCTCAAATCCGTAATCACCAGGGTCAGTAACCATGTCGGTATCCAGTACCAGCGGCGGAGCCGGCACGTGCATAACTACGGTGACAACCCGGCCATTGCGGTAAATAGCCTCCGGTTGGAGTGGTTTCCAGTCTCCGGTAGTCAGAATGCTGTGAATGGCCCGCCCGAAATAGCAACCCATCCAGCGATAGCTGTTCCCCGGCATATGCACACCGTCTGCGTTGTACGGAAAAACGTAGGTCGGGCAGGCCATAAAAATGTACGGGTTGGTATTGGCGGCCAGCAACTGCGTGTGGGCAATATCCGGTGAGCTGTTAGGTGTTCGGCGCGTGTGGCTAGAAGTCTGGTAAGTGACCATCACCGGCGGCATTCCCTGGCCAACATCATCCTGATAGTCAGCGATAAGATTGTTCATGCGACGCAGATACTCGGCTGGCGCGGTACCCACACTGATATCGCTTTCACCCTGAATCAAGCACAGCACATGGGAAAGGAACGATTTCGCATCCGCAGATGAGTAACCGGCATACGCTGTATTTTGCGCCACCGCTGCCGCATACTGCGGCGACCCACTCTCTTTGTCGAGCTGACTGATCCGGTAACTGCCATGCGCAGAGGATGATCCCATCACAGCGACATTCTCACCATCAGCACTCAGCATACCCTGCAGTTGCGCACAGAGTCCGTAAAGCGGGTTCTCGACGTTTTTTTTAGCAATTTCCGGGTTCATAGCGACAAGCGATGTTGATGTCAGCGGCAATCCTTCGATTCCTTCGCTTGATGTTTGCCCGTCTTCTATACCGCCTGAAGGCATCAGAACATTCTGCAATGTGGCCGTTGATGAAATCCGCGTACTTCCAATCCCCACTCCGAGTGACTGCCCGTGCATCTGAATATGAATGATATCGGCCAGTAGACGAGGCTCGAACAGGGTTTTCTCTCCTCCTGTTTCCTCAATAATCTGGCTGATAACGTCCTCATGAAGAACGGCACGAAATTTACCCCGACTGTCAATGCGATACAGGCACTGCCCATTCGTCGTCAGAAACTTATATAAATCGTCTGACAGAACCGTATCCGCGGATTGTTCCGTGCCGCTCTGAACGAACTGCCCCTGGAAACCAAAGCGGAAAAGGCATCTTCCCTGCTCATCAGTCACGCCATACAGCATGTCATCACTGCGGCTGACTTCTAACGCACCCGTAATCGCGTTGCCTGCGGCATCCACCCCGAGGGTAATCTTCTCTCCTGCGAACAGGCCGGATTTCCCCTCAGCACTCCCCAGCTTCATATTCTGGATGATGACAGGCAGAAGATAACGGTGTATGAAGTCAGCGTTGATGCGCTCGGTAATGACGCCATTTTCATCTGCGATGCTCCACAGGTATTCCTCGTCAACATCGCTGACGAACAAACCAGCCCTCGCAGGCGCCTGACTGGCGTATGCTGAATAAATGGTTGCCTGATGTAATACCTGATTTAAAGCTGATGCTGAAGGCATCTCTCGCCCGGTATGCTCAAGCGTCCCGCCATTATTGATTATCTCGATAGCCAGAGCTCTATCATCAGTGCTGCGGTAATACGTGGTGCTCCCTTCGGGGATATTAGCAATATCCGCCTGAGCTGCCTCCAGGGTCATGTACTGCCGGCTGAGGGGGATCAGGTTCTGGCGGGTTTCTTCAATTTCGTCTTCGTTTTTCTTTAATACGCCTTTCCAGGTTGGTGTCATAATTCCTGTGCGTGTCTCGACTTCCAACTCCTCGCTATTCAGTATTTCATCCTGAACACGGTTATTATCCCAAACATCAGGCATAGCAGAAGACGGGACTGGGTTACCCGTTTTATATAAAGCCATTATTGATATACTCCGGATTAATCAGGCGGAACGGTACCAGCCCATCAGTTTTACATAGGCGTTGGTAATATTTAATGCGGTACCACTACCCATGTTCTCGGTATTACCGGAAACACTGTGGCTGTGAGAACCCAAGGCAACGCTATGGGTATGTGCCCCACTCGTTGATGTAGTGCCAAAATCAGTACCGCCATTAGAGCCCACCGCCTGATCTGAACCACCTTGTTTCTGCATTGAGCTACCCCATCCGTGTGAGTGCGCTCCCTGGCTGTCGGTAGTTTTTGTGCCCAGATCGACTGAAGCAGCAGTTCCGGTAATACTCAATGCCTGTGCAGGTAAGTTTGCTTTGGCCAGAGAAACCGTATCCGCTCCCCCTGTACCCAGAACATCCGATCCATTCTGAAGTCCAAGTCGAATTGTTTTGTTTTCTCCGATGTAATTCCATGCCGTCCCAGGGAAAAGTGTGTTGGGGTTTTTGTTCTGAGCGAAGAACAACACCGCGCCCACCGGGTATACGGAATCAATTTGTAATGAGGTAAGGGCCGTTAATAGCTGTGCCTTTAGCGCAGCTGTGTCCCCGTTATCGAGTACATCCTTGGCGGTTTTCTCCAGAATTATCTGCCCCAGAACGCTAGCCATTACGGTACCCTGTCGCAGCGCTTTGTTGATCTGCTCAGAGCGGGCTATCCCCGCAGTAAACCCAGTGGACAGAGCTACCAAATTTTCCCAGTCTGTTTGCGAGGACACGTTTGCACCTGCACCAACGGCAAACGGCTTAAAATTATTTTCAGCCATCAGAATGTTTCTCCCCATGCGCCGGCATCAAAACCCGCGATGTAATCGTTATCGACATCGAATCCAAAAAATTTATATCCGTTGGATGGTGTAATTGTTTCCCTTATTCGTACCCCGGCAGCTTTCACCGTCAATAACCCAGCGCGAATGACAAAAACAAATTCAGCAGGAAGTTTGTCTATCGGGTTTATATCGTAGCGTGATGGCTCATATCCTTCGGGTAGCGGAATAAACGGGCCGTGGTTAATTGCAGAGTCAAATATCAACCGGTCAATATTGGGAATGATATATTCATCATCCACGACGATTAAAACCGATATCGACATATCCTGATTGTCCAGGATAATCATTTTTATACCCGTGCCTTCAAGCGCCGTTTCCAGAATATCCGGCAGCGTGCCGTTCTGGCCGTTCCAGTTGTTTATCCCTATGCGGGCCTTGAGCACGACGCGATAGACATCATCGCTGAGATACGTCAGCGCGTCAGTGGACTGGTAAGGGCCCAGCCAGATCCCCTGATCCCAACCGACACGCTCTTTATCCCACTGCAGGAAAACTCCAGTAATGGGTGCCGCTACCGCTCGGGATACGCCGATCCACTTGCCGAGGATATCCAACTGGTCGCCGACTGCGGTATCAACATCAAAAGCGGTGATTAACCCTGACGTAGCAGTAGAAACTTCAATCAGCGGCCGCGTCGATAAATCAACGTGCTCGACGAACTTGGGCTTTCCGGCGTGGTAATTGGTGATCAGGTCGGTGTATTTGCTCATGGCGTCACCACCAGTGCGATGTTATCCACGCTGCAGGATGCCGACTCATCATAGGCAACCACCAGGTTAGCCGCGGCTACATCATCGGTAGAGCGCCCAATCAGCAGCTCCATGATGTCGTAATAGCGCGCGTTACCGCCGCTCACGACGCCCAGGTTAGCCGGGGAATAAACGCGGCTCAGCAGCACGCTGTCACCGATGGCCAGAGAGTTGATATACGAAGCCACAGCCGCTTTGATCTCATCGCCGACCTCAGAGCTATAACCCGTCAGTGCCTTAAGCGTTATCGACACATAAACCGGCACGTCAATCGGGCGGGAAAAGCGAATTGTGTAGGGGTTGCCGTATTTGTCGGTGACTATCACGGACGTAGTGCCGTAAGTGGATACGCCCTGCCCTTTAACGCTGCGGATAGTGTTAGCGATTTCCGTTGCATCACCACCCTCGACAATCGCCGAGATCGAGTGCGGAGGAAGTCCGTTTGAATCCGTCACCTCCTGGTCGTTCTCAAACAGTTTGTGACGGGTCACGCCTTCAACGTTGGCAATCGCACCATCTACCGCATCAAATGGCGTGAGAGACGCCAGCGCGACGCTTTGCGACTGCCTTACGCGTAGTTCTGCATCTGTTTCCGCTGCTACGCCTACTGTAGCCGCCAGCGGGTTAGTTACCGAAGCCCATCCGCGCGTAGGTGTGTTGATGCCGTTTACCGACCCCGCTACCGCGGCGACCGCTCCCGAGTTTGCACAGGTGGCCGTAGCTACCACTGTCCCGTCGGAGCCAATGACCACCGTTGCAGGCAGATTCCAGACCACGCTGTTTGTGTCGCGTACCGAGCCGTTGGTGATGGTCGTACCGACGGTGCCGGTAAGAAGCAAATCGACGGTTGAGTTTGTCGCTGCACGCCGGGTAATGCCGTTAATTTTGACGTTGCTCGTCAACGCATCACCCAGCGCCGTCGCCGGCGAAAATGACCGGTAAACAGAAATGGCCGTGTTGTTGGCATCGTGAATGGCCAGAGCCACCAGAGCGACCATCTGGCCGTCTTTGCTGTCCGGGTCGAGATAGGCATCACTGCCATAAATCTGCTGGAAATAACCAGTGATGGTATCCAGCACAGTTTGATAATCGGGCGCACTAATCCCCTCAGCGGTTACCGTTGCCGATAAGCCGAGTGTGTCGAGGTCCAAAGACATTACGCCTCCGAGGTTACTGTGGTTGTCCCGTAGATGGTTTCCACCGTCGCTGTGAACGTTACACGGCGCGTGGTGCCGTCAACGGTGGTATTAAATGCAGTAATTGAGCTAACCCCCTGCGTTTCGAGGATCCGCTTACGGATAGCGAGGTTGTAGGTATCCGGTTTTTGCTTACCCAGAACGGACTGAATCCACGGCGTACCTTCTGTGGTATCGAGGAACCACTGCCCGTACCAAAGCAGAAAGCGCGTTTTTATGGCCTGCGCGACAGCCTCGGGAGAGTTAACCAGCCAGGTATCATCGCCCTGACCGAAGGTGTAATCCCCATCGTCATCTTCTCGACGGTATCGCATATCATCCTCCGAGTGGTGCTGTACTGCTGCCACCAGGTTCAACACCACCATGCGTATGCTTATCAACGATTGAGCCATCCACCAGCTGCAGGCGACCGTCCGAAAGAATTTTAAGCCCGTTCAGGTTAAAACCTCCCGGCGCCGTGCCGTTGATAGCTCCGCTGGCAGGATTAAGGCTCAACTTTGTTTCCCCGTCATCGCTGCGCAACTCTACTGCGCTGGTGCTGATACCGCTGATTTTCTTCGCCTGCGACTGCGGGCCGACAATGCAGAAGGCATCGGATAAATCATGCATGCGCTCGTCTACTGGCTCCTGAATACCTCCGCTTTGCCACCAGAAATCAATACAGCGGTCTGCAAAGATAACAAGGCATTCATCACCCTTGTTCACCGGAAAGGTAAGAGAGCAACCACCGCCCCGAGGAAACATAACAGGCACATCGTTTAATACCGACAGCGCCTTTGACTCACCGTCTGATAGCCCAAGAATTCCTAGTTGGATAGTTGCGGTAACCGTCTCAGCATCGAACGATTCAACCGTTCCAGGAAGCGCTACGCGCAACATTGAGGAAACTTGCTTTTTGAGCTGGTTGAGCGTCTCCTGCTCGCCAGCAACCTGAGAATTGAGTGATACGGGCATACTATCTCCAAGTGCTCAAGCCATGAGGCTGTTATGTATCTGTTCTAAATGTGGTTGGATGTAATCAACATTTACGGCGCCTTACAATTGTGAATATCTAGAATTGCTAGTAAAATCGCCCTGCCATACCACATTGATTTCAATGAGTTATTATTAATATAGGAAATTATAATGGCCTTAATAAAATGTCATGAATGCGCTAAAGAAGTTAGCGATACTGCTACATCTTGTCCTAACTGCGGTGCACCAATTTCTAGCTCACAGCAAACGAGTCAACTTAAAAATGAACAGGAGCCAAGAAAGGTTGGCTTCCTTCTTTTATTTGGGATAATAGTTTTCCCAATCCTTTTTGTATGGTTCTTATTCAGAAAGGGCTATTCAAAAAAAGCACGAATTATAGGTATTGCTTATTTGGTTATTAGTATCATTTTTCTTGGCGGCAGTAGTGAAGATGATTCTTATGACGATACAGAAACAGAATCAGTTTCATCTACCTCCCCCTCAAATGGAAGACCAGATGTCAGTTCCTTAGCTGAGTTTTCAGCAGAAGAAATCCTTGATGCTTACAGTGCTAACACTGTCGCAGCAGACAAGCAATTTAAAGGTAAATGGTTAATTATTAGCGGTAAAGTCGGCAATATTAATACTGATATCACAGACTCTGCATATATTGAGTTTTCGGTAAATAATTCTTTAAATTCTCCACAGGCCACTTTCATTGAAAGTGAAGAAGATAAATTAGCAAATTTGCGTCAGGGGCAGTTTGTTAAAGCTGTCTGCATAGGAAATGGTGACATTGTAAAAACCCCAATGCTCAAAAATTGCACACTAGTTGAGTGAATTAAAGGGCCTTTTGAGGCCCTATTTTACTTTCACGCAATCGTAGGTCCCAAAAACGCGAGGCTCGTCCATATTCATACGGACCGCTTCAACGTTAAGGATGGGTTTACCATTACGACGTATGTAGTCCATTCCCAACCAGCGGCCTGTATTTTTATCAGGAAGCATGATCTGAATCTTGACGTTGTCGTAGTCTTCCTTAGCCTTCAAGAAAGTGATTTTCTGCGACTCCGCCTTTACCCCATTCACTCGCATCCAACCATCATCGCCGGACTTAAGGTAAAAGTTTCCACACTGCAGAGCTGCCATTGACGAGAGCGGGGATGCAATGAGTAAAAACAACAAAGACGCCTTTACGCTGCTCACTATCCCAAATCCACCTTTCTGATCGTTGATTGACTCATAATGTCGGCAGAACCCTTGGCAATACACAGCAAATCCATATACCAGGCCTGCCCCCTTGTATCGCCATGATAGTCGATACTGCCGACAATGTAATCACCATCGGTATTAATAGAGGCTGGCTGCTGACTTACAGCGCCCGTAACTGTTCGGTTGCCGTTATTGTCCTGCTCAGTGATCCACCCGGCAGAGTTACCTATTTCATCGGCTGAGAGTGCAGTACGGTAAACCGACGCCTGATCCAACCGAATAAGACCACCAAGCTTAACGTTCGGGTTAATCAGGATGCGGACGTTAACCCCGTTTCCCATGGTCTGCTGCGGCATGCCAATTAGCCCGGTGTCCGCATTTAGCACAATGGCCTCATGCAAATACTTATCCGGTGGCAGCATGTTGATTTGTCCGTCTTCATACCACCAGTTGGCCTTGCACTGGCGAGCAACGTCATCCATCGCCTCACGACTGGCTTTAAAAATGGTTCTGCCACGAGGGAACACTGTCGTAGGAAGCTCAGGAATACGCCCCATGGTGATACCGTACGGCGCGTAATCTCTGGCGACCTGATTGAGAAACTCTGTCCACGTCCAACCGGCTGCAAGCGTAACGGTAGTTTGAGCGGCAAGATGCCCCTCCCAGCAGTCGATACACTGAACCAAAATCCAACTATCAGTCGGGTTATCTTTACCCTGAATGGTGAAACGAATGTCACCAGAGAAGATCATGCCGTAATTGGTGCCGTCAGGTTGTGATGCCTCACCTGCAGTGACATTACGAACTACCCCAACCTGGCTTTCATCAACGGTTGGCGGGATACCATCATACCCGGCGATAACCCTTATTTTAGAGAACTCCTGCCCCTGAATACGGTTGCAGGTCTCAGGGGTAAGGTTGTATACCTTAAAGTTACCTACGAAGCTGGCGAAGCTGTTCTGGGCCATCTTCTGAATATCGAATACCACTTTAAAATCAGACAGGGCAATTCCCTGTCCTTTGTCATCGAGCAGTTGCAGCTCGAAATGGCGCATCCAGTTTTGAGACATAATTACTCCGTGACCACCAGCAGATGACTGCCAGTGCCGAGATCGGTTTGAGTTGGGTAATCCTGCGTACTGTCGTCACAAATGACCGCCAGTTTAAAACCCAGATTTAGATAGGAATATTGAGCCAGGAGATCCGCGCCGGTTACCAAAGGAATACCCATGACTATGGGCTTTTCGCTGGCATCCATCAGATCGAGTATCCAGCACGGCTCGCGCCAGATAACCCGTATCTGATACGCAACACCCTCCAGCACAATACCGAATTGCTGATTATCAGGAGTCAGTGATATTTCGCTGATAACCATCAACCACCTCCGATAATTGACTTAAACTGCTTCCAGCCAGAACTAAGAAGCGATTCATTCTTCGCCTTCGGTGCTTTGGAGCCCGTATTAATCACCGATGAAGTATTAACACCCTCCTTCATGTCGGTTTTGTCCGCAACGGTGATGGTCTGCGTTTGGGTAATGATGACCTCTCGTAGCGTCAGCACCGCCGACAATACGTTTTCGGTAGTCCTGTCGGTCGTCACCTCAATCGCCCGTATCAGCATATTGCTGTACAGCCGCTTGCCTGTTACCACATCAAACGGAACCCGGCTTCGCTGGATATCGATGATCTGCGCGTAGGTTTCACTGGGGCTTAGACCAAGATTAATTCCCAATGTCGTAGTGTCGGCGAAATCCAGCAACGAACCACCACCAGCAAAGCCGACTTCCATCGTTACCTCTGATGGGCGTCGGTATGCATGGTCAGAAACGGAACCTGTACCGGATGATGTTGGTCTTTCGACGGGATGCTCAGTGATCTCCAGTGTGTCGCTGTGCTTCTCAGATACGACTACATCCGGAATGATGATGCCTATACGCCGACTTTGAAGATGAAATAGCGTGGAAAGGATATCCATTAGCCTGTTCCTCTCTGCCATTCTTGAAGCGTTCTGGAGTTAACCCCGGACTGGCGATCTGCAACTTCTCTCCCGGCTGCGCGTGGATCGGATACGCCGTGAATATTGATATTGGTCTCTTGATGAATTGCTGGTCCACCAGATGGCATGTTGCTCAGGACCTTCGGGATATACTGCCTCGTTTCCTGCGGCATCAACGCCATGCCATACTTCTGCACGTTGCCGAGCCCCCAGTTATACGAGGCCAGAGCTTTACCCAGATCTCCGCCGTTCTTCTGCAGGAGCATCGATAGAT